>OLIU01000282.1_pt1 | contig 22683 bp, 18 predicted proteins | sample 1603321 | NCBI WGS metagenome assembly OLIU01 (sample SAMN03922508, study PRJEB24848) | human gut metagenome | isolation source: stool sample | host: Homo sapiens | place: Germany | collected 2011-11 | reverse complement strand
TATTATACAAAATATATTTGACATAAAAAGGGCAAGAATTTGAACAGTTTGTGAACATATAAAAATTTTTAATCATTCGTCATTTATAATAAGTTTAATATTTTTTATTATTTTTTGATGCAGTTTTGGAAGCGGCTGTTTGCTTTTTATCCTTCATGCCGCAGTAAATAAAGGCGGCAAGCGCAATTAAAAAGAATATCAAGCTTGTTGCCTGCGCCGATTTTAAGCCGAACAGGAACGGTTCCACGTAGTCGCCGCGCAGCATTTCCAGCCCAAAGCGCACGGCGGAATACAGCATAACATAAAGGCACATAACCTGCCCTCTGGCGTGGCCGCAGGCGCGGAAGATTAATAAAAGGGCAAAAATGACAACATCCAGCTGGCCTTCCCAAACTTCCGCAGGCCAAAGCGGCTGGCTGCCGTAGGTTTTGTGCGCCAGTGTGCCAACAGGGTATAAAATGCCGAAGTTGCCGCCGGTAGGGGTGCCGAAGGCATCGCCGTTCAGCAGGTTTGCCATGCGCCCAACCGCCTGCCCTATAAGGATGGAGGGCGTAACGATATCGGCAAAGGCAACCCAGTCGATATTATGGCGCTTGCAGTACCAAATGCCGGTAAGCACGCCTGCAATAATGCCGCCCTGCACTGCCATGCCGCCCTGCCATACAAAGGGAATTTCCAGCAGGTGGTGCTGGTAGTAATCCCAGTCGAAAAAAAACACATCCCACAGGCGCGCGCCGATAAGCCCGGCAAAGCCGCCGTAAATGCCGATGTCAAGAACGTGCTGGTGCCAGCGTCCGTCCTGCTTGGCTAAAAAGTAGGCCACGCCCGTTGCCAGAAAAATGCTCATACATAAAACCAGCCCGTACATACGGATTGGGAAATCGCCGATGTAAAAAAGATATTGATGCATAGTTACCTCCTGCTTATAATAAAAGCGTTGTTATTATTGTAGCACATGTATAAATAAATGGCTATGGAGAAATTCCTACAAAAAAAGTATGGAATTAATTTGGAAGCTGTGTTATAATGATAACGCAATCAAAGCAAATCCTGAAGAAAGAAGGTAAATTAAGTGTTAAAAATAGAGCATTTGTCCGTGGCTGTACGCGGGCGTAAAATACTTAACGATATTAATCTGCATATTAAACCCGGCGAAGTCCATGTGCTGTTCGGGCCTAACGGTACCGGCAAATCCACCCTTATTGGTGCGATTATGGGCTTTAACCGTTACGAAATTTTAGAAGGCAAAATTTATTTTAAAGGGCAGGACATTACAAATATGAGCTGCGACGAAAGGGCAAGGCTCGGCGTTGGCGTAATGATTCAGCGCCCGCCGACGATACGCGGGCTTTCGCTGCGCAAAATGGTGGAAATTTGCGGCGCAACCAGTGAAGAAGCCGAAACAATGGCTAAATGGATGGGGCTGGATAATTTCCTCGACCGCAGCGTTAACGACGGCTTCAGCGGCGGCGAGTTAAAACGCTGCGAGCTTTTGCAGCTGATGGCGCAGAACCCCGACCTGCTTTTGCTGGATGAACCGGAAAGCGGCGTTGACCTGGAAAACATTGCCCTTGTAGGCAAAGCCGTAAACTATATTCTGCATACCGAACCGTGCGGCGGCGCGGGCTGCGATAAGCCGTGCTGCATTAAAAACCAGGGCTGGGAAAACTATAATCCGCTGGAAAGCAAACGCAGCGGGCTGATTATTACCCATTCCGGCCATATTTTAAAATATGTGCCAGCCAGCCATGCGCATATTCTTTATGAAGGAAAAATGACCTGTGCCTGCGGTGACCCGCTGGACGTACTGAACTGCATTGGGCAGGCAGGTTATGAAACCTGTGTGAAACGCGGCAAATGCGAGGTGAAAAAATAATGGATAATAAAAAACTTACTGCTGCACTTGAGAAAAAAGCCGTTTACGGCAATGACATAGATTTAAACGTTTACAGCGACAGCGATAAGGGCAGCCTTAAAAGCGTGGATGACCTTTCGGAAGCAACGCGCGGGCGCCTGGAATACGTTGGCATTGAAACCGGTGCGGCGGAAGAAGAAAGCCGCAGCGCTTCGTTTGTGCAGCTTGATAACAATGCTGTGGAAATTAAAGTAAAAAAACAAACTCCGCTGGAGCTGATGAGCACCGGCAAAGCTGCCGAAAAATATCCGGAGCTGGTGGAAAAATACTGGTGGAAGGCTGTGCAGCCCGATACCGATAAATATACTGCAAGAACCGCCCTTGAAAAAGAGCAGGGTTATTTTATCCGCGTAAAGGCGGGCGAAAAAATTACCACGCCGCTGCAGGCCTGCATGTGTATTAGCCACGACCAGCAGCTGCAGCATGTGCACAATGTTATTATTGTTGAGGACGGCGCGGAACTGAGCATTATTTCCGGCTGTACTTCTGCCCATGAAGTTGAAAACGGCATGCATATCGGCATCAGCGAAATGTATATCGGCAAAAACGCCAAGCTGAGCTTTACCATGATTCACAGCTGGGGCGAAAACGTTGTGGTGCGCCCGCGTACTGTTGCCATGGTGGAAGAAGGCGGCCAGTATATTTCCAACTATGTTTTAATTGAAAAAGCAAAGGATGTGCAGATGTACCCGACCGTTAACTTAAACGGCAAAAACGCCGTTGCACGCCTGAACTCCATTTTAGTTGCGCCGGAAGGCTCGCACCTTGATATCGGCGGCAGGGTTGTGCTTAATGCGGACGGCTGCCGTGCCGAATCTATTACCCGCACCATTTCTACCGGCGGCGAAGTTATTAACCGCGGCTGCATGATTGGCAAAGTTGAAGGCGTGCGCGCTCATCTGGAATGCGACGGCCTGATGCTGAGCAATAAAGGTTATATTCTGGCAATTCCGGAGCTTGACGCACAGACCGGCAACGCCGAAATGAGCCACGAAGCTGCCGTTGGCCGCATTAACCCCGAAGAAATTGAGTACCTTATGGCGCGCGGCATGAGCGAGGACGACGCTACGGCAACCATTGTGCGCGGCTTCCTGAACGTTAATATTGAAGGATTGCCCGACAGCCTTGCCAAAAAAATTCATACCACGCTGGACAGCTTTAAATATAACAAAGGAATGTAACAATACTTACAATAAAAACTATTGTCCTTCTGGCGTGTAAGTGTTATAATTTATTTAAGCAAAGAGGCTTGCGTTTTAATGCGCAGGTCTCTTTTTTATTTTAATTTTTGTTTGAGGGGATGTGTTTTTATGAGAAAGGAAACTGCTTTAAAACAGGCTCAGCCGGGTTTTATAAAACGCTTTGGGTTTTATATTGCGCTTGCTGTTCTGGCTGTTATTGTGCTTCTTCCCACGCCGGAAGGCCTGTCTGTAGCAGGGCACAGGATGATTGGGGTTATGGTGTTTTCTGTAATTGTCTGGGCAACAACGGCTATTTCGTACCCTGTAAGCGCGGGCGTGATAATGGTTTTAATTGCCCTTTTGGTTGGGTTTGCGCCTAACGAGGCAACAGGTAAGCTGTACGGCACAAGTGCCGGGCTCGGCATGGCGCTGAAAGGGTTTTCGTCAACGGCCTTCTGCCTTGTGGCGGCGGCTATGTTTCTGGCGGCGGCCATGACCAAAACCGGGCTTGATAAACGTATTGCCCTGATGATACTTTCAAAAGTAGGGGCAAAAGCAAACCGCGTTTTGCTGGGCGTTATTTTATGCGGCTTTATTTTAAGCTTTTTTGTGCCGAGCACAACGGCGCGCGTTGCCTGCCTTGTCCCCATTGTTATGGGCATGATTAAGGCCTTTGGCGTACCGCTGAGAAGCCGTTTTGCAGGTATGCTGATGATTACCGTGGCGCAGGTTGACAGCGTATGGAATGTAGGCATAAAAACTGCGGCGGCGCAGAATATGGTTGCGGTAAACTTCATCAGCCAGACGCTTGGCGTTGATATTTCGTGGCTGGACTGGTTTATTGCCGCTGCACCGTTTGCCGTGCTGATGTCGGCCGCGCTTTATAAGCTGATGCTGCATATTATGCCGCCTGAAATTGATGAAATTGCCGGCGGACAGGCTACGGTAACACGCCTGCTGAAAGAAATGGGCAAAATAAGCGCCGATGAATTAAAACTTTTGGTAATTTAGCTGTGCCTGCTGTTCTTCTGGACTACTGAAAAAGTTTTGCACAGCATAGATACTTCTACCAGTACCATGGTGGCGATAACACTTTTAATGCTGCCTAAAATCGGCGTAATGCACTGGAACGAAACCGTAAATAAAATTAACTGGGGCACTGTTGTGCTGTTCGGCGTGGGCATTTCGCTCGGCAGCGCGCTGCTTTCCACAAAAGCGGCAACCTGGCTTGCCAACCAGATAGTTTCCATCTTTGCGCTGGAAAGTTCTACCACTTTAATGGTGCTGGCTATAATGACCGTTTTCCTTATCGTTATCCACATGGGCTTTGCCAGTGCCACCGGCCTTGCATCGGCCATTATACCGATAATAATTTCCGTACTGCAGCAGCTTAAAACGCCGGGCGTTAACGTAGTAGGCATGACGATGATTTTGCAGTACGTTGTAAGCTTTGGCTTTATACTGCCTGTAAATGCACCGCAGAACATGATTGCTTACGGCACCGATACTTTTGAAGTTAACGACTTTGTAAAATCCGGCATACCGCTTACGCTTATAGCCTTTGCGCTGATAATGCTTTTAGGCGCGACATACTGGAAATGGATGGGGTTGGTGTAAAAAGCATAAAATGAAATAATAAAACACTCCGGTACGGATAAAACCGTTGCCGGAGTGTTTTGTTATTTTACAAATTTTTCACAAATAAAAACAGAATTTGTGGGAAAACTTTCTGTACCGGCGAATATCAATTACCCGGAAAGGGGTGCAGCGGTGCAGCAGTACAGGTGGAAAGCGGTAGATTCTTCCGGCGTGAGCCGCAGCGGGGTTTACAGTGCTGCCAGTGAATTTGAGGCAGCGGCTTTTGTGCGCAGTAATTATGGTTATTTAACCCTTTTGCAGGCGGAAAAGCCTGCAAGTGCCATGGCAAAAAAGCAGGGGCCGTTTAAGTTTAGCAAAACTAAAAACAGTTTAACCGATGAAGAAAAAACAGTATTTTTCAGCCAGCTGGCGCTGATGCTTAACAGCGGGCTGCCGCTTTTAAAGTCGCTTGGCGTATTAGCAGAGCGCCTGCCGCCAAAAACGGCGCAGCTTTGCCTTGGCATTGAGCGCGATTTAAAAATGGGCACGAGTTTTGCAGGCTGCATAAAAAGCAGGCAGGAGGCATGGGGCGCACTGCCTGCGGCGGTGGCCGAAGCAGGTGAAAACGGCGGTATTTTATGCGAAATGCTGGAAGAACTGGCAGAATATTACAAATTGCAGGTGCAGATGAAGCGTTTTCTTAAAAATATATCTTTGTATCCGCTCTTTCTTTTTTCAGCTTCATTGGCAACGGCAGTTTTATTTATTGTGCAGGTTCTGCCGCTGTTTAAAGATTTGTATGCTTCAATGAATGCCCAGCTTCCGCCGTATTTAAAGCTGCTTTTTGCCGTGCAGGAATTTTTAGCCGCCAATATGCCGGCAGCGTGCATATTACTGTCTGCTCTTTTGGTAATTGCGGCTGCGCGGCGCAGGTGGCTGCTTGAACTTGTGTTTAAAGTACCGTTTTTTAAAGCGCAAAAAGAACTGTATCTGGAAATCCGCTTTAACAAAGTGCTGGCGCTGCTTCTGCACGGCGGTATACCTCTGCCGCAGGCGGCGCAGATTGCAGGTTCGGCGTTGGGGGATGCCGGGCTGTGCGGAAGGGCGGAAGTTTTTGCGGCTGACGTGCTGCGCGGCGTTAACCCGGCTGAGGCGGCATTAAAGGCAAAACCGTTATTTGGCAGTTTAAGTGCGGAATTTATCGGCGTGGGGGCCGAAACGGGACGCCTGCCGGAAATGTTAATGCGAGCCGCAGAAATTTTGCAGTACCGTTTTGATGATACGCTGAAAAATTTAAAAACAGTGCTGGAGCCGTTGCTTTTAACGGTAGCGGCCGGGGTTGTTTCGGCGGTTATTCTGGCTGTGGCTGCACCAATGTTTTCCTTATCGGGCGCACTGCCCGGATTTTGATTATGGAAGGGGTTATAATTTGCTTAAAAAATTACGCGGCAATGCCGGGTTTACTTTATTGGAAGTTTTGGCGGTGGTGGCTTTATTAGGCGTTTTGGGTGCCATGCTTTTGCCGTCGCTTGACAGCGCAGCCGGACGCGCTAAAAACGCACGCCTTGAAAGCGACCTGGCAACAATTGATAACGCCATTTTGCTTTATAAAATGGATAACGGCACCTGCCCGAGCGCTTTAAGCGACCTGGTGGACGAATACATTGCCAAAGGCAAGAAGTTTGAGGATGCTACCGGAACGGAACTGGTGTACACTCCTTCCGGCGACAAGCTGACCTATACTTTGAAAGGCAGAAATGCGGACGGTGAACAGGTAACATCCGATGGCAGCAGTGACGCTGAAGAATAAGGGCTTCGGGCTGGCAGAGTTTTTGGCGGCGGCAGGGCTTATGGCAATGGCTGCTGCTTTTTTGGTGCCAGCTTACGGCGGTGTGCAGAAGTATCTGCTGAAAATGCAGGCAGAGCGCGCTGCCCAATGCCTTGCTGGTGATATTGCAGCTTTGCAGCAGTATTCTTTTTACGATATGAGCGGCAAAAGCCGTTTGGAAATGGACGCCGATAAAGGCGGTTACCGCATTTATTACGGCGGCAAGCTTTCCGTTTTAAGAAAGTTTGAAAATGGGCTATATTTTGACCAGCATTTTAACGCGCTGAAATTTTCCGGTGAAGGAGCGCCTTCGGCAGCCAATAACTATATTATTAAATGCCGCCAGGATAAAAGCATCAGCAAATGGCTGCAGGTACAGCCTGTTACCGGAAGGGTTGTGTTTAAATGAAGGGCAGCAAAGGCTATTTGCTGGCGGAAGTTTTAGTGTGCCTGGCAGCGGCAGTAATCATCTGCGTAAGCGCGGTTGGCGCATATACAAGCGGCATAAAGTTAATGGTGCAGCGCAACGCGGCGGCAGAAGCGTTTAATGCGGCTGTTGGCGCTTATGATGAAAACGCTTTGCGGCAGGCAGGGCTTGCCGTTGAAAAAAATGAGTTTTACTGCCCCGGCCTTACCGGGCCGTTTTATTATGTAACGGTTAAAAACAGCAGCGGGAAAATACTGGCAAGCGTGGTAACCGGAGGTGAATAACAAGGGCTATTTACTTGCGGAAACCTGTGCGGCACTTGCCGCTGCCGGTATTTGCGCCGTTATTTTTTATAACGGGCTTTCTGCCTTTGCTGTTTCGTGGCAAAATTTAAAAAGCGACTTGCTTTTATATCGTGCCGCACGTTACAGCCAGAGTTTTATTGAACACGAACTGCTTTTAAACAGCAGCAGGTTAAAAATAACAACGGGCAGCAATGATAAAATTGTTTGCACCGAAGTGTACGGCAACAGGCAGGTAACTTTTTACCGCAGCAGCGGCGCGCTGGCACGCGAAATTAAATATAATTCCACGCGCGGCGTAAACCCGCTTTCGCTGGCGGAGGTTACTTTGCAGTCTATAAAAGCGGAGCAGCTTGCCGCAGATAAAATTAAGATAACTTTGGAATTTAAAGATAATGCAAGCGGACGCAGCAAAAAATTTATGGAAGTTTATGTTTTGGTAAATGGCAGTTTTTAATAAAATTTTGAAGGACCACCGCGGCAGCATTGGCGTTGCGGTTTTGGCGGCAATTTTGTGCGCTGCGATATGCCTGCATGCAGCGGCGTACTGGGTGCGCCAGGAAGCGGAAGAAAACAGCAGGCGTATTTTGCGTCGTCAGCTGCAATTTTCTGTGCAGGCACTTGCAAAAGCCGGTTTTAAAAACGGCAGCCTGCCGGAAGGCGGAATTAATTTTCCACCGCAAAAACTGTACCCCGGCAATTACACGCTTAAAGCAGGAATATTTGAAGAAAACACTTCTGGCGGCATAAAAAAATACACTGTACAGGCAGAAGCAGGCGGCGAAGCTTTTGCTTTGCAGCAGCTTCAAATAGCTTTGCCTCAGCAAATTGCGGAACTTGGGAAACGTTATACGCTTGCTGCGGGTAAAAGTTTGCAGGGCGCGGAAAATCTGCCGGAAGGCATTGCTTATGCCGGTGAACTTGGTGAAATTTTACAAAGCCTTGATGTGAAGGATTTTGCCGCGTTTAAGGAAATGGATTTCCCTTCCAAAAGCACATTTGAAGAATACGGGCTTGGCGGCGCGCTGTATTATGATGACGGCAATTACAGCAAAAGCATTGCGTCAAGTTCCAAAAACATCAAAGGCGAAGGCGTGCTTGTTTCCAAAATGAGCATTTTTATCGCTGACGGCACCAAAATGCCGGATTTTTGCGTTATTATCAGCGACGGGCAGATTGAAATAGGCAAAAATGCCGTGCTCGGCAAAGCGCTGCTGCTTTCAAAATACGATATTACCGTTAAAAGCGGTGCTTCCGTAAACGGCATTGCCCTTTGCGACGGCAGGCTGATTGTTGAAGACGGAGGAACGTTTGCGCGTGATGAAAGCGTTTTGCGGCCTTTTGTAACGGCATATCGCTTAAAACAGCAATAAAAAATCCGCACCCGGATGAGTGCGGAATAAGGTTGTAAATAAAATTTTATGGCGCAATGGCGGCTCTTACGGCAGCACAAGCTGCGGTATAAAGTTCTGCGTATCGCAGCTTACAAGCTTATAAGTTACGCCGCGGGTTTCGCCTTCAAAAATATTGCCGGCGTCCTGCCCGTGGATATGCCCGAAAACGCAGTGCGCAACGCCGTATTTGGCAAAAAGTTCCGTAAATATGGTTTCTTCGTCCGCTTTATACAGCGGCGGGTAATGCAGGGCGGCAACGAATTTGTTAAAGCCTGCGTTTTTGGCGGCGGCAAGCGAATTTTCCAGCCTTATTCCTTCGCGCAGGTAAATATGCCTGTCGTCATCCGTAAACGCTTCCGACGACGGCAGAATCCACCCGCGCGAACCGCAGACGGCAACGTCGCCGCAGGCAAAAAAGTTGTTCTGTAAAAACATAAATTTGCTTTCCGTGGCCTGCTGCATTTTTTTCAGCGAAGTCCACCAGTAATCGTGGTTGCCGCGCAGAATGATTTTCTGCCCCGGAAGGGCGGCAATGCGGTTTAAATCCTGCATGGCAGCCTCCAGCGAGATGGACCACGAGGTGTCGCCGCAGATAATTACGGTATCTGTTTCTGTAATTTTAGTCAGCCAGTTACGGCGTATTTTTTCAAAATGGTTTTCCCAGTTCGGGCTGAAAACTTCCATTGGTTTGGCAGGCGGTTCGCCCGATAAATGAAAGTCACCGATAGCAAAAAGGCTCATGCTGTCTCCTTCTTATGTAAAATCTTCTTTGATTGTATCATATTTTTTACACTTTGGCGATATTAATGCAGGTGCAGGGCATTTATAATTGACTTTAAATCCTGTAAGCTATATAATTTTAAGGGTATTATCTATAAATAGCTTTATTTGCGAGGTTGAAAAATATGATTCAGGAAAAGTATAACCCCCATGAGATTGAAGCCAAATGGCAAGCTTATTGGGAAGAACACAAAACTTTTAAAACAGAGATGGACAGCAGCCGCCCGAAATCTTATGTGCTGGAAATGTTCCCGTATCCTTCCGGCAATCTGCACATGGGCCATGTCCGTAACTATTCCATCGGCGACGTTGTAGCTCGTTTCCGTACCATGAACGGTTTTAACGTGCTGCACCCCATGGGCTGGGATTCCTTCGGCATGCCCGCGGAAAACGCCGCTATTAAACATGGCATTCCGCCGAAAAAATGGACAATGGAAAACATTGCCAATATGACGCGCCAGCAGAAACGCCTCGGCCTTTCTTACGACTGGGACCGCGAAGTAACTACCTGCAAACCCGATTATTATAAATGGACCCAGTGGTTCTTTGAACTGTTCTACAAACGCGGCCTGGCTGTTAAAAAGAAATCGGCCGTTAACTGGTGCAATACCTGCAATACCGTACTTGCCAACGAACAGGTTATTGACGGTAAATGCTGGCGCTGCGACCACGAAGTAGTAAAAAAAGACCTGGAACAGTGGTTCTTTAAAATTACCGATTACGCAGACGAACTTTTGAAAGACCTTGACCTGCTGGAAGGCTGGCCGGAACGCGTTAAAACCATGCAGCGCAACTGGATTGGCCGCAGCGAAGGTTTGGAATTCAGCTTTGATTTTCCGGAAATCGGCGAACGCATTCCTGTTTACACCACCCGCCCGGATACGATTTACGGCGTTACCTATGTTGTACTTGCCGCAGAGCATCCGCTGGTTGAAAAACTGTGCGTAAACAACCCGAAAGCCGAAGAAATTAAAGCTTTCTGCGACCGTGTAAGAAACCAGTCCGATATTGAACGCACTTCCAGCGAATCTGAAAAAGAGGGCCTGTTTACCGGCTGCTACTGCATCCACCCGCTTACCGGCAAAAAAGTGCAGGTTTGGATTACCAACTATGTACTTTACGATTACGGTACCGGCGCGGTTATGGGCGTACCTACCCATGATGCCCGCGACTGGATGTTTGCGGATAAATACGGTCTTGAGAAAATTGTTGTAATTAATCCCAAGGATAAAGAGCTTAAATTAGAAGATATGACCGACGCCTACGAAGAAAAGGAAGGCGTGCTTGTTAATTCCGGCGAGTTCAGCGGTATGGAGCTGCATGCCGGTATGGAAGCAATTAAAGACAAGATTGAAGCAATGGGCATCGGCAAACGCCGTGTAAATTACCGCCTGCGCGACTGGTTAATCAGCCGCCAGCGTTACTGGGGCGCGCCGATTCCGGTTATTTACTGCCCGGACTGCGGCGAAGTGCTTGTGCCGGAAGACCAGCTGCCGGTTATGCTGCCGGAAGATGTTAAGTTTGACGCCGGTGCCGTATCCCCGCTGGCAACTTCCGAAAGCTTCGTAAACTGCACCTGCCCGAAATGCGGCAAGCCTGCAAGACGCGAAACCGATACCATGGACACCTTCCTGTGCTCCTCCTGGTATTACCTGCGCTATACCGACCCGAAAAACGATAAAGCACCGTTTGCAAAAGACAAAGTAAATTACTGGTCTCCTGTTGACCAGTATATCGGCGGTATCGAGCACGCAATTCTGCATCTCCTGTATTCCCGCTTCTTTATGAAAGTTCTGCACGACGCAGGCCTTGTAGATTACAAAGAACCGTTTACCAACCTCCTGACTCAGGGCATGGTTATTAAAGACGGTGCCAAAATGAGTAAATCTCTCGGCAACGTTGTTTCGCCGGAAGAAATTATCGGCAAATACGGTGCAGATACGGCAAGGCTGTTTATTATGTTTGCCGCACCGCCCGAAAGAGAACTTGAGTGGAGCGACCAGGGCGTTGAAGGCTCCTTCCGCTTCCTGGGCAGGGTATGGCGTATAGTTTACCATTACCAGGATGTGCTGGCAGAAAAAGTTACGCAGTATAATCCGGCAGAACTTAGCGAAGCAGGCAAAGAGCTGCGCCGCGTACTGCATACCAGCATTAAAAAGGTAACGGATGACATTGAGCAGCGCTTTAACTTTAACACTGCCATCAGTGCCATGATGGAACTGGTTAATGCCTTGTATGCTTATAAAGAAGCAGAAAAAACTCCGCATGCCGGCCTTATTTACGAAGTTGTTTCCAACCTGCTGAAATTGCTCTCTCCGTTCGTTCCTCATATTACGGAAGAACTGTGGCACGGCATAATTTCCGAAGAAGGCAGCATCCACGAAGAAAAATGGCCGAAATATGACGAAGCAGCCATGAAAGTGGATAATATTGAAATTGCTTTGCAGGTTAACGGCAAACTTAAAGGACGTCTTGTTGTTCCTGCCGCTGCTTCCAAAGACGAGTTGGAAAAACTTGCCCTTGCCGAACCGCATATTGCAGAAACTGTTGACACCTCCAAAATTGTTAAAGTTGTCTGCGTACCGGGCCGTCTGGTTAATATCGTAGTAAAACCGTAACAGGTTAAATTTATAAAAACTCCTTGGATTTAATCCGGGGAGTTTTTTATTTTGTCAGGAGTTGAACAGATGGCACAACTGAATAAAAAAATAATGGCCGTTGCTATAGCTGTTGTTTTTTGTTTGCTGGCCGCTTTTTGGCCGCATGAGCGTGAAGCTGATGTTTTAAAGATTGAACAGCAGGCCGTAATGGCAAGCGAAAAAGAAGAAGCGAAAATAACGGTTTATGTAAGCGGCGCTGTGGCAAACCCGGGACTGCACGAAATTGCGCCCGGAAGCAGAGCCGTGGAGGCTATTGCCGCCGCAGGCGGAATGACGGAAGAAGCCAATAAGGACAAAGTAAACCTTGCAAAAATCTGTAAGGACGGTATGCAGGTTAATGTGCCCCGCCTGAGCGCAAAAGAACGGCGCAGGCTTGCCGCTGCAAATACATCTGCAAGCGGTGCGGAAGCGCCAGAGCAGAGTGGCGCTTCTTACAATGCTGCGCAGGAAAGCGAAGCCGCTTTAACCGGCAAGGTACATTTAAACACTGCTACGGCGGAAGAACTGGAAACACTGCCGGGCGTTGGCGCGGTAACGGCGCAGCGCATTGTGGAATACCGCTCTGCCCACGGCTTTGCCAGAATTGAGGACCTTATGAACGTAAAGGGCATAGGGCAGGCAAAGTTTAAGAAAATGCAGCCCTGGCTTGATTTATGAAAACATGGTTTGCGGCAGCAGCCGCGCTTTTTGCAGCCGGTGATTACGCCGGTATTTTAATGCCGCAGTATTTTAGTGTTTATGCCGCGCTGGCAGTAGTTTTTGCAGTGCTTATGGCAGCGGCGGCAAAATTTAAGCCGCAAACTTACGGTGCGGCCATATTAGCCCTTATATTTTTTACCTTGTGCGGCATGGCGGCAGGCAGTAAAGCCATGCAGCCGCACACTGCGGATATTAAAAATTATATCGGGCAAAAGGTAACGGTGTACGGCAATGTTGATTTGCTGACGCTGAAAAAACAGGAAAAAGGCACCGGGTTTATACTTGAGTGTACTGCGCTGCAAACAGGCAGCGGTAATTTGCATAAAGCACGCGGCAATATACGCGTGTTTGTGCAGAATGCCAAAGTTAAAGATTTTACGGCCGGCAGCGCTGCCGTTACCGGCACATTAAAAAGCCTCAACAGTTTTGCCAATCCCGGCAGCTTTAACAGCGAAAACTGGAATTTACAGCAGGGCCTTCAGGGCAGAATGTCTGTAAAACAGGCGGCTTTGCAGGTTATGGGCGAAGCGGATATCAGCGATAAATTCTTTTTATTTGCACTGGGGCTGCGGCAGAAAATAACAGATACGGTTGACAGTGAAGCCGGGGCAGTGCTGTGCGGCATGGCACTTGGCGGTTATGACGGTTTAAGCGAAGCAACTCGCGAAGCGTTTTCTGTAACAGGCCTTGCCCATATATTGTCGGTATCGGGCACGCACATGGCACTGGTGGCAGGCTTTTTAATTTTAATTATCGGCAGGCGCGGCAAAGCGCAGATAATAACGGTGCTGCTTTTGTTATTTTTGTATGCGCTGTTATGCGGCGGCAGCGCACCGGTATGGCGGTCATTCATTATGAGTGCGGTTGCACTTGCCGGTGCCGGTACTTACAAAAAAGCGCAAAGCGGCAATATTTTTTGCGCGGCGGCAGTGCTGCTTTTAATATATAACCCATTGTGGCTGCTGGACGTTGGTTTTCAGCTTTCGTTTGCGGCAACCGGCGGGCTGATATTTATTTACCCGCAGCTTAAAGAGCGGCTGCAATTTTTAAAACCCGTACTTGTACGCGAAGGTTTTGCCATTACGCTTGCGGCGCAGCTTGCCTCCCTGCCGCTTTTATTATGGCATTTTAACCAGCTTTCGCTTGTAACCTTTGCCGCTAATATTCTGCTTGTGCCTGCTATGGAAATTTTGGTAATAGCTGCACTTGCCGGGCTGTGCCTGCCTTTTGCCGGTACGTATTTAATTTACGCTGCCGGAAGTTTCATGCAGCCGCTGCTTAACGCCATCAGTTTCCTCGCGGTGCTGCCTGCGGCGGCAGTTAACGTTCCGCACCTGCCTGCGGCGTGCTTTGTGCTGTATTGCATAATGCTTGCCGCGCTGTTTAATGGTAACTGGTTCAGCAAAACAGAGCGCAGGTATACGGTTATAATTTGTACGGCGGCAATAATTACTTTAGCGACCTGTAAAATTTTTGCACCGCAGCCTTTTACCGTGCATTTTATGGACGTGGGGCAGGGTGATGCCGCTTTGGTGCAGACCACGGACGGGCATAATATTATTGTGGACTGCGGCGGTTTGCAGGGAAACTTTGATACCGGCAGCCGCATTATTGTACCGTATCTGCGTTATCTCGGCGTGGAACAGATTGACCTTTTGGCGCTGAGCCACGGGCACCATGACCACGCCGGGGGAGCGGCAGGGCTTGCGCGCCTTGTAAAAGTTGATAAACTGCTGCTGCCGCAGGAAAAACCTTCGGAAGATGTACAAAAACTGCTGCACTATATTAAGCTGCAAAATATTTTAGAGGCGGTTGAGGGCAGTGTATATACGCTTGGCAAGTGCCGCGTTGAAGTTCTGGCGTCAGGAAAATCCGAAGGCGGAGGCAACGAAAGCAGCGTAATTATGCGTATAGCTGAACCCGCAGGCAGCATTTTGTTTACCGGCGACGCCGATGAAAACATAGAACTTGCAGCAGCTGCCAAAATAAAACCGGCCGATGTTTTAAAAGTTGCCCATCACGGCAGCAATTATTCTTCGTCGCCGCTGTTTTTAAAACAGGCCAAGCCGCGGCTTGCGGTGATTTCCGTTGGTGCGGATAACCGTTACGGGCACCCGGGGCATGATGCCGTGCAGCGTTTGCAGGGCGCCGGTGCCAAGGTGCTGCGCACTGATAAATTGGGCGCGGTGAAAGTATGTTTTGACGAAGGCCGTCTGCAATGGTATAGTTATAGGTACGACAAAGAATTTTTTTAAGGTGATTTTATGGAACTGGCACCGGAAAAACTGATAGAAATGCTGGAAAAAGGCGAAAGCCTGCCCAACGTTATTTTAATGTACGGCGAAGAAAACTATTACCGCAGCAAAGCCGCAGCCTGCATAAAAAAATATGTTTTTGGCAGCGCGGCGGATGAAGATATGGAAATAAGCGTTTTCGACCGCGATACGGATTTAAAAAGGCTTAATGCTGCCGTTAACACTTATCCGTTTTTTGGCGGCAGCAGCCTCGTCATCATCAGCGACGATAAAATTTTTGCCGCTGAAAAAAAGCAGAAAGAAAATCTGGAAGCAATTTTGGCAAACATACCGAAGTTCTGCCATATGTTTATCAGCGTAAGCAAAATAGACAAGCGCGGCCGACTTTATAAAATGCTGGCGGCAGAAGGCGCTGCCTGCGAATGTAAATCGCTGAAGCCGTACCAGCTTAAGCCGTGGCTTGACGCCGAAGCAAAAAAACGCGGCTGCCGTTTTGAATATGATGCGGAACAGACGGTAATGGAATATCTTTCTGCGGCCGATACAGCACCGCTGCTTTTGCTTGAGCAGGAAATAGAAAAGCTATACGTTTACGGCGGCAAACGGCGCATTTGGACAAAAGCCGATGTTGAAGCGGTATTTTCTTCGTTGCCGGAAGTTTCGCGCTTTGCGCTTTTAAACGCCATTGCCCAAAAGAACCTGCCCGAAGCGCTGGAACTTTTGCAGAACGAAAAGAAACACGGCGGCAGCGCGATAGCCGTCAGCGGCTTGATTGCCTTTCAGGTACGCCGTCTGGCGCAGGTTAAAGAACTGGCGGCGCAGGTAATGAATCAGCAAACGGCGGCTTCCGCTTTAAAAATGTCGCCCTATGCCGTAAAAAAATTAATGGAGCAGTGCCGTAATTTTACTGCGCACGGCTTATCGGAATTTATGCTGGCGCTGGCAGATTTTAATGCCAATATCCGCTACGGCGGCAGGCAGTTTGAAATGCTGGAGGAAATACTCATCCGCTTTTTGGGCAAGCGTTAAAATTTTTACAAAACCGGAAAGATTTTACTGGACGCGGAGAAGATTATTTGTTATAATACAAACGTGGTCAATGGAGACCCTGCTATTTGTATGCCCAAGTAGCAGGGTCTTTTGTATTTTATTTTTGTTTTAATTATTTTAATTAATGAAAGGAGCGCGGCGCAAAGCCGCAGGTGACCGAAATGATGAACCCCGATATGCTTTATGTTATCAGCCCCGAAGAACAGAACAGAGAAACACTGACCGAGATTTTAACAGCGCACCCGGAAATTAAATTCGTTTCCTTTATGGGTGTGGATTTTGCAGGCAACGATACTGACGAAAAAGTGCCTATCAGCCTGTTTTTGAAAGATATTGACGGCTTTCTGGAAGGCATGGCTGCCCAGACCGATGGCAGCTCCGTTGTGCTTACCGGCATTGCTACTTTAAATAACGCCCGCGTTGATATGAAAATCGACAGCAGCGTAAACTGGTATATTGACTATAACTACGAACATTTCGATTCCGCAACCGGCAGAATGGTTGGCACGCTGCGTATTCCGTGCTTCCTTGTACACAACAACGTACGCGTTGACTCCCGCTCTATTCTGCACGATACGCTGGATTATGTTGAAAAAGAACTGCTGGAGCTCTTTAAAAAACATCCGCAGGTTGCAGGTTTGGAACATATCAGCGGTGAAGACATTGAAAAAATTATTTTCACCTGCGCAACCGAACTGGAATTCTGGGTAAAATCTCCGCGTGAAGATGCTCCGATTGAAGCATTAAGCTCTTCGCAGATGATGCAGGAACAATACTGGCAGCGCTGCCGCGGCAACGTGCGCACCGCGCTGGAACAAACCGTGGAAATGCTGGAAGCCTACGGCCTTGGGCCTGAAATGGGACATAAGGAATGCGGCGGCGTACGCGGACAGATTGACGACAACGGCCATATGACCCACGTTATGGAACAGCTGGAAGTAGACTGGAAATACAGCTATGGCGTACAGACTGCCGATAACGAACTTCTGGCACGCATTATCGTTAAAGAAATTTTCCGCCTGAACGGCCTTGAAGTTTCCTTCCAGGCAAAACCCGTTCCGGGCGTTGCCGGCAGCGGCGAACATACCCACGTTGGCATTGCCGCCAAAATGAAAAACGGCAAAGTTGTTAACCTGTTTGCACCGAAAGATATGCACACCGAATTCCTCTCTGCCGTTGGTTACGGTTCCATGATGGGGCTTTTGAAAAACTATGAAGTAATCAACCCCTTCATTTCTTCCACTATCGACTCTCTGAACCGTTTGAAACCCGGCTTTGAAGCGCCTGTCTGCATCGTAACTTCGCTCGGCCTCAGCCCGGAAGTACCTTCCCGTAACCGTACCATTCTGGCAGGCTTAATCCGCGACATCGACAGCCCGATGGCAACCCGTATTGAAATGCGTTCCCCGAACCCGTATACCAATACCTACCTTGCCATTGCAGCTTTCTACATCTCCATGCTGGACGGCATTAAAGCCTGCGTGGAATCCGGCAAAACGCTTAAGGAAATGGAAAACGAGCTGTCCAAAAAAGCGGGCGACGAAGGCTTCTACCTTGAAAAAGACAGAGAATACCGCAGCGAGCATGACGTATTTGAAGACTACAACGAAGAAGAACGCGCCCACCTGTTTGGCAAACCGCCCGCAACCGTTTGGGAAAACATGTGCGCCATTAAAAACTATCCGGAAAAAATTGCCGTGCTTACCACCGGCAATATTATTAAAAAAGAATTTATCGAATCCTTTGCCAAAGGCGCTTTAATCCGTTGGCAGACGGAACTGCTCAACAGAATTATTCCTGAATATCATAAGGAAATCTGCCTGATGAAAAAACTGCATGACGACGATAACCATACCACGCATGACGCTGCAATGTGGGAGAAAATCGCCGCAATGCGCAACACCATGGCTAAAGACGTTACCGAGCAGCCGAGCCTGTTTACCATGACCCGCGAAGCATTTGCAAGAGGCGACTTTGACGCGGCTTCCAATTTGCAGCTGGAAATGGCAGAAATTATGCAGAAACTGAAAGCTCAGTACAACGAATATCAGCACAACATTATCGACTAATGGCCAAATGAGGGAAGGCTGTTTAAACCCCCGGTACTTTATGTATCGGGGGTTAGTTTATATCTGCGCAAGCAAAAAGGTGCCAAATTGAACATGTTATGATAAAATATAAGCACAATACAAGAATGGAGTGATTATATAAATGGCTAAAGACAGTTCTTTTGACGTTGTTTCTCAGGTGGATATGCAGGAGATGGACAACGCAGTTAACCAGACCAAAAAGGAGATTGCCCAGCGTTACGATTTCCGCGGCAGCGATGCCAGCATTGAGCTGGAAGAAAAGTGCATTAAAATTGCCGCCGAAGACGAGTACAAACTGAATGCGATTATCGACATTCTGCGTGCGCGCATGGCTAAACGCGGCATTCCGCTGCGCTGTCTGGAACTGGGCAAGGTTGAGCCTGCTACCAAAGGCACTGTAAAGCAGACTCTGAATATTTTGCAGGGTATTCCCAAAGAAAAGGCCAAAGCTATTATTGCCGCTGTTAAAGCAACCAAATTGAAAGTAACTGCACAGATGCAGGATGACCAGGTAAGAATCAGCGGCGCTAAAAAAGATGATTTGCAGGCCGTAATACAAACTTTAAAAGCGGGAGATTTCGGCGTAGATTTGCAGTTTATTAACATGAGGTAAGATTATGCGTGACGCAGAATTTGAACAAAGGCTGCTGCGTGTTGCCCGCGGGCTGGAAAAGGCTGACCTTGTTTTAAAGGGCGGTAATGTGTTTAACAGCTTTACCGGCGAGTGGGAAACGGCCGATGTTGCCGTATGCGGCAGCGTGATTGCCGGTATCGGCAGCTACAAGGGTGCGGAAGAATACAACATGGCGGGCAAATATTTAACGCCGGGCTTTCTGGACGCGCATATGCACATTGAAAGCACAATGCTTGCTCCGCGTGAGCTGGCGCGCCTGCTGCTGTTAAACGGCGTTACCGGCATTTTTGCCGACCCGCATGAAATTGCCAACGTGCTTGGCACGGAGGGTTTGCAGTGGATGCTTGCGGAAACGGAAGATATGCCGCTTGACGTGTTCTTTATGCTGCCTTCGTGCGTACCTGCAACGGGCATGGAAACAAGCGGCGCAGTGCTGGAAGCAGATGCTTTGCAGCCGTTTTTGAGGCATCCGCGTGTGCTTGGCCTGGGTGAGATGATGAATTACCCCGGCGTTTTGTACGGCGATGAGGGCGTAATGAAAAAAATGGCGCTGGTGCGCGGCGGCATTTGTGACGGGCACGGGCCGGGCGTCAGCGGCAGCGATTTAAACGCCTACCTTGCTGCCGGCGTAACAAGCGACCATGAGGCCACAACCTGGCAGGATGGCATTGAAAAAATACGCCGCGGCTGCTATTTAATGCTGCGTGAGGCAAGCGGCGCGCACAACCTGCTGGAACTGTTGCAGTGCGTTACACCGCTGAACAGCCGCCGCTGCTGCATGGCAACGGACGACCGCCATTTGGATGAACTGGTAACGCAGGGCAGCATTAACTATATGCTGGAAATTGGCGTTACGCACGGCTACCCGGCAGAAATGCTTTTGCAGATGGCAACGCTGAACACGGCTGAACGTTTCCGACTGCATTACAGGGGCGCTTTGGCGCCTGGCTATCTGGCAGATATTAACGTGCTGACCAATTTACAGGACTTTACGCCGCAGTTTGTATTTAAAAACGGCAAAAAAGTTGTACAGAACGGCAAACTGCTGTGGGAGAGCGAGCCTTATATTAAACCCGCCGCTGCGGGAACAAACATTAAGGATTTGGACAGCAGCAGGCTGAAAATCATGGCAGAGCCTGATAAAAATATTAAGGTTATCCGCATTGTGCCGGAGCAGATTTTAACCGAGGCGCGGCTGGAAAAGCCTTTGTGCATTAACGGCGAGGCCGTAAGCGATACTTCGCGTGATATTTTAAAGCTGGCAGTGTTTGAGCGCCACCATGCAACAGGCAATGTTGGGCTTGGCTTTGTACAGGGGCTTAAATTAAAACGCGGGGCAGTTGCTTCTACCGTTGCGCACGATTCGCACAATTTAATTGTGGCGGGCACTAATGACGCCGATATGCTGACGGCAGCCGCAGCGCTGCGCAAAGAAGGCGGCGGTATTGCTGTAGCTTTGGACGGCGAGGTAAAAGCCATTTTGCCGCTGCCGTTTGCAGGACTGATGAGCGACCAGCGCATGGAATTTGTTAACAGGCGCTTAAAGCAGCTGCGCTACTGGACGGCGGAACTTGGCGTGCCGGAAGGGCTGAATGTGTTTATGGTGCTTTCGTTCCTGGCATTGCCGGTAATACCGCACCTGCGCTTAACCGATAAAGGCCTTGCTGATGTTGATAAATTTGCCTTAACCGGTTTATGGGCATAAAAAAATACCACATTGGGCGCTAACGCTCAATGTGGTTAATTTTTTGCTTATTTTAAGTTTTCTGGTACTTCTTCACATTCGGCCAGCAGCTTTTTTGCGTCGATATACTGCGCAATGCCTGCCGCAACCTTTTTGGATTCCTTCATGGCAAGCACTACGGTGGCAGGGCCGTGTACCACATCGCCGCTGCTGAATACGCCTGCACGCGTTGTCATGCCGTAGGGGCGTTCACGCGTAATAACAAAGCCGCGGTCATCAACCTGAATGCCTTTGGTGGTAGAAACAATTCTTGCTGCCGGGCGCTGGCCGATAGCAAGAATTACGCAGTCGCACGGCAGGGCAACCTGGCCGCCTTCTTCAATAAACTGCCCTTCTTCCGTTTTAACAATGTTCTGCACCAAAAGCCCTGCAAGCTCTGTTTCGTCGCTTTCGGAAGCTTTCTGGCGCATGGCGTTAAGCGCGCGCATTTGTTTTTTGTTAAGGTAGGCAATGGGCTGCTGCAAAAAGTTAAACTGCACGCCTTCTTTAACGGCTGCTTCGTATTCGGAGGGGAAGCAGGAAATCTCGGCTTCCGTTTTGTGGTAAACAACCGTAACATTTTTAGCGCCGCGGCGGATTGCCGTGCGTGCGGCATCCATAGCCACGTTGCCTGCGCCTATAACGATAACGTTATCACCGACATGCAGCAATGTTTCGCTTTCGTCCAGTTTGCCGCTGTCGGAAAGCACAACCATGCGCAGGAAGTAGGTGGCGGTTAAAATGCCGGTAAGTTCTTTGCCGGGAATGTTGAGCGTACGCGGCAGGGAAGTGCCGGTACCCATGAATATTGCGTCATAGCCCATGCTGAACAAATCGTCAACGGTGTAATCGGGGCCGATAAGGGTATTTGTTTTAATTTCCACGCCAAGGTGCAGCAGTTCTTTAATTTCGCGGCGCACTACGTCTTTGTTCAGGCGGAATTCCGGAATGCCGAACAGTAAAATGCCGCCGGGTTCGGACTGGCCTTCAAAAATGGTAACGGCAAAATTCATTTTGGCAAGGTCGCCTGCAACGGTAAGGCCTGCCGGGCCGCTGCCGATAACGGCTACTTTACCGCGTTTGCCGGTAGAAGGCGGCAGCGGTTTTAAATTGTTTTCGTGGGCAAAATCGGCAATGAACATTTCCAAACTGCCGATTTCAATGCCGTGTTTGTTTTTGGCCAGAACGCAGTGCGCTTCACACTGGCGTTCATGCGGGCATACCCTGCCGCAAATGGCGGGCAGGTTGCTGCGCTCGGAGATAATTTCGTAGGCAAGCCCGATATTGCCTTCGCTTAAAGCGCGGATAAATTGCGGAATATTATTTTCTATCGGGCAGCCCGTGCGGCAAAGCGGACGGGCACAGTTTAAACAGCGCCTTGCTTCGTTGATTGCTTCGGAAGTGGTCATGCGCCTGCTCATTAGTCTTCACCTCGTATTATTTGCGTTAAAAACCCGTAAACGGATATTTTGGATGGTTTTACAATCAGTTGCTAATTTATTTTAGCATAGGATATAGCAAAAGTGCAAACAACTTTACAAAATAAAAGCACAAAAATTACATTAAAGCGGGCATAAAAAATGCTGTGCATATTGAATTTGGCGCGTGGATAAAGTACAATAAAAGATATTAAGTGATATGGAGGTAAAAACTATGTCCGAAGTTTTGGCAACTGCTGAATTTTCCAGCGTTATTCATAATAACGAAGTCTGCGAAGAAATTGTAAAATGGGGCAACAAAAACGGCTATCCGCTTACCAAAGCAAAGCTTTATAATTCTCTTGGCGGCGCTTATGTTGGTTTTGCACCCGGCTATTTAATTAAAGCTACCCGCCGTCCGCCCGTACCAGGCGGCTGGGATGTTACCGTTGAAACCTATGATGCCGAAACCCGCATCATTCCGCTTAATGTTAACAAAGAAACCGGCGAAGCCAACCGCTTTATTTTAAAAATGATTGAAGAATACAAAAAAGAAGGCCTTACCATGGAAATGGAAGAAAAATGGTATGAATCTTACGGTACTTACCTGCGCGATTTAAAAGTTACGGGCCATCCGATTTTGATTAACGCCTTTGAAGACTTCATCGAAAACATGAGATAAAAAATTAACCGGAGTAATTAAGCTGTCTCTTATACACATCTGACGCTGCCGACGAAGGCTTAGGTGT
>OLIU01000239.1_pt1 | contig 24731 bp, 19 predicted proteins | sample 1603321 | NCBI WGS metagenome assembly OLIU01 (sample SAMN03922508, study PRJEB24848) | human gut metagenome | isolation source: stool sample | host: Homo sapiens | place: Germany | collected 2011-11 | reverse complement strand
CTTCTGGCCGATGGCGTCGATCTCGTCGATGAAGACGATACAGGGGGCCTTCTCCTTGGCCTGCTTGAAGAGGTCGCGCACCTTGCTCGCGCCCATGCCGACGAACATTTCGACAAATTCAGAGCCCGACATCGAGAAGAACGGCACATTCGCCTCGCCGGCGACCGCCTTGGCAAGCATCGTTTTACCGGTTCCCGGAGGGCCTACCAGCAGAATGCCCTTGGGCATCGACGCGCCGATCTCCTGATACTTGCTGGGGTCGTGCAGGTAGTTGACGACCTCGGTGAGGTTCTCCTTGGCCTCGTCCTCGCCCGCGACATCGTCAAACTTGATGCCCTCGGCGGACTTGACGTACACCTTGGCGTTGGACTTGCCCATGTTGAACATCATGGAGTTGCCTCCGCCGCCCATCTTCTCCATCATCTTGCGCGACATATACTGTCCCAGCGCGACAAAGATGATGATGGGCAGCACCCAGGCGAGAATGCTGACGAGCGTGGACGTCTGCTCGATCTCCTCACCCGTGGTGGAGACGCCCGCGTCCAGCAGGCGCTGCACCAAACCGTCGTCAGGCACCATCGCCGTCTTGTAGACGGTCTTTTCATCGCTGCTGGTGAAGAGAATGCGGTTGGACTGCTCCTGGATCTCGACCCGGCCGACCTCGCCCTGCTCTGTCATGGTGACGAAAGTGTTGTAGTCGACGTCCTTGATCTGGTGCTCAGAGATCCACGGCATGGCGATGAAGTTGAAGAGCATCACAAGCAGCATCGCCACAAAGTAGTAGTACAGCAGCGGCTTTTTCGGGGACTTGACTTCGTTCATGAAAATGCGTTCCTCCGATCATTGAAATTTCCGGCAGGAAGTGCATACAAACGGGAAAAACTGAACGTAGCAAAAAGCCGGAGTTTTTGCTACGCTGAAAGAAGAGACGGGCGGTCGAAACCGCCCGGAACTTAGATTAGTTTGGAGTATAACACGGGAAAATATCCCTGTCCAGTACCCAAGATAAGAGTTTACAGTTTGGATACAAGGAGGTCACAGTTATGAAAAAAGCGGCAAAGGCGGCTATATTCGTCACGGCTGCGGCGGCACTCTACGGCGCGGCGGCCTACGGCGTGACGAGAACGCTGATGGACGTCGCGATGAAGCGCGAAGCGCCCAAGGCGCTCAAAAATAAGGGCAGCGCCCAGCTCACGGGCGAAAAGCGCGACGAACCCTACCGTGAGGCGCAGCGCGCCGCCGCGAAAAAGCTTGCGTCTTCGGAAACGGAGACAGTGCTGCTCGAAAACCGCGAGGGCTTGACGCTCGTGGGCCATCTTCGTGAATGCGAAAAGGCCAAGCGCCTTGTGATCGCGTTTCACGGCTGGCGCTCAGCGTGGTACCGCGATTTCGGCCTGCTCGCGGACTTTTTAAGCCGCGAGCAGTGCAGCGTGCTCTATGTGGAGCAGCGCGCGCAGAACGAGAGCGAGGGCGACTACATCGGCTTCGGCCTGACCGAGCGCTACGACTGCGTCGACTGGGCAAACTGGGCAGCCGAACGCTTCCCCGGCCTGCCCGTTTACCTTATGGGCGTGTCGCTCGGCGGGGCGACGGTGCTCATGGCCGCAGGCGATATTCTCCCCGCCGCGGTGCACGGCGTGATCGCCGACTCGGCCTACACCTCGCCGCGTGCGATCTGGCAGCACGTGATGGGGAAGAACCTGCATCTTCCTGTCCGCGCAGCAACCGTCATCGCCGATCTTCTGTGCCAGAAGAGACTGAACGCCTCGTCCGGCAGCTACTCCACCGTCGAGGCGCTCAAAAATACCGATGTTCCGATTTTACTGATCCACGGCGAGGACGACCACTTCGTCCCGCTCAAAATGGCGTTTGAAAACCGCGACGCCTGCGCCGCGCCCTGCAAGCTGCTCGTCGTGCCCGGCGCGGACCACGCGATGAGCTACTATATGGGCCGCGGCGCGTACGAGGCCGCCGTGCGCGCCTTCTGGGAGCATTTTGACAAGTGAGGGTTCCCCCTCACTTGTCCTCTTCTTCCGTTTCAAGGCCCGCAAAGCGTCTGGACGGGCGGTAGCTCAGCACGGCGCAGAGGATCAGCATCGCCGTCGCGCCAAGGCTGATGGGATAGACCCACATGACGGTCTGGAACGTCATGCTCGTCGGGAAGACGAACTTGACCCACGCGATGCGGATACCGCACACGCCGAGCATCGTCAAAAGTGCGGGCGCGAGCGAAATGCCGAAGCCGCGCAGATACCCGGAGAGTATTTCGTAGATCAGGCAGAAAACATACGCCGGCAGGATCGTCGCAAGGCGAATATAGCCGATGGCAATGACCTCGGGATCGCTGTTGAAAATGGCGAGCAGCGACCTTGCGCTCAGCAGCAGGACAACGACCGAGACAAATGTCGCGATGGCTCCCTCCAAAAAGCTGAGCTGCATCGTCTTCTTGCAGCGCTTGATCTGCCCTGCGCCGTAGTTCTGGCCGACAAAGGTCGTGCAGGCCTGCGAAAACGAGTTAAGCACGTCGTAGGCGAGAATTTCCACATTGAACGCCGCGCTCGACGCCGCGATCGCCACCGTGCCGAGGGTGTTGATGGCCGACTGGATGACGATGTTGGCGAACGAGAACACCGCGCTCTGCACGCCCGCGGGAAGGCCGATGCTCAAAATGCGCTTCAAGCTCGCGCCGTCGATGCGCAGCGCTTTGCGCTCCACGCGCACGCATTTATCCGTGCGCGTCAGGCGGACGTAGAGCAGTGCCGCGCTCACGGCGTTGGCCGCCACCGTGGCGATGGCGACGCCGTTGACCGTCATATGCAGCACAATGACAAAAAAGAGGTTCAGCAGCACGTTCAGCACACCGGAGACCGCGAGCGCCGCGAGCGGCACCTTTGTGTCGCCGATGCTGCGGAAGATCGCGGCCTCAAAGTTGTAGAGCAATATCACCGGCATGCCGAGAAGGTAAATGCGCAGATACAAAAGCGCATAGGGGAACACGTCCTCCGGCACATTGAGAATACTCAAAAGCGGCGAGGCGATGAGCTGACCAAGCAGCGCGACCGCCGCGCCGCCGCACACAGCGAACACAATGGCCGTGTGCACCGCGCGCTTGACGGCATTGTCGTCACGGCAGCCGATGGCGTTCGCGATGACGACGTTCGCGCCGAGCGCGATGCCGATGAAAAGGTTGACGATGAGACCGATGATCGGGCCGTTTGCGCCCACCGCCGCGACGGCGACTGTGCGCGCATCGCCCGTGAAGTTGCCGACGATGGCAACGTCCGAGGCGTGGAAGAGCTGCTCCAAGATCGCCGTAGCCGCGACCGGCAGGGCAAAGAGCGGCAGCTTATTCCAGATGGAGCCGTGCAGCATGTCGATCTCATGCTTTTTGACTGTAGTTCCCATGATCTCTCTCATTTCTTTCTGTTTTCCGCTTGACCGAGCATCAGTATAGTGCCGCCGCGGCAAAATGGCAAATGTTTTTTGCGTGACCGCCCTGTCAGCATTGACAGGACGGTCGTTTCGCAGTAATATAAGGCCCGCTGACGGCAAATTTCCCAAAAATATGAGGATTTTTTATGGATTATTACCTTTTGACCGATCTGGCCGCGCGCGTCGGCTATCATCTGGCGCTCAGCGGGGCGGAGACGTTCCGCGTCGAAGAGACGATACGCCGCATCATCGGCGCCTACGGCATTGAATGCGAGGCCTTTTCCATCCCCAACTGCGTGATGGTCAGCCTCGAGGCGGCCAACGGCAAGCCTTTGATGGTGATGAAGCGAGTCGGCTTTCACGGCAATGACCTCGAGTCGGTGGAAAAGCTCAACGCGCTCTCGCGCCGCATCTGCGCCGAAACGCCTGACCCGAGCGTCGCCGCGCAGTGGCTCGACGAAACGCTCAAGGGGCGGCGGCACTACTCGGTGCCCGTTTATTACCTGGGCAATTTCTGCGCCGCGGCGGGCTTTTGCCCGGTGTTTGGCGGCACGCTGCGCGACAGCCTGTTCGCGGGCCTTCTTGGCCTCATCATCGGCTTTGTCTCGCGCCAGATGGACAGGCGCGAGACGAACCCGTTTTTCAGCACCATCGTCGAGGCGTTCGCCATGGCGGTGCCGGCGTATCTCGCCGCGGGCTTCCATCTGGTCGACTATATCGACTTTGTCATCATCGGCACCTTAATGATCTTGGTCCCCGGCCTTCTCATCACGACCTCCATGCGCGACATCATTTACGGCGATACGAACTCCGGCATCAACCGCATCGTGCAGGTGCTTCTCTCGGCGTTCGCCATCGCGCTCGGCACGGCGGCGGCATGGCGCGTCACGTCTGGCGTATACGGGATGACGGTCGCGTCCGGCTCAGCGAGCTATCCCGCCTGGGCACAGGCCGTGATGATCTTCGTCGCCTGTACGGGCTTTTTCATCCTCTTCAATGTGCACGACTGGGGCAGCATTCTCTGCGCGCTCGGCGGCGTGTTCACATGGATGACGTACCTGCTCTGCCGTGATCTGGGCATGAGCATTTACAGCATGAATTTCTTCGCCGCCGTCGTCTCGGCGCTGTATTCTGAGCTTATGGCGCGCTCGCGCAAATACCCCGTCACGTCGTACCTCGTCATCTCGCTCCTGCCGCTGGTGCCGGGCGCGGGCATTTACTACACGATGAGCCTCGGCCTGGGCGGCGATGTGCAGGCCGCGGTGCACAAAGGACTTGAGACCGCGGGCGTCGCGGGCAGCATCGCCGTGGCGATCCTGCTGGTGTCCACGATCTTCCGCCTCGTCACCGCGCAGAACGGGAAAAGCAGAAAGTAGTGTTCGAAAAGTAAAAACTGCCGCCCGTTTGGGCGGCAGTTTTTTATTGCAGTGCGTCAATGTAAGCGTTCAGCGCGGCAAAATCGCCGCGGGGATAGGCGTTCAGGTCGCGGTTTTTCGCGTTGATGAGACAGTCGGTCAAAAGAAAGACATCCATCCCGACCTCGCGTGCAGCCATGTCCTCGGTCGCGTCGTTGCCGACCATCAGGCACTCCTCCGGCTTGACGCCGAGCGTGCGCGCGACCTCGAGGTAGTAAGCAGGATTCGGCTTGCAGAAGGTCGAGGCCTCGTAGGTCGTGTAAATTTCAAAATCCTCCGGCACAAGGCCCGCCCAGCGGATGCGGTTCTCCGTCGCCATGTGGGGAAAGATCGGATTCGTCGCCAGCGCAACGCGGTAGCCGCACTCTTTGAGCTTATGGACCGTCTCCACCGACGCGGGATTAAAGCCGCAGATGTCGCGCGCGGCGTTGAACTCATTGGCGTAGAAATCCTCGAAAAGGCCCTGGTCGCTTTGGCACTTTTCCTCGCCGTAGATCGCCGCGAACTTCTTCCAGAAGGCCTGCTCGTTCGTGCAGCTGCCGTCGTTTTTGACCATGGCCGCCGTGCCCGCCCAAATGGCGTCGACGAGGGATTTGGGCTCGTAGCCGTAGGGCGCGAGCTTTTTGGCGAGGAACTTGAAGTATCCGGTCGTGAACGCCTCCTGATCCATCGGCAGCAGCGTCCCGTCCAGGTCGAATAAAATGGTCGTGATGTTCAATGCGAGTCTCCTTAGGGGTAAATTACGGCAGCAGCGTTCCGCTGCGCAGGTCGATCTTGAGCGTGACGGTCGCCTGACCGGCACTGTCCGTCCGGCGGGCGGAGAGCGTCAGCACACCGCCGCTGAGCATGGGCGCGTTCTCGCTGTCCTGACAGTCAAAGTAGTATTCGCCGTCAGAAAAGAGCTCTTGTGCCTTGATCGTCACCGCCGCCCCGCCGCTTCTGCGGTAGACGAAGGTCGCACCGGCCAGATTGGAATAGGGAACGCCCGCGTACTCAGACTTGTCCGCGCCGTAAAAATACGTCTTCTGCACCAGCGCGGCAGACGGCGCGGAGCTTGCAAGCAGCGCGTCCTCGAGCTCGGGCCGGAACTGCTCGGCCGAACGGATGCTCAGGCCGCTTTTGGCGTCAAAGTGATACTCCCAGCCAAACTCCTCCACGGCAAAGCGCCACGTGAGCGGGAAATAGGTCACGCCGCGGAAGTTAAGCAGCGGGTACGGCTCGGCGGAATTGTCGAGGCATTTGCCCTTGTCCACTGTGTTGACGGCGATCTGATAGTCAGCGACGGTCGCCTTGGCGGTCACGGTATTTTTACTGGTCGCAGGCGTGTCGGTCCACGTGTCCTCGCTCGCGTCGCTGTAGCCGACAAACAGCGTGCCCTTGGGCTCGGTCTGATACCAGTTGCTCTTGAGGTGCAGGAAGCGCGAGGCGTGGTAGGTCATGGGGAAATACGTAATATCGCGGTAGACGATCAGCGGATATTCGCTGTGCGCGCTGTCGATCTTGGTATCGTTGAGCGTAACGGCAAACGTCGGGAGCGTGACAGTGACGGTTTTGCCCTTGTCCGCCGCCAGCGCGGAGCTCTGCAGCAGCAAAAGCAAGGCGAGCATAAGAGTCAAAAACTTGCAGCGTTTCATACGGCATTCCTCCTGAGTATTGATAAGAGAATTTTACCATGATTTTCAGAGCGCGTCAATTCGTACGGCCCCGGGAAAGAGCAAATGAAAAGAGACAGCTCAAAAGCTGTCTCTCTTTTTTGGTGCCTCGTCGGGGATTCGAACCCCGGACACCCTGCTTAAAAGGCAGGTGCTCTGCCAACTGAGCTAACGAAGCATATTCTATTCCAAACCACCGAAGCGGTAAAAATCTGGCAGGGATGGCTGGACTCGAACCAGCGAATGAGGGAGTCAAAGTCCCTTGCCTTACCGCTTGGCTACACCCCTATTGGGAAGAGAGGGCTGGGGCCAAATCCCATCCCTCTCTTTTTGTGGGGTGGGTAAAGGGACTCGAACCCTCGACACCCGGAACCACAATCCGGTGCTCTAACCAACTGAGCTACACCCACCACATATTCTGTATCCGTGCGATATTTGCTGCTTTGCTGAGGGGCGCCTTGTAAATGGTACGCCAGGAGGGATTCGAACCCCCGGCCTACTGCTTAGAAGGCAGTTGCTCTATCCAACTGAGCTACTGGCGCGAATTGAATGGAGCAGGTGACGGGAATCGAACCCGCATCCCCAGCTTGGAAGGCTGGTGCCCTAGCCATTGTGCTACACCTGCATGCGCCCTCCGCAAAAATCGTCAGCTCTGTTATAATAGCATCAGTGTCCCGTTTTGTCAACGTTTTTTCAGAATTTTTCTGCGCTTTTTTATGTTATCTGAGTAGAGCGCGCAAAAGCCTTGCACCGTCAGCACTTTCCGGCCGCGCGAACGCGCCGCACAGCCGCTCAGGATGCCACTGCACGGCAAAGACGGGGAGCGTCCTGTGGCCGACGGCCTCGACCGTACCGTCCTCCGCGCAGGCGAAGACCTGAAGCCCCGTCCCCAGCCGCCAGACGGCCTGATGGTGTGCACTGTTGACCGTGCAGCGCGTGCCGTACAGCTCGCGCAGAAGGCCCGGCGCGGTGTTGATGGCATGCAGCCGGTCAACGCCGTCAATTTGACTGTGGCCCTCGATGTGCTGACGCAGCGTGCCGCCAAAATAGACGTTGAGGACTTGCAGCCCGCGGCAGATGCCGATGACAGGCTTTCCCTCGCACAGGAAGTTGTCAATCAGCGTGAGCTCACGCGCGTCGCGTGCTTCGTCGAGATCTTCCGAGCCGTTCAGTGCTTGACCGTAAAAGCGCGGGTGCATGTCGCCCCCGCCAGGCAGCAGCAAAACGTCCGCGTTCTCCGGCGTTTCGGCGAGCGGCGCACCGACCAGCGCGAGCGCATTTTCGTAATTTTTCAGGCGTACCGATAAATAGACAGTCTTCATACGCACAGAATATGCCCCGAATGCGAAAAAAGACCTTGCAAGACGCAAAAAGTTATGGCATAATAGTTTGGCTGATAACAGCGAACTGAATATGCAGCGGTATCGAAGTGGTCATAACGGGGCTGACTCGAAATCAGTTTGAGGGAAACCTCACGAGGGTTCGAATCCCTCCCGCTGCGCCAAGGAAAAGCCTCTTTTGTCTGTTACGGCAAAAGAGGTTTTTCGTAAAGAGAGGGACTGAAAATGCTGATTGACAGTTCGATCGCACAGGCATATATCGAGAGCAGCTGCGTCGACGCTTTTCGTGCTTCATGGCTCTTTGAACACACCTCGGTTTCGTCAGATCTTGGCAGGAATGCATTTACTCCGCCGCCTGAGGATCTTGCTCTCCGAGAGACTGTGCGCAAGCTCGAACGCCGTATCTGTGAAGCGGCTGCGCACTTTGTCCCCGTCAACCGCCCGATTTGGGACGCGCTTTTCCCCGATTGGGAGGCGGTACAGCCGACACTTGATTTGATCGTCGGTTATCCCGAGCCTTACGACGCCGTTGCGGCACACTCGCCCGACGGGCAGGCACATCTCATCTTTGACCTCATCCGTTGGTGCAATTATGCGGAGCTCGACCAGCTCGACAGCATCATTCGGAATCTGCTGACGCATGAGATTACGCATCTCTTGATAGGACACCGCTATCCGGCGGCAAATGCCGCGTTGGAAAGTACAGACTATTTGAGAAGATTGGATGCTTACACATTTCATGAGGGATTCGCTCATCTTCTCTCCTATCAGGCGACAGAAATCGACTGTGTGGACTGGCATACACCGCAGCTTACCGAGGTCGCAGCAGCAAGCCGTGCCAAACTGCGCCTCGCGCTTATGGAGACAGATCCAGACAGGCAAAAGCAGTTTCTTGAAGAGGCGGTCTGCGGATCGTACTATGAAAAGTTTGCCTGTATGTGCGGTATGCTGTATCTGGCAGACCGATGGGAAATGCAGGGAATCGACGGCCTGAAAAGCGCATTTGCGGACTATCACGGCTTTGCTCAAAGGGCCTTGAGCATTCGAATTTGATTGCAAAAGAGGAAGAGACGCGAATGCGTCTCTTCCTCTTTTACACCTTCTCCCGCTTCTGCCGCCAGAGGTTGATCGCCAGCATGACCGCGGCGTAGATCAGCGCGGCGGCGAGGATAATGAGCGAGAAGTCGCGCTGCATCTGGTAGCTCGTCGTCGTGAAACCCTTGACGAGTAGATGACCGGCAAGATAGCTCGCAGGAATCAGCGCGAGATAGCCGAGCGCTTTGCCCGTTTTCTTCCTGCGGCAGACGAAAAATGCAATACCCAGCGTAATAAGAAGTGCTAACGATAGCAAAACGTAATAGCCCAATGCCAGCCTCGGCAGCGAAATGACACCGCCGTTCATGCTGCCGCAGAGCAGCACATCGTCCTGCCCGTTGTTCTGAGAATAGCAGACTGCCGCGCAGTTCGCGGCGTCGAGCGTAAAGAGCGTGCGCGCGGACTCCGCCTTGGCGAGCACGCCTTGCAGTGCGTCCGCCTCGCGCTGTGTGCGATCATTTGCGCTGTGTGTGTTCGGGGCGCCCCCGGTTTTGTCGAATGCGCCGCGCCATGTGTCGAGCGGCGTGCGCCATGCGGTGATGAAGTAGATGGTTTTGCTGCTGTTGGGGTCCTGCGTGTTCGTGACCTCTGCGCCGGAGACCGGCACGAGCAGGCTGACGGAGATGCTCTCCGCGCCGCTGAGATCAGAAAGCCCATCCGCTGCCGAGCCGTCGTCCGCGAGCGCGCTGGGCGAGCGTGAGATCGCCCACTCTGTCTCGCTGTACGGCAAATACTGCGGCGCGGTGAGGTACGCGAACCCCGCCGTCGCCAGCGTCAGCGCGAGCGTGACGGCCAGCAGTACGGCGGTCAGCTTCTTGCGTCGAAGCTGCCGCTTCAAGTCGCGCAGCGGCTGCGCGCTGACGGGCGCGGGCTTCACGTCTGCCCTCAGCGCGTCGAGCTCGGCGCGGCAGGCCGCGCACTGCGCTAAATGCCCGTCCACAAATTTCTTCGTCTCCTCGCGCAGCATGTCCTCCTCATAGAGCGGCAGAAGGTCCTGCACGATGCTGCAAGTTTTGTCCATTTCAGTCGTCCTCCAATCCCTCGCGGATCATGCGCTTGGCGCGGTGATACGTCACGCATGCCCAGTTTTCCGTCTTGCCGAAGAGCGCGCCGATGTCGCGGAAGCTCTTCTCACCGTACACGCGCCACATGAAGACCTCCTTGTACGGCTCTCTGAGCGCGTGCAGCAATTCCTGGATGCGCGCGGCCTCGCTGTGATCTTCTAACTCCTCCTCGTGGCGCTCCTCGGCGATCCGGCAGTCTTCGAGCGGGGCGAGCCGCTTTTCGCGCCGCAGCTGCGAATAATAGAGATTCTTCGCGATCTGGCAGAGCCACACGCGCACGCTGCACTCGCCGCGAAAGCGGTCGAGGGCGTCCATCGCACGGAAAAACGTCTCGCTCGTCAGCTCCTCGGCGGTACTCTCGCTTCCGGAAAGCGAAAGCAGATACCGGTACACGTCGTCGAAGTACACGGCGTACACCTCTTCAAAATTCGTCAGCGCCCTCACCCCCCTTTCTGTCTATAGGACGGCGGAAAACCGGTTTTCTTACAAAAAAATCCGTCCCGCGGGACGGATTTTTTCTTTCACGTTTTCACGACTCTTTTCTTGCCGCACTTCGGGCACGTGAGCTCGACCTTGCCGATGTTTTTCGGCACGCGGCAGTACGCGCCGCAGGAGCAGCGGACGTATTTGTGCGCCTTGTCGGCGCGGCGTGCCTTCGCGCCGCGGATGGCGTTCGCCTTCGGCGTCCACCAGGTCAGAAACTTCGCGTTTTCGGCCTGACGGCGCGCGAGATTGCGCGAAAAAATGCGGATGAGCACAATGAACATCAGCACCATCGACACAAAGTACAGCGCTTGGGAAACGCCCTGCACGCGGATGATCGAGCTCAGGACGCTCACGGCCAGCTCAAGGATCACGAGCGCCCAGTTCAGCGCATCTACGCCGTTGCGGCCATACATAAAGCGGTAAAGGGCATCGCGGAATTTGTTCACAAAAAACACTCCTAAAATCTTGATGCTGCCATTCTACACGCTTTTTCGACCCCCGTAAAGGCGTTTGAACAAAAGTTTACAGAATGGAAAAGAGTAAACGCAAACCGCCCGCCCCCGTCGGACGGTTTGCAGGGGGGGGCTAGGGGGGGGCAACGCCCCCCCCAAAACGCCTCGCAGAGTTTCGCCGCCCCGCGGCAAAATAAATTCAAATCATTTTCCGCCGCGACCTGCGCGTGGCGGAAAATACCTCTCAGGCCGCAAGTGTGGAATTTGCCCGCCATCGGCGGGCAAATTATGCGCGCAGCGGCCTGCAAGGAATAAAAAATGCGTCCAGCTTTCGCTGGACGCATTTTTTAGGTTTTATAGTCCGTTGGTGTAACGATACAGGAACGTCACGGCCTCGGCGCGGTTGCAGGAAGCATACGGGGAGAACGTCGTGGCGCTGGTGCCGGAGGTGATACCCTTACCGACGGCCCAGCGGATGGCGTTGTAATAGCTCGCCTCGCTCGTGGCGCCCACATCCTTGAACGGGTTGGAGTAGTAGCCGCTGGGCTGACCCGCGTAGCGGTACAGGAAGGTCACGATCTGGGCACGGGTGCAGACCTGATCGGGGGAGAACGCCGTGGTGCTGGTGCCGGAGGTGATGCCCTTCTGGCTGGCCCACAGGATGGCCTTGTAGTAGCTCGAGTGCGTAACGGCGTTGACATCACGGAACGGGTTGCGGGTGGTGGTCGGCTCCGGGCTGCCGGCGGCGCGCCACAGGAACGTCACGATCTCGGCGCGGGTGCAGGACTTGTACGGGGAGAAGGTGGTGCTGGACGTGCCGTTGGTGATGTTCTTGCCGACGGCCCACTTGACGGAGTTGTAGAAGTAGTCGGTGGTCTTGACATCGATGAAGTTCATCGTCTGGCCGATCTTGATGGCCACGGTGCCGGTGAGCTGGCGGGTGCCGGTGCCGGTCGTGCCGTAGCGGGCGTAGATGGTGAACGGGATGTAGACGGTCTCGCCGGTCTTGGCGTAGCGGCTGGCGAGGAACGCGACGTCGCTGATCGCGTTCTGGCTGGCGGTGGCGCTGTAGTAGAACTTGTCAGTCGTCTTGATGGAGCCGCCGTAGTTGTAGCCGTTGTAGTAGGTGTAGAGCGAGCCCTCGTTGACGGCGGAGACGGCGCTCTGGTCAAAGGTCACGTAGTCGATGGTGTAGTTGCTGCTGTAGCCCTTGGTGGAGCTCAGGTAGCTGAGGAAGTCGCTCTCGTCGAAGCGGACGCTGTCGCCCTGAGAGACGGTGTACTTGATGTCCTCGCGCACGAGGTTGACGACGACGCTGCCGGAGTAGCTCACGGTCGTGCCGCGGCTCGTGGAGGAGCTGGAATAGCGGGTCGCGTACAGGGTGAAGTTCAGCGTGATGGTCTTCGCGGTGGTCTTGTCGTTGGGGACGAACGTCACGCTATCGAGGTTGGTGACCTTGGTGCGGGTGTTGAACGCGCCGGAGGAATTGCTGGTGGACATGGCGGTGCCGCCATAGTACAGCGTGCCCTGCGCGGTGGTGGGCAGGGAGAAGGACACATAATCGAAGGTGACATAGGGATAGGACTTGCTCTTGCTGGCGTCGCCGCGGGCCTCAGCGACCTTGTTCATGAAGTCGTTGAAGTCGCTCTGCGCAAACTGGACGGTCTCACCGGCCACGCCGTTGTAGTTGATGTTGTAGTTCTTCTGGTAGACGCTGATGGTGCCGCAGTAGAGCCTATTGTCGGTGCCCTGCGTCACGACATACAGCGTGCACTTGCCATTGATGAAGTTGGTGTCGGTCAGGGAATAGAGATTGGCGGCGGCAGTGGTGGGATAGTATTTCTGGGTGCTGCCGTTGTTCCAGTCGACAGGCTCGGTGTTCACACCGGCAACATAGTAATACCTTGCGCCGGAGGGAACCTGAACGTAATAGCGATAGGTGTTGCCGTAAGCCGCGACCGGCTCGGGATACTGGTCGGCATAGGTGGTCGAGCTGGGCGTTACGGGAACGTTAAACGTAACGCTGTAGGTCTTGGGAACGTTAGAATTGGCAACGCGGGTGGTCACGGTGGCGGTGAACTTTGCAGTGCCGATGCCGGAGAGGTTTGCCTTGAAGTAAAGATAGCCGGAGCCGCCGGTGGGATAGTTGTACGAAGCATTGCTCGTGCTGACACCGTAGGCAGCGGTAGAGGCGACCTGAGTGACGCCGCTGAGGGAATAGACGGTCTCGTAGGTGTAGGCGGTGCTGTAGGTCTTGTTGATGGCGGCCTGCGCGGCGTTGACAAGATCACTGTAGCTGTAGTTCACAGAAGTGCCGTTCTGAACAGCACTGAGGGTCGCCTCGATCAGGGCGCCGGTAACGGGGATGTTCTGCACATAGTCCTTGCCCTTATAGGTCGCCTTTGCGGTGACAGTGGTAGAGCCGCTTGCTCTGAGCGTTACCGTCGGCGCGGCGGTCGTCTGGTTCGTCACAGTTGCGATGTTGAGGTTGGTGGAAACAAAGGAGTAGGTCGGGACGACCAGGCTAGCGGGAGATGAGGTATTCACAAAGTTTGCCGCCAAAGTCGCGGTCTGACCGATCTGCGTCAGCGTAACGCTTGCGGGGACGACAGTGAAGGTATAGGTATCGGGAAGGCTCTTGACCGTGATGGGGTCACTCGTCTTAGCGAGCTTATCGCCCTCGCTTGCCTTGCAGTAAACAGAGTAGTCGGTCGCGGTCGTAACGTTTGCGGGGACCGTCCAGACGAGGGACTTGCCCGTGCCGATCGGAAACTCTTTACTGTCACCGATCTTGTAGAACCACGCATAAGTGGCGGCGTTGCTGAGACCGGTGGAGGTGGCGGTGAGCGTGGTCTTGCCGCCGGAGATGACCTCGGTAAGGCTTGCCTTTGCGGTCACGGTGGCTGCCGTAGTCGTAACTGTGATTTCGGTTGAAAGCGGAGTCGTTGCCGTCGTCTTCACCGTCAGTTTACCTGTGGAAGCGTTATAGGTGGGCTTGTTCGTCGTATTATCGATCACATAGCCAGTTGCGGCGGCAGACCACTTGTTGTCGGCGGCATCGATCTTTTCTTTATCAAGAAGGGAGATGTTGACCGCGCCGTCCGTCACAGAATAGGTTCTGTTGTTGAAGGTGACGGTGGTGATGTCGCCCGGGAGAAGCTTGTCAGCGATAGAGACATTGCTTTTAACGACCTTAGTCGTAGATCTGGTGATTTCCTGCCCTTCGATCGTCACCTTGTACTCGATCGTTAAGGTGCAGGAGACTTCTACATTTTCCGCCTTGTTGGAGGCGGTCAGCGTTCCTGTCGTGGCACCCGGGCCGGCAGCGCCGGAAAAACCGGGAGTGCTCCAACTATAACCGATCACGTTTACATCAGTGGCAGTTACGCCATTATCCGTGACGGTGGGGGCGGTTGCGGTAACGGTGAATGTGGTCGAGTCGCCTCTTGCAAGGGAGGACGCCGACGTGGTGATGGCGTATGTGCCGCCAACCTCGACACCTTCCGCCCTTGCAGGCACGACGACGAGGCTCAGGACCAACGTCAGAGCCAATAGCAAGGAGAGAAATTTTTTCATGTGATCTTCATCCTTTCGTGTTTGTTGTTGTCGGCTCCGCGCGCACAGAGCCTTTCTCATACATGGTATTTTACCATGCCGCGGGAAATAAGGGAACAGGAAAATGGAAAATTCATAAATTCTTTATCTTCCCTCTTCGCCCGGTTTCCCTTTGCTTCCTTAATTAGACGCAAGAAACGTCTGTTTTGTTTCACAAAACCCGAAAATTTCCCAAAATTTTTTTACGCCGCGAAAAACCGCACATACACGAACACCCCCAGAGCGATCTGCGCAAGTAAGATCGCCGGAATGCCGAACTTGAAGTACCAGTGCCGCGTTTTGTGGTGAAAGACCCTCATTGCGAAAAGAGCACCCGCGCTGCCGAGCAGCAGTGCGAGTGCAAATAGAGTCTTTTCTGGCACGCGCCGCGCGCCCTGAATTTTGGCGCGGCGCTTGTCTGCGCCGTAGACGCAGAACGTCAGAATATTGATCGCGGCGAGATAGATGACAAAATATCTCACTTTTCGAGCTTGCTGAGCTCCACAGCCGCCGCCGCGCCGAGGCGCGCGTTGTTGAACACGAGCTGGATGTTGGAATCCAGGCTGTCGCCGCCGGTCAGGTCCTTGATCTTGGCGAGCAGATAAGGCGTCGTGGCCTTGCCGTGGATGCCGTCCTTCTTCGCGTCCTCGACGGCCTCGGCAATGGCCTTGTCGATGACTTCCTTGTCCATGGAGTACTCTTCGGGAATCGGGTTCGTGACGAGTAAGCCGCCGCGCAGACCCAGCTCGCGCTTGACGTGGAACGCCTTGGCCAGCTGCTCGGGCGTGTCGAGCTCGTAGTCGACGCCAAAGCCGGACTTGCGCGTGTAGAACGCAGGCAGCTCGCTCGTGCCGTAGCCGATGACGGTCACGCCGTGGGTCTCGAGATATTCGAGCGTCAGACCGAGGTCGAGGATGGACTTCGCGCCCGCGCACACGACCATGACGGAGGTGTTGGCCAGCTCTTCAAGGTCAGCGGAGATGTCGAACGTCTCCTGCGCGCCGCGGTGCACACCGCCGATGCCGCCGGTGGCGAACACGCGGATGCCCGCCATGTCGGCGATCATCATCGTGGTGGTGACGGTGCACGCGCCGTCCTTGCCCTGCGCGACGAGCACGGGCAGGTCGCGGCGGGAAGCCTTCGGGATGCCCGCGCCGGTGCGGCCGAGGTAGTCGATCTCTTCCTTGGAAAGGCCCGCCTTCAGGCGTCCGCCGATGATGGCGATGGTCGCGGGCACGGCGCCCGCGTCGCGAATGATCTGCTCGACCTTGAGCGCGGTCTCCACGTTCTGGGGATAGGGCATGCCGTGGGAAATGATGGTGGATTCGAGCGCCACGACGGGCTTACCGGCGGCAAGGGCCTCGGCAACCTCGGGGGCGATATCCAGATACTTGTTCATCGTTAAAATCCTCCTGTAAAGTAATAGGTGAAAGTTTCACGTTTACCTTTTGAGGTAAGGTTGTATGATAACATACAACTTGTCAAAAGTCAATACAAAGCGGGGCTTGAATTTGCACGGGAAGTGGCATATAATACCTCTATTATCCCGTGAAAACCCACAAAAGGAAGGAAAATTATTATGGAACGAGTGAGAATTGCCGCGCTCTTCGCCGACAAAGAGCAGTACGGCGGCGCAAGCGTCACCGTATGCGGCTGGGCGAAGACCATCCGCGATATGAAGACCTTCGGATTCATCGAGCTGAACGACGGCTCGTGCTTCCGCAATTTGCAGGTCGTGATGGATGCGAATTCTCTTTCTAATTATAAGGAGATCGCCGCGCAGAACGTGGGCGCCGCGCTCATCGTGCGCGGCACCGTCGTGCTGACGCCCGAGGCCAAGCAGCCGCTCGAAGTCAAGGCAACAGAGATCGAGGTCGAGGGCGTGTCCTCCCCCGACTATCCCCTGCAGAAAAAGCGCCACAGCGTCGAATATCTGCGCACCATTCAGCATCTGCGCCCGCGCACGAACCTCTTCTCCGCGGCTTTCCGTGTGAGAAGCGCGGCGGCCTACGCCGTGCACGAGTTCTTCCAGAGCCGCGGCTTCGTCTATGTCAACACCCCCATCATTACCGGCTCTGACTGCGAGGGCGCGGGCGAGATGTTCCAGGTGACGACGCTCGACCTTGAGAACCCGCCGAGAACGCCCGACGGCAAGGTCGATTACAGCAAGGACTTTTTCGGCAAGAAGACGAGCCTGACCGTCTCCGGCCAGCTCAACGCCGAGAACTTCGCTATGGCGTTCGGCGACGTTTACACCTTCGGCCCCACGTTCCGCGCCGAGAATTCCAACACCGCGCGCCACGCCGCCGAGTTCTGGATGATCGAGCCGGAGATGGCGTTCTGCGACCTCGACGGCGACCTTGAGGTCATGGAGGCGATGGTCAAGCATATCATTCGCCGCGTGATGGAGCGCTGCCCGGACGATCTCGCGTTTTTCAACAGCTTTGTCGACAAGGGTCTGCTGGAGCGTCTCCAGCACGTCGAGAGTTCCGACTTTGGCCGCGTGACGTATACCGAGGCCGTCAAGCTCTTAAAGGAGAGCGGCCAGAAGTTCGACTACCCCGTCGAGTGGGGCATCGACCTTCAAACCGAGCACGAGCGTTACCTGACCGAGCAGATCTTCAAGCGCCCCGTGTTCGTCACGGACTATCCGCAGGAGATCAAGGCGTTCTATATGCGCCTCAACGACGACGGCAAGACCGTCGCCGCGGCGGACTGCCTCGTTCCGGGCATCGGCGAGATCATCGGCGGCAGCCAGCGCGAGGAGCGCATCGAGCTGCTCGAAAAGCGCATCCGCGAGCTCGGCATGAATCCCGAGGACTACTGGTGGTACTGCGACCTGCGCCGCTACGGCTCCTGCCGTCACGCGGGCTTCGGCCTTGGCTTCGAGCGCATGGTGATGTATTTAACGGGCATCGGCAACATCCGCGACGTGGAGCTGCATCCCCGCACCGTGGGCAACGCAGACTTTTAATTCTTCAAAAACAAGGGACACGGAAACCGTGTCCCTTGTTTTTTGAGAATTACACTCCGCTTCGTGCCTTGCCGCCCAAAGGGCGGCTTCGACACGCGCGGAGCGAGAAGAGTTTTTGGCACGCGCATGTCGCGCCAAAAAACGATTCGAAATCATTTCGCGTCTGCGGATGCGAAAAGCTGTGACGCTTTCATTATTTGTGGTAAATAGTTACAAATGGGAACAAAAGCGCCAAAGGTGTAGTCAAAAGAAGTGAAGTCTGCTATAATGACCGCGCAGTTTTGAGAGAGGAGATTTTGACATGAAACACTTTTTTGCACTGCTGCTCAGCGCGCTGATGGTGCTGTCGCTGCTGACTGCCTGCGGCGATAAGACGACGCCGTCCGACGGCGACGATCAGACCGTCACGGACGAGAATGGCAGCGACACCGACAACAATACTGACGATACAACTGATCCCTACGACGCCGTGCGCAGCTACTGGTCCGAGGACCAGCTCACGCAGGCCTGGGGGCCGGATCAGGTGGTGGAGCACCTCTTTTTCCACCCGATCATTGCCTATCCGCAGTGGGCCTTCCACGACTGCAATGCCAGTCAGGACCAGCGCTACGGCCTCGACGACTGGATGGTGACGGTCGACGAATACAACAAAATTTTGCAGTCCGTGTACGACAAGGGCTACATCTTAGTCGCAATGGAGGATGTCTGGAGCGAGGTGACGGACGAGTCCGGCACGCATATGGTGCGAAACACCCTGATGCTGCCAGAGGGCAAAAAGCCGCTCATCATCAGCTTTGACGACGTAAACTACTACCCCTACATGCTCGACGAAGGCTTCACGAGCAAGCTCGTCGTCGGCGAGGACGGCGAGATCTGGGCGCAGTGCACCGATCCGTACACAAATGAGACCTTTTTGACCAAGGAACTCGACGCAACGCCCATTCTCGACCAGTTTGTCTACGAGCACCCCGACTTTTCGCTGAACGGCGCGAAGGCCATCTTCTCGCTGACGGGCTATCAGGGTATTTTAGGTTACCGCACGCAGGATGACCGCGACATCGCGGCAGATTCGCCCGACCGCCCCGCGTTCGATGCCTACCGCGCGAGCGAGATCGAGGCGGTCAAGCCCGTCATAGCGCGTTTGAAGGAGACCGGTTGGACGTTCGGCAGCCACACCTGGGGCCACATCCGCCTCGACACCAAATCGCTCCAGACCGTCATCAACGACACCGAGCGCTGGGCGGACGAGGTCGGCTCGCTCGTCGGCCCCACGCAGATTTTGTTCTATCCGCACGGCGGCCGTCCCGACGGTGACGACTGGCACCAGACCGGCGAGCGCTTCAAGTACCTGCAAAGCCAGGGCTTCCGCATCTTCGCGAGCGTCGGCACGAGTTCGTTCAGCTATGTGAAGCCCGACATTTCCGCCGTCATCTGCGATCGTCTGCATCCGGACGGCACCACGCTGCGCCACTCGCGCAGCCGCTATCTGCAATTCTATAACGCCGAGGACATCATGGATACGCAAGTCCGTCCTGATCTTGGCGTAGACTGGTGAGGAGGCGTTTTTATGGCAACGTTAGAAGAACTCAAGGCGAAGGCCGTCGCCATGCTGGACATGGCGTATGTGCCGTATTCCCACTTTCCCGTGGGCGCGGCGCTCGAATGTGAGGACGGCGCGGTCTTCACCGGCTGCAACATCGAAAATTCGAGCTACGGCCTGACGAACTGTGCCGAGCGCACCGCGGCGTTCAAGGCCGTGAGCGAGGGGCATCGGCGCTTCAAGCGCATCGTCATCGCTGGGCGCAGCGACGACTACTGCTACCCCTGCGGTGCGTGCCGTCAGGTGCTCTACGAGTTCGGGCCCGACATGGAGGTCGTGTGCCTCAACAAAAAGGGCGAGGAGAAGCGCCTGCACATCAAAGAGCTGCTCCCCTACGGCTTCGACCAGACGTGGCTTGCGATCGACGAGAAATAACGAAAAAAGAGAGCGGCGCTGCCGCTCTCTTTTTTGTTCGCTTCAGTTGCTTCCAGAGGAAGAGGCTCCAATCGTCACCTCGCCGCTCATCGTTTCGATCGTAAGCTCGCTCACCGCGCCGCCGTCGAGCGCGGGCACGGTGTAGTGCGTTTCGCGGTCGCCGCAGGCGATGAGCGTGCCCTCGCGCTCGGTGAGCGCGGAGTCGAAGGAGCCCTTTTCCGTTTCGTAGTCGAGGGTAAAGCCGTCCTGCGCGGGAAGGGTCAGATAGATGCTGCCGCTCTCCGTTTCGGCATCAAGGCGCAGCGCACGCTCGGTAGCCAAAATCAGGTCACCGCTGACGCTTTCGAAGTCCAGCGCGCCGAGCGCGCCGGCGATATCCACCTTGCCGCTCGCGGTTTCGATCTCGGCATTTTCCGCTTCGCCCGCAAGCTCGATCGCGCCGGAGACGGTCGAGAGCTCGATTTTCCCCCATGTGCCGTCCACCACGCCCACGCTGCCGCTCACCGTCTCGATCTCGACCGCGGGGCAGCTTGCGCACATCACGCGCGCGTCGCCGCCGACGGTCGAAAGGTCGATCTTCTGCGCATCGGCGCTCACATAGGCGTAGGCGTCCGTCGTTTCGACCTCGATCTTCTCAAAGTGACCGGCGTTGACCAACTCCGCCGGAAGTCCCACGTCGAGATACTTTTCCCCATCGTAGCTGCCGCGGTAAGCGTCGCCGAGGAAGCGGATGCGCAGCGTGTCGCCGTCGATCGCGCAGACCATCTTCTCGCTCTCGGCGAGCGGCGCGGTGGATTCCTCCTTCACGCTGATCTGCGCGCTCTGCCCGGCGGCATAGATGTTCACGCCGCCGCTGCGCCACGAGATGTCGATCTTGCGGATGTCTTGGCTCTCACCGATGCTGAGCACCGCGCCCGGGTGGAGCTCTTCGCTCCCCTCCGCCTGCGTGCAGAAGGTGTAGGTCGCACTGCTGCCGTCCCAGAGCGCGTCGACGGCGAAAATGCCGTCGCTTTGCGGCAGTTCTGCGCGGAATGTGCCGTTATCCTGCCGCTGGGCGGTCACGGTCTCGGACGGCATGCCGGTGCTGCCCCAGGCGTCGGACGGCCAGCAGCGGAGACTGACGGAATCGGGCGAATTATCGCCGAAATCGAGCGTTACGGTATAGAAATAGGCGGCTGATACTGCAAAGGGCATTTCCAGTACAGGCGTGATGTCACGGGAGGTTTCGTCCAGCGGGTGCGCGCCGCAGGCGATGGCGGTCATGCTCTGTAGGCCCTGAGTGTAGGTCCAGTCGTAGCTGCTGCTTTTGAGGGTGACGCTGCAAGCGTTTGCACTTGTCACCGTCAGTGTCGGCGGGGTTTGGCGCGCGGCCTCGTCTGCGCTTTTTTCGCCGCAAGCGGTCAGGGAGAGCAGGAGCGCGAGGGGGAGCAGAATGGAAAGAAGCTTCTTCATCGTTCGTTCCTCATTTCTTTCGGATACTTCTATAGACGTATGATAGCCGAAAAAGTTCCCGCGCACAACGGGGATCGTTGTATAAATCGCGGCAATTTGGTGTATCGTGAATTCTAATACCGGAGGCGGTACAACTTTTTGCCGCGTTGTGTGCAACGCTGCTTCATGATACGGCGTATCATGAAAAGGCAAATCATGCATCAGTGTTCCCACGTTTGCAGGGGGGTGTGGGCTGCCTTTTCCAACATTATATTTTGGGGGAAAGCGCATGAACAAGACGACAAATTTCGACCTGCCGCAGTGGGTCAAGGAGGACCCGATCAAAATGCAGGACTTCAATGCCGCGTTTGCGAGCATCGACGCGGCGCTCAAGGCTGAGGGCGACGCGCGCAGCGAGGCCGACGGCACGGCGGCGGAGCGCATCACGGCATTGGCGCAGACGATCGCAAACGGTAAAATCTGCCGCATCAAATACGGCAGCTACGCCGGCAATGGTCTGAGCGGCGCGGAAAATCCCAACAAGATCGACTGCGGCTTTTACCCGCTGCTTGTGATGGTGAGCGAGCAGAGCGACACGCAGCACTGGGCGCTGCGCGGTGTCAGCGGGTTTTACAACTCGAATAACCGGGGCAACGCGGCGATATGGGACAACAGCAGCGTAAGCTGGTTCTGCCAGCAGGAAGAGGATCAGTATTTCGCCCCGCCTGCCATCCAGTTCAATGAGGCGGGCAAAACATATTATTATGTGGTGCTCGGCTGTGACGCGGACTGAGGCGCGGAAAAACAAAAAACAGCCCCCGGCTCAAAAGAGCCGGGGGCTGAAACTCTATTCAGAGATTTTTTGCGCTTACGTCAATGATTAGTTGGCGTAGTAAGCGTTGAGAACACCAGAATCAGTGAGCTTGCCAACAGTGCTGTCGATGGTGAGGGTGATGGAGTCGGGACCGAAAGCGGTGAGCTTGGCGGTAGAGACGCCGAACTCAGTAGCAGCACCATTAAGGGTGATGGTGTAGGTGCCATCAATGGGATTCTTAACAGTCTTGGCGTAGGACTGGAGAACAGCACCGGTGTCCTTATTCACGATGTTCAGGGTGTAGGTGTAAGAGGTAGCGAGAGGATCGGGGTTGGTGGAGGTGTCGACCTTGTTCACAGCGTAAACCTGGAGCGCCAGACGGTTGAGGGTGGCGGAGGTGCCAGCGGGATCAGCGTTGTAAACAACGATGACGTTCTGCGTGGTGACATCGCCGAGAGCCAGAGGCATCTTGGTCAGGCCGTCAACGCCGTTGCCGGAAACCGTGTAGAACTTGTCGCCAGTGATGGTGCCATCGACATAGTCGGTGTAGACAGAGTTCTTGTAGGTGTCCTTGTCAGCGCCCACGATGGAGTCGACCTTAACGGTGTAGCCGGTGTAGGCAGCAGCCATGGGATAGCCGGTGAAGGCGGTGATGGCAGCGGTGGTGGAGGACTCAGTGCCGATCGCAGCGATGGCGACATAATCCTTGACGTAGTTGTTGCTCAGAGCGACCTTGAAGAGACCGCCGGCGACCTTATTGGTAGCCTGGGTTCTGAGGGCGTTGAGCAGGGTGAGGACGATAGCGTCGTCCTTGGAGCCGTAGATGTTGCCCTTCACGCCGTCAACGTAGCCGGGGATGGTGTAGACACCGGTCTTGGCGTCATAGGAGACCTGCTCGTTGGCATAGTAGAAGAGGCTGGTGACCTTGGCGGCAACGGGATCGGCGATGACGTAGACGTAATCGGCGACCTTATCACCGTTCAGATCGACGAAGTCGACCTCAGCCTGAGCATAGTTGTCGATGTTGCCGAGACCAACGATGGACTTGAAGGTGTAGGGATTGGTAGTGTTGTTGCGGACCAGGAAGACGGTGGCATCGTCAACGATCAGGTTTTTGCCGTTGTACTGGGTGTTCTTGCTGACGAACAGGTTCTCGTTGAAGAACTTGGCGTCAACACCGGTAGCGACTTCGACAGCGGCGAGAGTGCCGTTTGCCTGGGTGGTGAACTGGAAGAGGTGGCCGTTCAGGATACCGTTGACATCACAGACAGCGTTGGTGTTGATGTAGGAGTCAACGTAGAAGTAGTCACCATCAACCTTCATGACCTTGTTCTGGATGCCGGTGCTGTGGGTGACCTTACCGGTCGCAATCTTGGGGGCCACAACGCCGGAAGCAGTATCGTCGAAGTAGGTCATCTTGCTCAGGTCGACCACAGCGGTGGTGCCGTCCATGTAGGTGACATTCGCCTTAGCAACGCCGGAACCGTCCGCAGCGTTGCCAGCCCACCAGATGGAGTTGATGACGCCGTAGCTGGTAGCGGCAGCGATCTCAACGTTACCGATGAGGTTGTTGTACTGATCGAAGAACCAGGTGAACTTGTTGGTGCTAGCCACCGCGTTGTCGAAGTAGAACTTGACAGCATCGTCATAGACAGTGCCCTCGACGTTGTGCTGCTTGGCGTTGTAGTAGATCACGCTCTGAGCGCCGTCAATGGAAGTGGCCTTGGAAACGATCTCGCCGTACTTGTCAGCGGCGGTCTTGATGAGGCCGCTCTCGGTAGCGCTGTTAAAAGCGTTGGTGTAGGCGTTCAGGAGAACGTAATCGCCGACAGCATACGGATACGCATCCTCGCCGTTGGTGAGGGTGAGCGTGGTAGCAGCAGTGGAGCCCTTGGTGGCATAGACATCGAGCTTGATGGTAGCCTCGGTGCGCAGGTGGCCCTGAGCGTCATAAGCGGCAGGAGCAACATAGGTGACCTTGGCGAGGAAGGTGTCGATCATGACGATGGTATCGTCATAGACCTCAACCAGACGGCCCTGAGCACCCATCTTGGTGACGGTGTCGGTCAGGTTGACCGTGTAGGTCGTGGGCTGCTTCTGGCCGTTGACATACAGGGTGTAAGCGGTGTCGACCTTCAGGCCAGCGTCGTGAGCGACGTCGCACTCAGTAACAGCCTTGGTGTAGGTCAGGTTGGGCTTCTCAACGAAGGTAGTGCCCTTGTCGCCGGTGTTGTAGGTCCACTTGGTGGCGGGACGGCCCCACTTGTCGGAGGACTTAGCAGAGTCGAGCTTGAAGTTCTTCTCACCGAGGCTGTTGTTCTTGGCACCGATGACCTTATCGGTCACATAGCCGAAGGCCGGGGTGTAGGTGACCTGAGCCTTCTGGATGCCCTGGAACAGGAGCTCAGCGACCAGCTCACGGGAAGCGGGAGCGTTCAGGTCGGTGGTCTTCGCCACGTTGTCCAGAACGCCGAGCTGCTGCGCGGTCTGCGCAACATGGAGCGCCCAGTCAGCGCCGGAGAACTCGTTGTTCTTGTCGTAGCCGACAGCGCGGAGGATCATGGCGAGGACTTCATAGCCGGTGACCTTGCCGGACGGCTTGAAGGTGCCATCGGGATAGCCCTTGACGAGGGAGGCGTTGGCGCAGTAGCCGATGTAGCCCTGAGCCCAACCGGCACCAGCCATGTCGCTGAACTTGTTATAAGTGGCATAGAGGCCGGACTTATCGTTCTTGGCGACGTCGGCAGTGTAGATACGATAGATGATCGTAGCTACCTCAGCGCGGGTGATGTTGCCCTCGGGCTTGAAGGAACCGTCCTCATAACCCTTGAACACACCCATGCCATTCAGAACGGCAACAGACTCAGCGTAATCATCGCTGATGCTCTTGTCATCCTTGAAGGCGTTGGCGCTGACGGCCAGAGACAGAGTCATGACCAGAGCCAGCACCATTGCGAGTAACTTTTTCATAGATGTTACTCTCCTTTCATAAATTTCCATCCCCTTG
>OLIU01000193.1_pt1 | contig 27639 bp, 27 predicted proteins | sample 1603321 | NCBI WGS metagenome assembly OLIU01 (sample SAMN03922508, study PRJEB24848) | human gut metagenome | isolation source: stool sample | host: Homo sapiens | place: Germany | collected 2011-11 | reverse complement strand
CATGATGCGGAAGACGATGCGGGCGACGTACTGTCCCTTGGGGAAGTATTTCGGTTCCGTGGCGAGGTTGCCTTCGATGATGTTGGTGGTCTTGATGGCGGTCATGATGTTGCTCCTTGGTCTTGTGTGGGATTGCTCCCGAAAATTTTTTCCTTGTGACCGTTTGGTCAAGCGAAGCGTTAGCCGTCGGAACGTCCGCGAGCACGCCGAACGTCAGTTCGGTATTGCGTGGCGCGGACGTGGAGACGGTTATGATCCAAAGGCTTTAGCCGAACGGTCACAAGGAAATGCTTTCGGCGGCGGCGCGCTTGTGCGCCGCTCCGTTTCCCGGCCCCGCCGCGCATGGGCATGGCGGGGCATGGTCCGTTGTCGGGCTTGCCTCGAAGCGAAGCGGAGGGTCCGTTGTTCCCGGCGCGGGCGCGGTTCCCTGCCGCGCGTGCGCCGTCCGGGTGGGCTCCGGCGGCTTTGGGGCCGGTCCGTCCGCAGGGGTTCGATGCCCCTGCGGCGGATTCTTGTCAGCGGGTCAGGTCGTTGAGGTTTTCCACTCCGATGATTTCGACGCCGTCCGGTCTCCCGGCTTGGGCGAGGTCTGCGGCGGGGAGGATGACGCGTTGGATGCCCTGCTCCCGCGCGTGTTCGATGAGGGCCGTCAAATCCACATCCTTGTCGAGTGGCGGAATGGTCCCGTCCGCGTTCACGTCGCCGAGGATGACGGTGCTCTCCAAGTCGGGGATGCCGATTGTCCCGTCCGCGGCCATTATGCAGACGGCGGCGGAGAGGGCGCATAGGCCCGGCCGTTTCGGCTGGTTGGTGGGCAGAAGTAGCACGGTCGTCCTGCACTCCGGCCATGCGTATCCCACTGTTTCGCACGCCGTTTGGACGCGTTCGCGGATGTGACGGTCCTCGTCGTCGATTCCGATTGCCGCGAAATACGGCAGTCCCGGGGTTATGTACTCTGCGGCTTGGATGAGGTACGGGTTTCCCGCGACGGTCGTTCCCATGGACAGTGTTGTCGATTGTTTCATTCCCGTTCCTTTCCTTCACTTCGCGGGGAAGGTCAGATAGTCGAAGCCGGACAGCGAGTAATGCGTGTCGTACCGCATGGTCCCCTTCATGCGGCGGGGCTTCCCGTCTTCATCCTCGGCCAGCCGGCGCAGGTCGTAGACCACGCAGATGTAAGGGTCGGCCGCGTTCGGGTCTGACCATTCGCAGGCGTCGAAGTCGGCCACCTCCCAGTTGTCGCGGATGGCGAGCACGGATTCCTCGCCGTCCATGAGGTCACGGCGGACGATGGCCGTGTCGACCAGGCCGAAACGGCCCAAATCGTTCATGGCGGCGATGATGCGATGCCATTGATCCGTGTCGAGTCCGTACGTGAAAAGTCCCGCGGGCAGGCAGTCGTCCCACCGCCACGGGGAGGTTTCCGCCGCACGGAGATAGGCGGGATTCGCGTACGGATGCATGGGCGGCTTGGCGGCGGCCTTCCAGTTGCCCCACGCGCAGTCGAGGGCGGTGAGCAGCAGCCCGTCGATGGTCTCCCTTCCCGTGCCGCAGGCGTCCAGCCATGGGGCCAGTTCCCCTTCGGAGTGTGCGTGGTCGGTCAGCTCATAGATGGGGTTCATGATGTCGTCCTCTCCTTCGTCAGTCGTTGTGGTCCTCATGGCATCCGTACGCTGCTTCGGCCATGTCCATGGGGAAGGCGAACTCGAACGACGAAAGCCGGAGGTACGCGCGTCCGTCATCGAAATGATGCACGCGGTGGGCTTCCTCGTCTCCGGAGAAACGGCCCTCCCCCGCCACCATGGGATAGGCGCGGCATCCGCCCATGTCGTTCGGACTGCCGGCGTAGGTCTTGCGCAATGGCCGGATGTACGCGGTCTTGCCGCTCGGGGTGACGCGCGTGACCTCGTAATAGTCGTTGATGGACATGTCGCTGCCCCAACCGCAATGCAGTATGTCGCCCGCGGTCAGTGTCTCCCGCTTGGTCATGGTGTCCATGGTGTGCCTCCTTGAATGAACCGGTCCCTGGATTTTTTCTTTTGGACCGTTTGGTCGAGCGTTAGCGTTAGCCGCCGTAGCGTCCGCGAGCACGCCGAGCCTTCGGGGTCGGACTGCGTGGCGCGGATGCGGAGGCGGTTACGATCATTCGGCGTAGCCGAACGGTCCAAAAGAAAAGCAGGAGGCGCGGCGCGTCTTAGCGCCGCTCCGTCTCCCGGCCCCGCCGCGCATGGGCATGGCGGGGCACGTTCCGTTGTCGGAATCGTCCCGGAGCGAAGCGGAGGGTCCGTCTCCCCCGGCGCCTTGTCGCCGGGCCGGGTGGGCTCCGGCGGCTTCAGGGGCCGGAAAATGATGGGGGCCGGACATTCCATTGACGGGAATGTCCGGCCCCCATTCGATGAGCCCGCTTATCAGAGTGCGTGCCGTCCGCGCCTTTCATCGGCCTTCAGGTAGGCTTCGCCATCCGTTCTGACGCCTACGACGATGATGACCATGATTCCTTCCTTGAGAACCGGCTTGTATACCACTCTGATTCCAAGGTCCCTGAACTTGATTTTGCACAGTCCGGCCAGATGGGCGCGATTCGCGTTGCGCAACGGCTTGCCGTATCCGCCCTGGCTGGATGGTAGCGGATTCTCGCTGACCTTGGCGATGCCTTTGAGCACCTGTTTCTGTTCGGCCTTGCCCAGTTTGCGCATGTCCTTCGCGGCTTCTTCGAGCCATTCGACCCGCCAGCTCACGCCATCTCCGGGGTCGGCGTGCCCGCGATGTCCTCTTCGGTCAGGCCGAGCTCGGCCATCAGGTCGGCGTTGGGGATGGTCGCCCGGCCATCGTTATCCTCGATGCGTTTTTCCGCGAGGCGGACGTCCTCCGTATCCTCAAGACGATCGAGAAGGTCCTGATAGTCGTTGATGCCCATCAGCACATAGGACGGCTTGTTGCGTTTGATGATGATGACGGGCGCGCGGTCGGCCTTGTTCAGCACGGCTGAGGTCCGCCCGTTGCTGAGCTCGCTGACTGGCACGAGGTCGTCAAGCACATCCAACGAATTGAACATGACAATCTCCTTATCTGGTATCTGTACCATATTTAATACCATTTTAGCATGTGTGGGCTCAATCCATGCATGTCTGCCGTGAATCAGGCCGATTGGGAGAGGTGTCGGGCCACCGGAACTTCCGGTGGTCCGCCACGGCGTTCTCCGCATCGGCCGTCACTGGTTCAGCAGCTCATCGATGCGTCCCAGTCCGATGACCTCGACGCCGGTGGGGATGGTCGTTCCGGCAAGGTTCGCCGATGGGATGATGATGCGGCGGATTTCCAGCCTGCGCGCGGCGTATGCGATGAGTTCGGCCAGGTCGGCGTCGATGGGTGGGATGGTGCCGTCCTCGTTCACGTCGCCGAGGATGATGGTGTCCTCCAACTGGTCCGCGGATGGGATTCGGCCGTCGGCGGCGAGTATGCTGACGGCGCATGCGAGGACGCATAATCCCGGCAGTTTGGGCGTGCCCGCGGGCATGAGGTTCACGGTCGTCCTGCAGTCCGGCAGCCCGCATCCCACGGCCTCGCACGCGGACCGGATGCGGTCGCGGATGCGACGATGGTCCTCGTCGGGGAACCCGATGAGCGACAGGTACGGCAGTCCCGGGCTGATGAACGTTTCCAATTGCACGAGGTACGGGGTGGGCATCAGTCCCATGGACATGGTCTTCGAATGCTTTCTCATTGTCTTGTTCCTTTCGTTTTCGGTGTGGTCGTGGTCGGTCAACGCATACAGCGGGTTCGTCATGTTCGTCTCCTTGGGCTCTACCGGTTCCTGATTTTTTTTCTTTTGGACCGTTTGGTCGAGCGTTAGCGTTAGCCGCCGGAGCGTCCGCGAGCACGCCGGACTTTAGTCCGGCATCGCGTGGCGCGGGCGTTCAGGCGGTTACGATCCTTGCCGCAGGCAAGCGGTTCAAAAGAAAATGAAAGAGGGCGGCGCATCGGTGCGCCGCTCCGTTTCCCGGCCCCGCCGTACCAGGCATGGCGGGGCATGGTCCGTTGTCGGAATCGTCCCGAAGCGAAGCGAAGGGTCCGTTATCCCCGGCGCCCTGGGGCCGGCTGGGTTTGCCAAGGGGCGGTGCCCCTTGGCATCGGCTCACAGCAGGATGTCCAACACGGGTTTTTCCCGTCCGCCGAGCATTTTGCTGTTTTCTTGCGGGTTTTGTGGTCTGCCGGCGGTCAGGCCGGCAGACCTGTCGTGTCGGCTTGGTGATGGTTCGCGGTCAGTTCCGGTTCGGCCACCGGTCGCCGTGGATGGCGGCCGCGACTATGGCGGCGAGACTGCATTCCTCGTCGATTGCCAGCGCGCGCATCGCGGTCAGCATGGCGCGCCCGTCCCCCAGCCACCACAGTATGTAGCTGATGATGGCGAGCGGCTGGACCTGTAGTTTCAGATCGGTATCCTCGACGGTGTCGACGATGTCGACCAGCATCCGTCTTGCGTTCGCGACCTTGTCCTTGTTGGTCTCGTGTCCGGCGTGTGCGAGCGACCATTTCATCATCCGTTCGCACCATTCGGAGAGCTGCTGGTTCGGGATGCGCATCGCGGCCGCGTAGTCCCGTAGTTTGCCCTCGTCGTATTCGGGATTGCCTGCGCAGATGACGGACAGGAGCATGGCGTCGCGCAATGCCATGCTCTTCCTCATGGATTTGGCGAGGATTTCCATGCTGTGCTTGGTGAGCGTGGCCTGTGGGGTGTCGAGTCCGTCGAGCCATTCGTCGAACGCGGTGGCGAGTTCGGATGTTGTCGCGGACGGGGTTTCCTTGATGTCGATGGCTGCCATGATGTGTCTCCTTGTGTGTGGACCGGTCCTTGAAATTTTTTTCTTTTGGACCGTTTGGTCAAGCGATAGCGTTACCGGCCAAAGCGGTTCCAGTCATAAGACGGGCGCGAACTCGCAGGGGGCGCGGCAACGTTGACGGGAGGCGCGACGCCGGTATGATCAATCCGGCGTAGCCGGACGGTCCAAAAGAAAATTCGAAGGGTGCGAGCGGCTGAGCGAGCTCCGTTTCCCGGCCGAAGCCCACCGTGGGTGGGCGGAGGCGACACCCCGTGGAGCGCGCCGACGGCGCGCGCAATGGGAAAGCACTGTCGGAACCGCGTGCGAAACGGGTCCACGAACCCATGGCACCGGGAGCCGTAAGGCGCACGGCATGGGTCGCGGACGCGGGCGCTCCGGTTCCGTCCGTTTTCCTGGGCGGGGTGCCGGGGCGGATGGGGCGGCACCGGACGCGCGGAGGCACTCCCCTATCGGGGGTGTCCCGCGTGTTCGGTTTTCACTGGTCGCGGCTGGTTTCCAATGCGGTGATGATGGTATCAGCGGCTTGGCGGACGTGTTCGGCGGTCTGTTTGATGAGTTCTGCACTTCCTCCACTCCAACCGTTCACGTAGCTGATGGAGTATTGTTTGGTGTCGAGTCCCGCCCATTTCGCGGCGATATAGGCGACGCTTTCGGCTTCGGTCTCGTAGATTCCTCGGTGCTTGCCGTATTCTCCGTCCGGCAATGTCTGGTGCAGTAGCGTGTGCGCGGTTTCATGGAGTATGGTCTTCGCGTTCTGTGCGGGGCTGTTGGCTTGGTTAAGGACGATACGGCGGGTGCCGTCCATGACGGAGTAGCCTTTGAGTTCGTTATCTGCCAATGGTTCCACGCTTACCGTCCAGCCTTGGGATTCCAACCATTCGCGCATGCGTTCGGTAATGTTGTGCTCGTCTTCGCCTTCCAATGGTTTGGCGTGCACTTTCTCAATCGGGTCGGTGTCGGGCTCGATTGGGGTGGTCTGCTTCACATCGAACACGGTCACGATGGGATACCACACTTTGTGAATCGGGTTGCCGTCCTCGTCGGTCTTCGGGTTGCCGTCCTCGTCCCTGACCAAGCGGCTGCTGTAACCGAGGATTTTCATGCCGTGTTCGCCTTTGCGCACCATGCGGCCGCGTTCCTTCCACTGGCTGAAACCGGCGACCAGTGACGCGGTGCCGTGGGACTGGTGCATAATCAGCAGAATATTGTTCCAGCTGTAACGGTGGAAGCGACCGACATAATCAAGATAACGCTTCCATTCATCGGAATCACGCAGTTTCTCAACCCCCTCGACGATTTCCCCACGCAACTGCTCAATACGCTGCTCACGCTCTTCCTTGGTGCTGTGCTTCATGATGTGCCCCTTAACTAATATCGGTCCTTGATTTTTTCTTTTGGACCGTTTGGTCGAGCGATAGCGCTGGCCGCCGGAGCGTCCGCGAGCACGCCGAACCCTTTGGGGTTCGGCATTGCGTGGCGCGGGCGTTCAGGCGGTTACGATCATGAGGCTTTAGCCGAACGGTCCAAAAGAAAATCAGGAATGGCGGCGCATCGGTGCGCCGCTCCGTTTCCCGGCCCCGCCGCGCATGGGCATGGCGGGGCATGTTCCGTTGTCGGGATTGGATCGGCGTCACGCGAAGTCCCAAGGCCGTGTCGCCGCGGCGGTTGCACGCGGACGGCCGCGGGCTTCGCGTGACGCCGATCTTCCATCCGCGTTGGCGCGGATGGTCCGTTTCCTGCCGTGCGCGGATATGACCCACTTGCGGGCCTGCCCGCTGGTGGGGCGTCTCCGCGCGCGGGATGTGAGGACGCGCGTGAGCGCGTCCGGGAGGATTGGCCCCGAAGGGGCCGGGGAGCCACGCCACGTGTCGGGCCGTGTCGCCGCGGCGGTTGCACGCGGGCGGTCCGGCGTGTGGCGTGGCTCCCCGCACCGGCCGTCAGGCCGGCGTCCGTTTTTCCGGGGGTCGGGGGGTGCCGGGCGCTGGGGCGGCCCGGACAGGGGGCGGTCGATCCGTCCCCTGTCCGGTTTTTCTAGTGGCGTGCGTGTGGCGTCCAGTCGGGCACGGCTCCGTTGAGCAGTTCTTCCTGTCCGTCTTCGTATCCGGTCTGGTAGGCTTCGTCCCAGATGTCGTTGGGGTCGTATCCCATGAGTCCGTCTTCGTAGCCGTAGCCGTCCCAGATGGTGTTGCTGACCTTGATTCGTCCGGTGCTGCCTTGGATTGTCTCGGCTCCGTAGAGCCATTCGATTCGTCCGTTCTGGTCGATTTTGGCGAATTTTCCTTGGGTGCCGTCGGTGAGGTCGGCTTGTCCGGTCTGCCATGCGAGTATCGCGTTGCGGCTGTCGGACGCGTATCGTCCGTGCGTGTAGCGTCGGGCGATGCCGTTGTGGGCGATGAATCCGTGCTCGCCGTTGTCTAGCGTGTAGCGGAACGGGTGGGTGTTCTCGGTTTTGATGGCTCCGTGGGTGGCGAGCCGGAAGTGCAGTAGGAACGGGCTTGCGGCGAGCTTGTCCCAGTTGGAGAGAATCAACGCGAGGGTCTTGTTGTTGTCGGGGTTGCGGTATCGGTGCAGTCCGCTCTCGTCGTGCCATGCGATGCCCGCCCCGTCCGGGTTGGCTTCGCTCATTTGGGCGAGTTGGGTCACGGTTGGCATGGCTCCCTTGTCGGCGGTGGCGATGACGCACATGGTCAGTCCTCCTTTCGGACGGCGAGACGCATTGCCGGTGTGGTTCGTGGCGTGGTGTAGGCGCTTCTTGTGCTTTCGCGCATGATGTCGGCGGTTTTGAGCTGGTACAGGTCGTGGTGCTCGAAGTAGCGCCACATGTGGTGCGCCCATTCGAGCGCCGGCGTGAGCCGGTGCGCGGTGGTTTCGTCCCATCGGGCGAACGTGCGTAGTTCGATGGTGTCGTCGTGGTCGTCGTTGACGGCGGTGTCCTTGCCGCTGTAGTCGCCGTGTCGGAGTTCGCACCAGCGGCAACCGGTGGTGTGGCGCATGTTGAGGTGTCGCGCCTGTTGGTCGGTCAGTCCTTTGAGCGCCCAGTACCAGCGGCTTGCCGTCTGGCGTCTGGTGCGGCGCACGTGCATGTGTCCGCCCGCGCGTTCGGGTTCGTCCGATTCGGTGCGGATTGATTCCACGAGCGTGGAGATGGCGTCGAAGTCGGTGGTGAACAGTATGTCGGTCTGGTATTCCATTCCGCCGTCCCACAGGCTCCCGTCCCTGCAGTATCCGGCGATGAGCGGATTGCCCTTGAGCATGTCGTGGTCGTGTCCGCCGTTGATTTCGATTTCGAGTCCGACCGTGAACATGTGGCTGTGGCTTCTCATGAGTTCCAGACGTTCGCGGCTGTATTCGGGGTATTTACGGATGTTCTCCATGCATGTGGGGCAATAGCCGTAGTCGTCGTCCCATTCCACGCAACCGCCGCATAATATTTCACCGCAGTTCTCGCACACGGACCGGCAGTCGTCGCACACGTAGTCGTCGCACGCCACGCACGTGTAGGCGCAGTCGTCGCACAGCCTGGCGTCGCACGCCGCGCACGTCCTCCCGCAATCGAAGCATGTCTGGTTGGAGCACATGTCGCACTCCCTGATGCAGTCGTCACAGCATGTGCTGTCGCACTCGTGGCAACTATGCTCGCAACTCTCGCATACCTCGGCTCCGCAGGCTTCGCACGTGTAGGCGCAGTCGTCGCACATCTTTTCCCCGCACGCTTTGCATGCCGCCGTCTCGTCGGCGCGCAGGGTCCTTTGGCACCACGAGCACTCGTTCTGGGTGTCGCCGGTGGCGTTCCTGTCGTTGGTCATGTTCATCACGCTCCTATGTCGTTGCACTTTCCTTGACCGGACGGGTCACGTTGGCGCGGGCGACACGTCCGACACGCAAGCCGGATCGCCATGTCGGCTCCCGTGTGGTATCCGCCCCGCGGACACACGGGATCGTCATGGCGCGCGTGGCCGGAGCGTCAGCGTAGGACGGGCGGAGGCTTGCGTGGAGGCATGGCGGCTGTGACGATGGGGCCCGGCCGGTCAGACGGGCGGCTGGTGCCTGGCCCGGGGTTTCGCCGGCCCGCGCCCTCCGCGTCTTCGCGGGGGCGCCCCGACGCCACGTCGGAGTGGCGGCGGCGGATTGATCCGCCCTTGGGCGGATTCCGTTTCCCCGCGCCCGCCCGTGCGGGCGTGGAACCGTCGCCGGCCTTGGCCGGCCGATGGCTGGAGGGGGTGGGTGGCGGCCTTGATGGATTGATCCGCCGTCGCCTGCGATGGCGGATTCGTTTTCCGGGGCTTGCGTGCAAGCCCCCATATGGTATATGGTTTATATATCGTATAGTTTTGTTTCGTTGGAAGAAGCATGTGACATGGTCGAGAAGGGACCCGTCGAGACGCGTTCGGCCGCGGATTTCCGCATGATGAGGGAGACCCTGGGGTTGGCCCAGGCGTGGGTCGCGCGCGCGGTCGGCGTGACCACGCTGACGGTCGTGCATTGGGAGGATCCGCGTGAGTTCGCGCTTCCCCGCCGTGAGGCGTGGGATCTGGTGGAGGGCATGTGGGCGGAGGCGGACCGCCGCGCCGCGGCCTTCGTGGACATGGCGTCGAAGGCCGTGGCGATGGCCAGGGAGAACGGCGTGGAGCCGGAGCCGGTGATGCTGTCGTATTGGAGGAGCTTCGAGGACCATGACGTCGCCCACAGGGACGAGGACGTCGTCATAGCGGGCTTCCACCTCGGCCGGCGCGGCATGATGCGCGTGGAGAACGCGGCCTGCCGCATGGCGGTGGACAGGCTGCACGCGCTCGGCGTCCCCCTGACCGTGATGTACGCGGAGGTCGAGGCGTGACAACGTCCATGCTGGCGTGCGCGTAGCATGGACGTCCGGAAGGGCCCGTCCGGTTTCCTCCGGTTCGTTTTCTCTCTCCCATTTTCGGATTGACCGTTTCCGGACATCCACGTTCACCGGAATCCGGACGGGCCTTTCCCGTTTCCGTCTATAATGGTCGTGTCGTTCGTGGCGGGACGGCTGCCGGCCTCCCGCTCCCCCGATTGGAAAGGGATTGACGCCATGACGTTCACATGCATCGAATTGGAGACCCGCCGCCGCCTGCTCGGGCTGAGCCAGGCCGATCTGGGCGTGTGCGTGGGATTGCTCGCACCGAAGGACCCGGACGATCCGCGGCCGGTGAGCCAGCATGCCGTCTCCCGTTGGGAGGAAGGCGTGAACGGCCATGACGTCCCGCCGTATTGGGTGCAGGACACGCTTCCGGGGATTTTGGACCGTGTCGGACAGGTGCAGGAAGCGCTGGCCCGGTGGGCGGTGACGTTCCTGCGCGGCCTGGACCCGGACGCCGACGGCATCGTGCATGTGCCGACATACCGGTCGGACAAGGCGTTCGCGCGCGCGTTCCCGAAAATGGCCGGATGGCCCGCGAGCCTGTGGAACAACGCGGCGTTGAGGGCGGTGGATTCCCTGGACGATGGCCGGGAATACCAGTTCGACCTGGTTCGCTGAATGAATGATGAGTATCGCTTAATCTTGGGAGATTCCACGTAATCGTGACGCTGATAAAACCAGTTGAAATATGATTGCATTGAAGATATTCCCGCAGCACTTGCATCAATGGCGCAGAACAGAGAGGCACCATGCAAAGAACCACGATCTTGACCGCGAAGATGAGAGATGAATTCGCTTTTCTTATCCGTGATGGCAAGAAACATTATGAAATCAGGACTGAATCTCTTGATGGGGCGCAAGCGATTCGATATGTCAGCGCCATAGACGGAAGAGAACTAGGGATGTACCGAATCGGTAAGGCCTCCCGAAGGGGAAGCTACCGATGAAGGCTATGTTATCGATTAAGCCGGAATACGTGGACCGCATACTCAAAGGAGAGAAAACATATGAGTTCCGCCGTCGCATCTTCAGACGCCATGATGTGGACACGATCGTAATCTATGCCACCAGTCCAAAAAGCGCGGTAGTGGCCGAGGCCACCATAGGCGGAATACTGGAAGAGACTCCGGAAGGGATCTGGGAACAAACCCACGATCACGGAGGGATAGACGAGGATGGGTTCATGGACTATTTCAAAGGAAGCGATATCGCGTACGCCATCGAGCTCTCGCAAGTGACTCGTTTCCCGGAGCCCATTCCCCTTTCGGATTACGCTCCGGAGGTGAAAGCCCCTCCTCGATCATTCGTATACATCCAATGAGCCTAAAACGGCATTTCGATAAGCGGCCGATTGGGTAAAGGTGAACGCCACGTCTCATCCGTGCGATACATGTCCCCCGCTTGAGCTCTCACGGCGGTTGATTCTGATGATATCCTCGTCGGCTGGCCTCTCGCCGTGAAGCTATAAGTGTTGCGGCAGTTTCTCGCACAACGTTTAAGCGCCATGTCCATGGTCGACATCGATTGGGCGACCATGCGTATCCGGCACACGCCGCTTTGCGGGATTTTCATAGAGAATGGCAAGACGGAAACAGACCGAAGGCTTTGCCGCAGGGCTTCCGCCGCGGCAGGGGCGACCATGCATTCATTCGAACTTTTGCATGAAGATTGCAATCATTCATCATGAATTATGTATAAAATAGTCTATCGGTCGTTGGCTTTTTTACAAAAACGGCTGGTGTCTTCCATTGCTTTTTTGCATTGGCGGATTCATGGACGTCCGAATGGAAGGTGAACTTCAGATGAAGCGTGATATCGACGAGAGGCTTCTGCGGTGGAGTGACAATCCCAGACATCTTCCCCTCGTGTTGTGCGGCGCGCGGCAGGTGGGGAAAACCTATGCGTTGCGCGAGCTGGGCAGAAGCCATTACGACGCATGCGCATACGTCAACCTCATGAACAAACCGTCGCAGGCCGTGTTCGAGGCCGGCTACGACGCGAGGACGACGTTGGAGAACATCGAGGTGCTCACCGGCGTGAAGATCGTGCCACGCAAGACCTTGGTGATCATCGACGAGATCCAGGAAGTGCCGGCGGCATTGACGTTGATGAAGGCCTTCGCCGAGGACGTTCCCGACTGTCATATCGCCGCCGCCGGATCGTATCTGGGACTGGCGTACCATGCGGGCGAATCCTTCCCTGTCGGGAAGGTCGATACCATCGACATGTATCCGATGACGTTCCTGGAATTCCTGCGCGCCTGCGGTGAGGAGCCACTTGCCGACATGGTCTCCAACCTCGATTTCGCGAGGGCGTCTCTGTTCTCGGACCGTCTCGAGCGAAGGCTCCGCCAGTATTACTTCGTCGGCGGCATGCCCCGGGTGGTGGAGGATTTCATTGATGGAGGCAATGACTACGCTGCGGCGCGCGCACGCCAGAAATCGCTTCTTTCGGATTATGACAACGATTTCTCCAAGCATGGCATGGGTGACTCACGAATCGACGTAGAACGTGTGCGGCTGGCGTTCCGTTCGATTCCCGCACATCTGGGCAGGGAGAACCACAAGTTCGTGTTCGGGCATATAACGCAGGGCGCGCGTCGTTCCCAGTATGAGACCGCGATCCAGTTCATCGTGGACTCGGGCTTGGCGAACCGCGTGTTCCGGGTGGATAAGCCGGCTCTTCCACTGCGCGACTACGAGGATCTTTCGTCGTTCAAGCTGTACATGCACGACGTCGGATTGCTGGGTGCCGCGATGAACGTCCACGCGCGCGATGTGCTGCTGTCGAACAGAGCCCTCGAAGAGTACAAGGGCGCCATGACCGAACAGTATGTGTGCCAGCAGCTCGTCGCGAACGGCGGGGACGTGCATTACTGGTCGTCCGGCAAGGGCACGGCTGAGGTCGATTTCATCGTCGAACGGGATGGCAGGCCAGCGCCCTTGGAGGTGAAGGCGGAGGAGAACGTGCATGCGAAGAGCCTGCGCGCACTGTGCTCCGATACCGGACTGCACGGCTATCGGTCCTCCATGCGCGGTTACCGTGAACAGGATTGGATGACCAACGTGCCGTTGTGGGCGGTCGGGCCGTATTTCGCGCCGGAGAACGATCCGGCCAACATCATCCCTCCCGAATTGCGGTAGAGGGCCTCATCGAGCCTGCGTTGCAAGCCTCTCATGCGCAAAGACCATGGAATATGCCGGCATATGGAGCGCGGGATCTTCACGGTCGATTCCGGCGCAGCCCCTCGACCAGATCGATGAAAGCGCGCTCCTCCTGTTCCACGCAGTCGAGGAAGATGGAGCAGAACGAGTCCGGCTTGCCGTCCGCCTGCCATGACTCCAGGCCACGCGCGTATGCCCGACCTGCATCGTATTTGATGGCCACGGGACGGTATCCGTTCCGCAGCAGCACGAAGTTGAGCAGCTGGCGGCCAGTCCGCCCATTGCCATCCATGAACGGATGGATGTTCTCGAACATCGCATGGAAGCCGGCGGCCCTGAGCAACGGATGCGCGCCACAGCCATCCAACCCGTCGATCAGGGCGTGCAGGTCATCGCGGATCTCCAGCGGATCGGCAGTCTTGACACGAGTCGCGGTGATCCTCGCCAGATAACCGTACGGGCGGAATGTGCCGCGGGCGAACGGCTGGAGATCCAGCGCGGTCACCTCATGGACGCGCCGGACCAGTTCCTCGTCCAGCTTCCGTCCCTCCTCGGCGTATCCGCGCACGTAGGCCATGCCGTCCGCGACTCCGCGCGCGGCGAACACGTAACGAGCCGGCGAGTCCGAGGGGATGAACTCGCCCTCCAATACTAGCGAGGTGTCCTCCAGGGTCAGTGTGGATCCCTCTATGGCGTTCGAGTTGTAGGTGTAGCGCACCAGCCAGTCGCGGTCGTAATCCGCCAATGCCATGTCCTCGACGCCATCCAACGGCTCCAACGCGCGGGCTTGGTCCTTCAGCGCGTCGATCCGTCGTAGACGTTCGGCAATCCTTGGTTCGGTCTCAAGGCCGCTCAGTTTGTCGGGCAGTTCTTGTATGCGCTGCGATAGTTCGGGATTGGCCATCATGCTCCTCTTTTTTCGTGTTCTGGTTGCAAGTCCGTTATTTCGGTCGCGGTTCGTCTCGCTGGATGTTGCATCTGTCTCATCAGGCTGGTTCGCGGTAGGTTTTTTGATGGGCAAGGTGGAAGCGGACCGGAGGCTTCGCCGCAGGGCTTCCGTCGCGGCAGTGGCTTAAGACGTCGCATGGTCCGTGACGCGACGCTTATGCCGTTCGTCCGTTTCCCCTGCCGTCGTCTCCGTTCGGCTTGTTCATCATGGCGGTGATGGTGATTCTTTCGAGCAGGTCCATCTCGAGGAGGTCCTCGGCGTGCACACCGAGCGCCGTGGCGAGCTTGGCCGCGGTCTCCAACGGGATCTTCGCGCTGCTTCGTCGCCCGCATTCGATGTCGCTGATCTTGGATTGGCGCAGTCCGGTCATGGCCGCGACCTCCATCTGGGTGAGTCCGCTTTCCGCGCGCAGTCGGGCGAGACGGGTCTTCGTCATGATTCCGTTTCCTTTCCATCGAGGAGCGTGTGGTATATGCCTCGTTTGATGAGGCCAGCCGCGACGAGCGTTTTGATGCGGTCCTTGATCGTCTGTTCGTCCGTTCCGGCGAGTTCGCCATATCCGTCGACCTGGTCGAGTCCCTGGTCGTCGATGTCCTCGCCGGTTCCGCCCTGCAGGCTGAGTATGGTCTTCCTGTCGCCGAATCCACGTCCGATGAGCTTCTGGCGTCCGGCCACGAACGAGACGATGGCTTCGTCCTCCGGCTGGGGCTCGTACGGTTGCTGCTCCTCCTCCGGTTCGGTTCCGGACTTCCGGCCGGTCTTGCCGCCCGTGTCTGTCTTCGTTCCGCCGCGGCGTCGTGTGGAGCGGCTTCTGCGGCACAGTTCCTGCGGGTTCACGTCACAGTCGGCCACGTACGTGCAGTTGCCGCAGTTGTCACAATGTTTCCTATCTTGATCCTCTCCGAAATAGTCGAGGAGCACGCGGCGCAGGCATTCGTCTGTCTCGCAGTATTGCTGCATCGCGTCGAGTCGGCCGAGCGCGGCGCGTTCGGCCCGTTCCTTGAGCTCGGGATCGTCCAACGCGCCGCCTGCATGGTCCTGCAGGCGGTACCGCCAGTTGATGAAGTCGCTGTCAGTCCACAGTACGACGCTTCGGGCGGGCTGGCCGTCACGTCCCGCGCGGCCGGCCTCCTGGTAGAACGCCTCGAGGCTTTCGCATGGGCCGTTGTTGACGACCCAGCGTACGTCGGGTTTGTCGACGCCCATGCCGAACGCGGTCGTCGCGCAGATCACGCGAGGCGAGCCGGCGAGGAACCCGTCCTGGATACGGGCCTTGTCCCTGTCGGCGAGGGGCGCGTAGAACGCGGCCGCGTCCACGCCGTGCTTGGCGAGGCGTTCGGCCCACGAGTCGCAGTCCTTGATGGTGTTGCAGTAGATGATGCCGCTGCCCTCGTGGCCGTCGACCCAGTCGAGGATGAACCGTTTGCGTGCGGATGGTTTGAGTTTGAGCGCGTCGAAACGGATATTGGGACGGTCGAATCCGGTGCCGATGCGCACCGGCTGGTCCAGTCCCAGTTTTTCGGCGATCTCGGGCACTTGGCTGCGGGTCGCGGTCGCAGTGAACGCGGCCACGACGGGACGTGACGGCAGGCCGGCGATGAACTCGCCGATGCGCAGGTAGCTGGAACGGAAGTCGTTGCCCCACTGCAGCACACAGTGCGCCTCGTCGACTGCCATCAGGTCGATGCGCGTGGATTGCGCGAAGAACAGGAAATCGTCGGTCCACAACCGTTCCGGCGCGACGTACAGGATACGCAGCCCCCCGCCATGAGCCATGTCGTAGATGCCCTGGCGCTGCTTCGGCGAGACACCGCTATCGATGAGCGCGGCCAGCACTCCCCTGGCCTGCAGGGCCTGCACCTGATCTCGCATGAGCGCGCGCAGGGGAGAGACGACGACGGTGAACGACCCGTCGCGCAGTGCGGGCAACTGGTAGCAGACGCTCTTGCCGCTGCCGGTCGGCATCACGGCGATCAGGTCGTGCCGGTTGAGGATCGAGTTGACGGCCTCGAGCTGGCCCGGACGGAACGACTTGTAGCCGTACGCCTTGTCGAGCCGCGCGAGGGCCGCCTTGGAATAGTCCTTCAGCTCGCCCCGACGTAGCTCGCCGGTGTGCATGTCCAGATAATCGACGTCCATCATGTTCCCTTTCGTCACTGGGGTCGCAGGCGGCCTTCTGCCTTCCCGCTCCCCCTAGTATATCACATAAATGCGATAACCATGTGGGGCGTGCCGTACTTTTTTAAGTGTTGCACAACGTTGAAGCTCAACACTTAAAATGAATGGACGTATCGGCCTATGGCGAATATGAGTGTCGGCACTTGGGTCTGAAGGAGCTACGGAACTCTCGAGTTTTCCGGAAGGAGCCGCGGCGACGGCTCATCTGTCTTTCTCCAAGCATCTGTATATGGTGGACCGTCCCACATGCATCATCGAGGCAATCTGGCCCGCCGTCACCGATTTTGACTCATACAAACGTCTGACTTCCCTGACCTGTTTCTCGTTGAGCTTCGCCGGACGACCTCCTTTCCGGCCTCGTGCTCGCGCCGCCGCAAGTCCGGCGCTTGTGCGTTCGCGGATCAGGTCGCGCTCGAACTGTGCCAGACTGCCGAAGATGTTGAACACGAGCGTGCCGCCGGGAGTGCTCGTGTCGATCGATTCGGTCAGCGAGTGGAACTGCACTCCCCTCTCGTCGAACATGGTCATCAGATCGACCAGATTCTGCATGCTTCGGCCGAGACGGTCCAGCTTCCACACCACGACGGTGTCGCCTTCGCGCAGGAGGTCGAGCATGTGGTCGAGTTCCGGACGGTGCGTCTTCGTGCCGGATGCCACATCGGTGAAGATCCGGTCGCATCCCGCCTTCACAAGTGCGTCCTTCTGCAGGTCGGTGGTCTGGTCGCCGGTACTGACCCTCGCGTATCCGTAAATCATGCTCGCCATGCCCCAAACCATACCATTACCCGTCAAAGACACGGAGTTTCGGAACGTTGATTACGGGACGGGTTTCGGAACGTTTTCCGCCGGAGTGTCGCGGATGGTCTCCACGTTCCGTCCCTCATCCTGAAAACCACCGTTTATAGGACAAGTCAACTTGCTGATTTTGCCCCGCATCTCCTTAGTCCAATAGAACTCCGGAAGAAGGAACGGAATGTGGGATGAGCTCCGGACAGGACGTCCAGGCCGCAAAACGGCATTCAATGAATTCGTATGGCAGGCATCCGCAATATTTATTGCAGAGGAAGGATGCTTTTGGGGATAATTGCGAATCTGACTATCGAGACGGACCGCAACCGATGACGTGACGGCATAGCCGTATGGCCGGCAGAAACGCGACTTCGGACGGACGGCGGGAGAACCGCATAATGGAGACGGACGATATGGTGACGACGACCACAAGGAGAGGCACATGGATGCCATGCACGCGATGGACATCGTGCTCCGCGCATATCCCGGCGGCGTGATCCTCGGGATGGCGGAATCCAACGCGGGATTCATCTTCAGTCTCGGAACGCCAGAGGAAAAACACATGCCTCCGATTCCCGGAGGACTGTCCGTGGCAGTAGATAGAAACGACGGCCGGACGATCCAGCTCCTGCCGGGAAGCGAGGAGTTCTACCGCTTCCTGACGGGAGACAGCCGCATATACCCGAACGGTCCCGAACAAGGCCAGACTGGTGGTTCATGACGGCGAAGAGGCTCAGGAGATGCTCGAATCACTTATCAAGGAGGGGCAATGGTGAACATCGGCGAATTCGACGCCAGCGAATACATCGAAGGCGAGGACGACGCCATCGCGTATCTCAACGCGGCGGCTGAGACCGGCGATCCCGCACTCCTTCAGGCCGCCATCGGCGATATAGCCAAGGCTCGCGGCATGGGGCAGATCGCTAAGGAGGCCGGTGTCGGCCGCGAGAGCCTCTACAAAAGCCTCGACAGGGACGTCAATCCGAGCTTCCGGACTATCGTCCGAGTCGTCAACGCGCTCGGCGGACGGCTCGTCATCGAGCCCACGCCCGCCACGGTGTGACGATTCTTCCTGGCCTATGGAAAGAGAAGGCGGGCACGAGCGCGAACCGGCAGTACGCGCCGCCGTAGTAGCTGGGGTCGACGTACGGGCCCATGTGCGGGGCAGCGGCCTGCGGCGGCTGGTCTATCCAAAGGTCCACGAGTCCGGCGAGGGCGTTGATTCGTCCGTACGCCGCGTAGATTCGTTCCAACCGCAGCCGCTGCTCCTCGACGGTGCTCGCGTAGATGACGTCCGTGGTGTACGCCTCGTAGACGATGCGCATGACGTGCTGCGTCTCGGCCAAGACAATGCGGGCCTGTCTCACGTATTCGCCCATGGTCCGGGCGCGTTTGCTGGCCGGCACTGCCATGTTGCGTTCCTTCCGTTCGGGGCGGGTGGGGATGAACCCCGCCCGCATGATGGTTGGGGGTTAGAAGGAGAAGGCGGGCACGAGCGCCTCCTTGAAACTCGAGTTCGTATCTTCGGCGGGGTTGCCGTTGCCATCCACATACTGGAAGCCAGTATAGAAATCATTGACCGAACGCTCCCACCAACCTAAAGGAAAGCTGTAATCCGCCGGCGTGGAGCCGGAGGCGGTCCGTGACATGTTCGCGAGGATCTTGTTGGATGAGTGGTTGTTCGTCACGCGTCCTTTGAAGAACTCGTATTGGCTGCCCTCCTGTCTCAGAGCCTGGAATCCACTTATCTGCTTCCATCCGTCGTATATGGTGGGCACGAGCTCACGGTAGGAAATGAGCCACAGCCGGTCGGATGTGGCCGACGCGGCGGAGTGCGGCGTATTCCCTTCTTTCATGTTGTTGGACTGTTTGACCACGGTGGACACGTTGTTCTGGAAGGCCGTGGGGAACATGTTCCAGATCTCGCCCTTGTTCATCCATTCGCGTAGCTGTCTGTCTCTCCAGCCGCCGTTGTTGGAATTGTAATCCGCCGTACAGCCATGGTCGTTGCCTTCCATGCAGTAGGCTTTCGGCATGGCGTTGACGGACATGAACGTGAGGCCGGCCTTGCGGCCGCTGCCGTCGGCGAGGTCGTCGTGCAGGATGCCGATGAGACGGAACGGCAGTTTGGACCCGTCCGACAGGGTGATGCTGCCGCGCACGTCCTTCTGCAGGTCCGTTTCCATCGTCGTGTAGTAGCGGCTTCCCGTGCCGTTAAGGCTCAGGTCGTCCGCGATCTTTCTCAGCCCGTTGGCGTTGTAGCCGGCGTAGCAGACCGTGTCCGCCATGCCGCATTTCTGCGGTTCGTCGGCCAGGGCCGTGCTGGTCGCCACGCCTCCCGCCAGCGCGGCCGTGACGGCCGTGGCGGCGGCGAGGACGCGCCATACGGCACGTCCCGCCGTCTTGCGGATGCGATGCTCATGCCTTGTCATTGGTTTGCTCCTTCTTGCTGTTCCTCACGTACATTCCCACTCCCGTGCCGGTGCATGCGATACCGAGGATGAGGATGATGGGCAGGATGCCCATGCCGGTCATCGGCATGCTGCGTGTCCAGTCGGTGGCCGGGACCACGCCGGCGTCGATGTGGGGCTTGTCGGGATTGCTTTCGGTCAGGGTGATGGTCGGCGTGGCCTTGCCGTAGTCGTTTTCGCCGGTCGACGCGTCGGAGTCCGTGGAGGACATGTCGCGTGTCGGGTCCGTGTCGTCCTGGTCGGGTTTGGTGAATTCGGCGCGGTCGACGCGGCTGAACTGGACGGTGTAGGTGGCGAGTTTCAATCCGGTGAACCGGTAGGTGCCGTCCTTCGCGGTCGTGGTGGAGGCCATCTGCCGTCCCTGCGCGTCGTAGAGGAACACCTTCTGTCCGCCGATGCGTTCGGTCTCGTCCGTCTGTCGGATGCCGTCGCGGTTCGTGTCGCGCCAGTACAGGCCGCTGATGGTGCCCGATACCGGTTTGCGCGTGTAGGCGGGGATGACGCCTCCGACCTGGTCGCAGGAGTCCTCGTGCAGGTCCGTGAACGTGTGCTCGTGGTCGGCGCCCTGGTAGTCAGTGCCGGTCATGCATGCCTTGTTGCCGGTGATGTCGTTCGAGTTCCCGTCGAGTCTCGTATCGTCGGGCCTGTCGGGGACGGTCCTGTTGTTGGCTCGCGCGTTCGGCGTGCCCTTGTAGGGCGTGTCCGTGGAGTCGAACCATGCCTGGTTGTGTACGGTCCTCGCCTTGTCCTCGCGGTTGACGGTGCCGGTCATGTGGAACACGACCTGGCCTCCGGGTTCGACGGTGTAGGGCAGGTTGTACGTGCGGGTCGTGTCCTCGCCGTCGTCGGTTTCGCTGGACGGTGTCACCGGAACGGCGGTCGGGTCGGTCGATTCCACGATGCCTTTCAGTCCGGTCGTGCGGATTCCACCCGACTTACCGTCGCCGTACGGGTCGTAGCCGGCGATTATGACCTGCTTGCCCACGATGAGCGCGTCGCGGTCTCCCGCGGCGACCATGCCGGCCGTCAGGCCGGTGTCGACCGGCTTGCTGTTTTGCCAGTAGCGGCCATCGACGGTCTTGCCGTCCGCGAGCTGTCCTTCTCCGTTCCATCCCCACGTCCATAGGTGTCCGTCCATGGTGATGGCGTAGTAGGAGTGGTAGCCCGCGGCTATGGTTTTGACGTTTTTCAGCTCCTTCAATTTGTCGTCATCGGGCCTCTTGCTGTAGCTGCTCCAATCGGTGACGCTGCCATCCGTTCCGAGTGCGAGCAGATCGCCGCTATTGCCCGAAGCCGCGATCTGCATGTAGTGGGGGCAGCGACTCCAGATCTTGCTCGTATCTATGATGTTGCCCTCGGCCCCGGTGTAGTTGATGGTTCCGTCCGATGCCAGCGCACCCCACATGTCCATGTTGGCGCTGACCTGGGTGAACGTCTTGCCGTCCGCGAGCTGCGTCCAGTCGGTCTTGCCCCATCCAGTGCTCCAGAGGGTGCCGTCCGCCGCGATGGCGAGGGTGAAGTCGTTGCCGCACGCCACGTCGGTGAACGTCCTGTCGGACGCGGTCTCGGTCCATGTGGTCCGGTTGATGGTGTCGCCCAAGCCGAGCTGGCCGCTGCCGTTCCATCCCGTCACGTACAGGTGTCCGTCCGTGTCGATGGCGGCGGAGTGTTTGCCTCCGGCCGCGACCTTGCTCCACGTGCCGTCCACGATGGTCGGCCTGTTGGTGTTGGACGGCGTGTACCCGTAGTCCGTGTCGGGCGCGAAGCCGAGCTGGCCGTACTGGTTGTCGCCCCACGCGTACAGGACGCCCTCGTTGGTGAGGACGAATTTGTGGCCGCCGCTGGTGGCGACCTGTTTCGCTCCGCCCGTCTCGATGCTGACGGTGCCCGCGGTGGCGGTCACGTCATGGATGTCGGAGCTCATCCTGTCGGTGAGGACGCTGGACGCGTCGAACCGGGTGTTGCCTTTGTTCTCAACCTTCACGTCCCAGTTGACGGTGCATGCCGCGTCGTCGCAGGACAGGCCGGTGCGGGTCTTGTCGACGGTGGCCTTCGGGTCGGGTTTCGCGTAGCCGAAGTCGATGCGGGTCTTGTCCACGCCGATGCCGAGCGGGATGCGGTCGGACGTGTCCTTGGCCTGTTCCTTGAGCTTGTTGCTCCAGCTGCGCGTGTTCTCCACGCTCATGGTCCTGCCGTAGTACGTCGTGGTCCGGGTCTGCACACCGCTGCCGGTGGTGGTGCCGTTCTCGCGTTTCACCTCGGTGATGTAGCTGCCGGAGTGCAGGTGTCCGAACCGGTAGGTGCCGTCCGCCGCGGTCTTGGTGGCGGCGATGGCCGGACCGGATTTGTTGCCGTCCGCGCCGGTCTTGTACAGGCTCACGGTGACGCCTTCGATGCGGTCCTCGGTCTTGCCGATGAGCGTGTTCCGATCCTGGTCCCACCAGACGGTGCCGGACAGGCTGCTCATGACCACGGTGGTCTTGGCGGGCCATGGGATGCGTTCCTGCGTGGTGTCCGCATGCTGGACGTGGTTCGCGCCGATCCACATGTTGTACTGGTCGTGTTCGGTGTTGCCGGACGGTTTGATGGTGATGGTTCCGGTCGATGCGGCGACCATCATCTTCCTGCCGTCGGCCTGGGTGCCGTCCTGGGCCTCCTGGATGGCGGAGGTCACGAGGATGGCACGGATCCGGCTCTTGTCCTCGATCTGGTTCCAGGATTTCCACGTGTAGTCGCCCGGAGTGAGGCTGGTCTTGTCCTCGACCGCGTATCGGAGGGTGGTGTGGGTGGAATCGTCACCGATGACCGGTTCCGTTTCCATCGTGTACGTGCCCGTGTAGTGGGACGAGCCGAGATCGTATTCGTTCCATGATCCGTCGAGGCCGGTGTTGTTCTTGCCGGTCATGGCCTGGTCGTCGTTGCGGGGCAGTTTGATGACGGTCCGCATGCTGCCGGTCATGCCGGTGTCCTTGACGTACACGTTCCACGTGTACGTGATCGGGTCGTCGATCTCGACCTTGGCCTGGTCGGCTTTGATGCTTCCGCTGCTTCCGCCCGCGGTGGACACGAGGTAGTCGGCGTCGGCCGTGGCCTTGGCGTCGGACGCGGGGATCTGTCCGACCTGTCCGAACCGGGTGTCGAGGATGATGGTGGATTTGGCGGTTCCGGCCGCGAGGTTGGACGTGGTGCCGTGCCAGACGATCCGGGGCAGGCTCGCGTTGCCGGTCTGGTCGTAGGACAGGAGCGTGGACCCGTCCGCCGCGTTGAGCGTGAACGTCAGCTGGGTCTTGTATCCGGCGCATGGTCCGGTCTTGCCGGCCGGCGCGGCCGTCATGCTCCAGGCGCCGTTGTCGTTGACGGGGTTGATGGTGTTCGCGTCGACGCATACGGTCGCGGTCGGCGTGACGGGCGTGCGGCTGGACTGCACGTTGGACACGGTCGGCGTGGCCGTGTAGGTGACGGTGTCGCCGGGACGGCTGTCGATGTCGCGCTTGTTGCCGGCCGTGTCGGTGATCTCGGCCTTGTATCCCACGCCGTTGGACGCCTTGCCCGGCGCGACGATGGTCACGTAGTCGCTGTCTGTCCAGTCGCCCCATGCCGCGTATTCGCCGCGCATGTAGTCGTGGGCGCTGATGTTGCCGGTGCCTTCCTTGGGCTGGCCGGTCATGAGCATGTCGTATCCGACCTCGATGGAGCCCTTGGGCAGTATGGCGGTGTTCTGCGGGGTGATGACGATCTTGATGGTGCGTGCCTTCGCCCGGTCCGCGCCGGCCGGCTCGCCCTCATGCCATACGGCCTTCCCGTCCGCGTCGGCGGTCATGTGCGAGTTGGATACGGCGGTTTCGGTCCAGTAGGTTCTGATCCAGTCGGCGGGGATGGTTTCGAGGCCATCCATGCTGCTGGTGGCGGTGAGGTTGCCCGCGTACTGCTGCTGGGTGTTGTCCCAGCTGTCCCAGAACGTCACGGAGCAGCCGGAACGGTGGTGTTCCTGCCCGTTCGCGTCGACGCTGTCGTTGGTCGTGGTGCAGGAGCTGTCCTTGGTCTGGCTGCCGGTGAGGATGGTGTGCACGAGGCTGCCGTGCGCGACCTTGTCGGAGTCGTCCTTGGTCCACGTGTGGTGGGTGACGGTCTGCCTGCCTCCGGCCTTGTCGAACGTGAGGCTTTCGTCGTCGAAGATGGTGTGCCCGTAGGAGTAGGGGCGTTCGAGGGTCTTGTCGAAGATGTAGATTCTGCCGTGCGGGGTCGGCGGGGTCCACCTTTTGATCAACGCGCGGCTGGTGTTGTTGTTGGGGTACGGGTAGCCTTCGATGCTGCCGGTCCCTCCGTCGGCGGTGCTCTTGTCACGGTCGCTTCCGGTGCCGGGCTCGTGTCCGTCGCCCATGTTCTTCAAAGCGTCCTGCCCTTCGGCCATGAAGCTGGTTTCGTCGACGTCGAGTCTCACGTCGTAGGCTTTGACCTCGCCGTCGTGGATGCATCCGGACGTGTCCTTGCCGTCTGCGCCGCATCCCTTGATGGCGGGGCTGGTCCAGTCGAGTCGTTGGCTGCCGGACGCGTTCTCGACGCGGATGCGTCCGTTGGATGGAGTGGCGGTCCTGCCGGCGAGCTTGAACGTGGTTCCGGCCGGGAAGGCGCTCACGTCGAGCGTGCCGGACCATGGGCCGCTGGTGCTGGCGCCGTTGGACGAATAGTCCTTGTAGTGCAATGGCACGACCTTGAGGTCGAAGTATCCGGACAGGCTCTTGCCGTCCTCCCATAGCGTGGTGCGTTCGGCCGGCCAGTGGTTGTCCTTCATGCCGCCGTTGTCGACCTCGACGTCCGCGGCGGGCGCGGACACGACGGTGATCGCGTCGGTGCGGTATGTGGTGGTCTCCCCGTCGTCGCCTCCGCGCGTGACCTTCACGTTGAGGATCTGTCCGGTCTTCGCGGTGCCGCCGGTGTCCTTCGCCTTCATGAAGAACGTCTGCGTCATGCTTTCGACCACGCCGGCCGGCACCGTGTACGTGCAGGAGCCGGTGTCGCCCTTGGCTGTGACCTGCTTGCCGGCCGAGCAGAAGCTGCCGCCCGCGGCGGGTGTCAGGTATTGCGCGGCGGACGTGTCGAAGCTGACGGTCACGTCTCGTTTGCCGGCCGCGGTGAAGTCGAGGCGGAGCTTGTATTCGACGGTGTCGCCGGACGCGACCACGCCGTCGTGGGGTGAGTCGTCGCCGGGCGCGAACCCGTTCTTCGAGTTGACGAACGTCTGCGCGTTGGTGCCGTGTCCGGTGCCGTCCGCGATCGTGGTGACCGTCGCGGACGCGTAGGCGGATTTGCCGTCCGACGCCTGCGCGTGGCGGGCTGTGGCCGTGCCCAGGCCCGCGAGCAGGATGGCCGCGGCTGCCAGTCCCGCCGACGTTCTGGCGATGGGGCTATGCGTGGTGCTTGCCATGTTCTTCCTTTCTCTTCATGGTGTTCTTCCCGCGTTTCCTCCTTGCCGTCGGGAGGATTCCCTTGGCGTGGAGGACGAGTGTGGTGATGGCCAGCCATGGCAGCGCGGTCCATGCCGCGAGCCAGGGCCAGTTGTGGTTGGTCTTTCCGGATCCTCCCGTATGCCCGTGAGGGTTCGGGACGCGGATGCCGGTGACGAGGAGTCTTTTCGTGTTGATGCCGTATGGCGTGCAGGTCAGGAGCGTGGCCAGGTCCTTTCCCTGCCGGATCGTGAGCCCGCTGAAGTCGTCGGGGTCGACGCTCGTGATGGATTCGACCTTGTAGGTGAGGGTTCGGTCGAGCACGCTGATGGTGAACAGGTCGCCCTTCCTTGCTCCCCTGCCGACCTGGAGCGGGTCGAACATGATCCGGTCGGCGAGTCCGGTGTGCGCGCTGATGACGGTGTGCGTGTTCGTGCCGCCGACCGGCAGGCTGGTGCCGTACATGTGTCCGGCGCCGCTGTCGAGCGTGTGTTTGCCGGTGCCGTGCCGGACGGGCAGGTTTATGCCGAGTTTCGGATATGAGACGGATGCGATGACGCCGTCTCGTGGTTCGGCGAGCTGCGTGTTGTAGTCCTTGTCCTGTTCGGACACGCTCTGGTCCGTTCCGTTCCACGGGTCGATGCCCTCGCCCATGACGGGCTGGCCGTCCCTGGCGAGACGCTGGTTGTATTCGCGGGCGCGGGAGATTATCCGTTCGCGTTCCTTCTTCTCGAGGGCGAGGCTGGCGTCCGTGTGGCTTTTCGTCGTGTTCGTGTTCTCGTGGATGTTCAGTCCCATGAGGACGGGCGGGATGGTGAGGATGAGCGTGCCGATCATGATGACGACGAGGGCCGCGGCCTGGCTTTTCATCCATGCGCGGGCGGCCGTCCGTCTTGGTGTGCCGTGTGTGGCCATCTCTCCGTGTCCCTTCCGGTCGTGGGTTTCCGTTCTTTTTCGGTCCGTTTACGGGTCCGCGGACCCGTGGTGTCGGCCTTCATGCCGCCACGGGTCCGCGGATCGGTGTCATGCGCGTGCGCGGCGCAGGTACATCGCGGCCCCGGCCGCGACGAGGAGCAGGCCGGCCGTCGTGTAGATGGCGAGCCAGGTCGCGCCGGTCTTCGGCATGTCGCCGATGTTGCGGCAGTTGGTCACGGTGAGCGTGAACTTGTTGTCGGAGGCGACGAGGTGGTTCGCGTCGGCCTTGGTGAGGGCGGCCTTGTATTCGCCGGTCTTCTGGTTCACGGTCACGGTGGTGGTGAACCTGGCTTTGATGGCGTTGCCGAACGGGCTCTTGGTCTCGACCACGTTGTACGCGCCGTCCACGCCGGTGATGGTCGCGTTGCCCGCGGTCACGGTCGTGGTGGTGCCGGTGGTTTCGGTCTTGTCGGCGACGCGGTACGTGTTGCCGGTCTTGACGAATTTGACCGGGGTGGTCTTGCCCGCCTCGTACACGTTGAACTCGGCGCCTTCGAGGTTGGCGCCCTTGGAGTCCTGCTTGACGATGGCGAACGCGCCGACGTAGGTCTTCACGGTGTTGCCCGGGGTGGTCTCATGGTCGGTGACGGTGTTCGGATTATGGGAGTATTCCAGTTCGATGCCGTTCGGATTGCCGTTCCCGCCGATCACGGCGTTCTTGTTCACGGTCGCGCTGTAGGTCACGACGATGTCCGCGTCGACCGGATAGTTGGCCTTGTCGGCGACGATGTCGCTGGAGTTGTCGGAGGTCGGGGCGAACAGGATGCGGATGCGTCCGTTGTCGCGGACGGTCTTGACGGTGACGGTCTTGCCGGCGACGGTGGCCTTGACGTCGTTGTTGAACGTGAGGCCCTGGCTCATGGTGTCGTTGAGCGCGAGGTAGTAGTGGTCGTAGCCGGTCCAGTTCGGCACCTTGGCGGTGACCTTGTAGTTCACGGTCTTGCCGATGGCGGTCTCGTTGGTGTCCTTGGACTGGCCGTTCTCCACGATCTTCTTGACCGGGACCGGCGCGTCGGACACCTTGTATTCGACCTCGCCGAGCTTGTAGGTCTTGCCGTCCTTGCCCTTGAGGGTGGTCATGCCGTTGATGCCCGTGCCGTTCATCATCGCGATGGAGGCTTTACCATCCGTGGTGCGGTCGATGATCGCGTACACGCCCGGCGTGACGTTCGCGGTCATGGTGTTCGCGTCGGCGCCTTTGGCGAGCTTGGTGCCGGCCGCGTCCTTGACGGCCTGCTCGTTCTTGAGCTGGTCGAGGAAGTTGCGCAGCTGTCCGGCCCATGGGCTGGACGTGGAGTCGAGGAGGTTGGTCACGACCCATGCCATCGGGTTCGCGGTCTCGTACACGGTGCTGGCGTTGCCGCTTGTGGTGCGGCTGATGCCGGCCTTGGTGAGCGCGTCGTCGACGGCGGCGGCGAGTCCGGCGTCCTTCAGGTCGTAGCCGGTGATGTTGGTGCCGTCGGTCTGCGCGGCGGAGTATGCGGCGAGCTGTATGGCCACGAGGTTCTTGGAGCTGATGTCCGCGTCGGCCTTCACGGTGATGGGCTGGCTCTTCGCCAGGTCGGCCGCGGAGACGGACGTCTCGGCCGCCGCCGCGGATCCCGCGCCCGCGGCGAGGGCCGCGACCGCGGCGATGGAGGCCATGATGGCCTTTGCCGGTTTGAATGTCATTGTCGTTCCTTTCGGTGTTCCGCCGCGTCTTCCGGCGCGGACGTTTCTTCTCCCCGCTCCCTTGGGAGACGCGGATGTCTGCGTCACTACCTGTCCCTGGCTCGCGGGGTGGAGATATAAGCGCGGAAGATATGAAAAAGTCCCGGCGCGTCGAACTCGCCGGGACTTAATGCCTTTTGTCTACTTGCTTTCCTGCTGCGGGCCGTCCGCCTGCGCTTGCTGGTTGGCGAGCATCTGCTGTTGGATGAGCACGCTGTTGGTCTGCGCCGTGT
>OLIU01000053.1_pt1 | contig 49687 bp, 40 predicted proteins | sample 1603321 | NCBI WGS metagenome assembly OLIU01 (sample SAMN03922508, study PRJEB24848) | human gut metagenome | isolation source: stool sample | host: Homo sapiens | place: Germany | collected 2011-11 | reverse complement strand
ACAATACTGTGATATAATGGGGGTTATCGGCAAGGCATAGGCCAGCCGAAACCCCACAGTGAAAGGGAAAGAACCATGTTCGAAGCATTCAACGAGATACTCGCCGACCCCGAGTTCGTGGGAGCGGCCATCGAAGTCGCGGCCATCGCCTCGCTGGCCGGAGCGTACTACCTCTCGATTCCCATACGCAAGGCGATACGCCGGTTCCGTTACGGCACGCCGGAGCCGCGCGTCATCATCGGCAGGGCCTGACCCCACGACGGACGGCGGCGATATAAGCCGCCGTCCCATGTAGGAGGAGACCACGGGTCCCGCGTCGGCGGGCCGGAGGGTGTTCCGCCGCCCTCCGGAACCTCCCCACGGCCGGAAACCCGATGTTTCCGGACCTTCGCGGGACGTCCCGCCCATGACGGAGCATGCGCGGGACGCTCAACGGAGCGGCGCGCGGCCGCGCCGCCGTCCTTCGGTTTTCTTTTGGACCGTTCGGCTACGCCGAATGATCGTAACCGCCTCCGCATCCGCGCCACGCGATACCGGACCCCAAGGGTCCGGCGTGCTCGCGGACGCTACGGCGGCTAACGCTTCGCTCGACCAAACGGTCCAAAAGAAAAAATCCAAGGCATATCAGATTCGGGAGGAACGGAAAGATGTGCAACTACAGAATCACGGTCACGATCGGAAAGCAGGCCGACATCGTGGACGGCGGCGGATGGGTCACCGGCATGACATGGCGCAAGTCCATCATCCTCGAACAGGACAAGAGAGGCGCCGCGATCGCCTTGCGCGACCTGCTCAACGGCGACGGGCCGGCCGTCAACGACCTTGGATACCCGATGTGGGACCGCTGCTACGGCATGTGCAACCCGCAATGCTGGCAGTGGGAGCTGGTCGCCGCCAACAGCATCTGCGTCAACGAGATCCTCCGCAAGGCCGGCGTCGACTGGCCGGTGGACGGCATCCCCAGCATCGACAGCCCGACCGTCACCATCAACCTCGCCATCAACTGATTCCAGAAAGAAAACCGGAAGAATGCCCACGCCCACCGTCATCGCATGCGTGCTTTTCCTCGCGGGAGCCATCCTGTCCTTCGCGTTCGTGGCCGCCGCCAAAACTCGCGACGTGGCCATGGTGTGCGCGATCCTCGGTCTCGCATCGGTTCGACCGATTCCGAAAAATCGACTTCCATCGAAAAACCTTTGGTTCCGTCCATTCCGAACGGAACCACAATCACGAGAAAGGAAACACAACAAAATGTATTGGGAACGTTATATCGACCGTCGTAATCCGCGACGTATCGAACCGCTCGACAAGCCGATCGACACATACATCATGCTCGACACGGAGACCACCGGCCTCAATCCCGACGAAGGAGCCACGCTCATCGAAATCGGCGCCCTGTTCGTGCAACCCGGAAACGAGAACAGCAGGCCGAAGTTCGAGCAGCTGATCGACCCGCAGCATCCATTGACGGAATTCATCACGAACCTCACCGGCATCACCGACCACATGCTCCAGGGCATGCCGACCGCAGGCGCGGCGATGATGCGCTTCCACCAGTGGATCGACCAGGTCTGGCCGGCGGGGGAGCCGTTGACCATCATCGCGCACAACGCCCAATTCGATGTCGATTTCCTTGACGCGGCCGAACGCGTCTACGATCCGACCTCGCCAGTGTTCGACTGCAAGTGGGCCTGCACGAAGGAGATGAGCTGGGAACTCAACCCGCAGAAACGTCACCACCGCGTCGCGGACCTCATCGTCGACTACCACATCGGAGACGTCGAGGAGCATCGCGCGCTGTCCGACGCGATCCAGGAGCAGATGATCTACAGAGCGCTCTGCAATGAGGCCACCAGGCGAGGCAAGTGGAACGGACGATGATTCCCATCGGCGGAAAGAAAGCCGTCAGAACCGACGACACCCATCGATCGGACCACGGGGAGGACGCCAGGAAAGGTCTGATATCGGCAGGCGTGCGATGGGAACATGCATACACGAAATCAACATCCACGAAGGAGTAAAACAATGGCGACAATCAACCAGATCCCCATGTCGATCATGGGCAACATCACCGCCGACCTCGAACCCAAGCATACGGCTGGAGGGAAAACCGTCGTCAGCTTCCGCGTCGCCCAGACCAGCGTCACGGACAAGAACGGCAGATGGGAGGACGGGGAGACCACGTACATCCGATGCGTGGCCTATGGCGCGCTGGCGGACCACATGGTCGCGTCGGGCATGAGGAAAGGCACCAGAATCGTGGCGACCGGACGGTATATCCAAAGGGATTATCAGACCGAGGCCGGAGACCGACGCAGCATCTACGAGCTCAACGTCGACGACCTTGGAGCATCGGTCCGATACGCCACGGTCCAAATCACCAAGAACGCGAGCCAGCCGATGCAGGCCGATGTGTCGCCGGTGGGGATGACAGCGGAATTCACGGCCGGTGCCGGACATGCGGAACCGGACAATGGTTTCGCGCATCCCATGGAGCCGATGATCTGACGCATCGGATACGACAGAACGCCCTTCCCGTTTTCCGGGGAGGGCGTTTTTCTGATATGAGTCCGGCAAGGCCAGGGGACATGTCCCAGTGATGCATTTGAAAAACGAAAGGAGCATCATGGCAATGGATAAACGTCCCGCCTGGCAGGCGATGAGCAGACGTCCGCGAATCATGCTTGACACGGACACCATCGAGGACAATCCGACAAGCGTTTACAACGCGGCCGGCGTGGAAGTGAATGAGGTCGGAAGGGCCGATGTCAAGGATGCGATCGGCATGGTCTTCGACCAGGCCGAAAAGCAGAAACTGGATGGCGCGGCGTTGGACGAGTATCTCATGGACGAACTGCCCAAGGTGTGCGACGCCACTCCCGAAGACATCAAAGAAATCATCTTCGACGCGCGGTTCTTCGACACGACGCCGGCCACCGAATACCTGATGGACGAACTGTCGAAGATGGAGGACCACACCATCGAAGACGTCGAGAACGTAATCGGCGGCGAGAGGTTCGCCGAGATGGACCAGCCGCCCAGAAGCGTTGCCGACCAGCTGAAGGACGCCGTGCTGTCGCAGTTCGCCCGGTCCGAATACACGGTGGAGCTGACGGACGAGAACGGCGAGACGATCGGAGTGGCCGCCACCCTCAAAAACGTCGACGAGGAGAACCTTCCCAAAGCCGTGGAGGACACTCTGAACGCCTTCGGCTATGAAGTGGCCGACGACGAGCGGGGCACATTGCGGAGAATCGACCCATGGAATCCGACGACGGTCGAGAAAGCGATTATGGATTATCCCGTCGCCGTGGATGAAAGCACCTTGGAAGCGGACCGCCAATGTCAGATGAACGATATCCGGAAGGAGGCGTTCAAGACGCCGGACATCTCGGCCGTGATGATGGCCGACGGCAGGCTCGACGCCTACGGCGAATACGGACTGGGCGAATCCAAAGTCGGTGCGATCACCACGTTCGACCATGCCGCGAATGTGCCACGCGACATCGGCGGCGGCATGGTCATCGGCTTCGACCGGCCGACGCTCACCGTCAGGACCACGGAGGCCATCGGAGACGAGGCGGACAGCGGACAGCGCATCCAAGAAACCCTTGAGGCCAATGGCGCGCACGGCTCTTTCACCGATACCAGGGTGGAAGTCGATGGAGCGGACACGGATCCGTGGACAGGACAGGAGGAAGCATCGGAGACAATGGACGGCGCCAATCCTTGGCAGAACATCGACGCCACGGCAGCCATGGCCGCGGGGCCGGAAATAGACTGACTGCGCCGACCCTGAATAGACAATCGGTGGGAATCCTCCATCCGGGGTTCCCGCCGATTTCTTTTCAGAAAACGGACGGAAGGAAACATCCTCCAATCAAGCGAGAACCATCGAGAAGCAAAAACACGTCCGACAAGACGCACAACACCTCAAAAAAGAACCACCCAAAAACAATCAAGACACCAGCACCAAAAAGAAGAAACCCCAAACAGAAACCACCACAAGACCAGACAAAAAAGCAAGACAGACCAGCAAGAACACACAGCAGCACAACAGACAAAAACCACAGCAAAAGACAAACAAGCAACAAAAAGACATCCACAAGACAACCAAAAGGACAGACCACACAAGAAGACCACCACAGACAAAACCACCAACACAAAAACAATCAAGACACCAGCACCAAAAAGAAGAAACCCCAAACAGAAACCACCACAAGACCAGACAAAAAAGCAAGACAGACCAGCAAGAACACACAGCAGCACAACAGACAAAAACCACAGCAAAAGACGTAAATCCAAGATTTACGGACATCTTGCACCGCGAGCGGTGTTTTGCCGCCTTAACGGCGGTATTCCAACGAAAAAGTAGACCGGTCTATTCCGTTCGGGCTTATATAAGTTTTTTGGATTTTGGGGACATGGTTTTTTGCGCGGATTCGGCCGCGCGTCACAGGACAAGGAGGATGTATGGCTCCGGAAAAGACCGGCGTCCGTGTGAAGCGTTGCGTGGTATGCGGCAAGGAGTTCGAGGTGAGGAACGCAAGGGACGCGAAGCGGGAGTATTGCGACTACAACAGTCCCTGCCGCAGGCGGTGGAACCTGATGCGGGAGCGGGAGAAGGCGGAAAGGGAGAGGCTGGAGGCGTCGCAGGCGCAGGCGCATACCGCGGACCTGCTCGCTCACGCGGAAGCGAAACTGATCCGGGCGCAGGAGGAGTACGCCAAGGCGCACGAAGCGTGGTGCCGAGAGCATGAGATGCTCGGAAAACTCATCGGACAGATCAACCGCATGCTGCACGAGGAGATCATGGTGCTCAACCCGTCCAGCCCACATTGGGAGAGCCGAGAGGAGTTCGCGTGGGCCATGGGAGTCATCGCCGACTGGAAGCCGGACGGAGACCCGACCATGCCGGCCGACGAGGCCGGACTCAGAAGGAAACTCGCCCAGGCGGATGAGGACTACAGGCGGGCCATCGCCGAGGGAGACGTGGACGCCGCCGGAGCCGCGGAACGGAGAAACCGGGAGGAGACCGGCGAATGGTGGAGGACCCATCCCGAACAGTGGGCGCAATACAACATCTCGATGATCCGTCAGGCGTACCGCGAGGACCATGACGGCGAGGAAATGCCATACGACGCCGTCGAATGCGAATGGTACCGCAAGGAAGCCAGGCGACGCCGCGCCGCACTGGACGCCAAGGACGACACGAATATCAGCGACACGGACAGGCCGCACATGGGTTGATGATCTTCCCGTGGCATGCGGCCGCAAGTGAGGGGAAGGTCATCGACCCGATATGGAAAGGAAAACATCATGGCCAAGAGCCTGCAGGAACAACTCGAGGAACTGAAAAGGAAGGTGAACGCCATCGAGGCCGGACGCAAGGGAGTCGACAAGTGCCGAAGGAACCTCGCCAAGGCCGCCGCCGACTACCAGGGCGAATACCAGAAGCTCATCAACGACGGCCTGCCCATCAGCACGTTGGAGGCCGAAGGCATCAAACCCGTCACCCACGTGCTGTACGAACTGGGACGCGACTTCCGTCAAAACGACAACAAGCCGGACGACAAGCCGGAACCGGCACCGGTCGAGGACCAGCAGTCCGCGATGGCGGAGGACGCGCAACCGGATACGGAAGAGCAGCCATACGCCGAGCCATCCACCATGATTCCTCAAACGGCTGGGGAAACGAACTGGAACCAGCAATGACGGCAGGAATGGACGGCATGCGGAACAGCACGCATGCCGTCCATTCTTTATCGAAGGAAATCACATGTCAGTACAGTTAACGAAGATCATGGCGAACGGCGGCATCGACTACCTGCTCAAAACCATCGTCAACGACCATCCGTCAAACGTCGCGGACTATTACACGCATCCCGGGAACAGGCCCGGCGTATGGATGGGCGGGGGATGCGAGCAGATGGGAGTGACGGCCGGGCAGACGGCGTCGAAGGAACAGGTGAAACTGCTGGTCAACATGCTGAGGAACCCCAGTACCGGCAAGCCGTTGAACAACCAGTCCCAGAACCGGAACATCAATTCGAACAGCGTGAGCGGATTCGACCTGACGTTCTCCATGCCGAAAAGCGTGAACGTCCTATGGGCCACCGGAGATGAGGAGACCCGCCGGCGGATCATGGAATGCTATTACGAATCCGTCGACCGGACCATGGAATGGTGGCAGGACAACATCGCCATGACTAGGGTCGGCCGCGGCGGTCTCGCGCAGATGAAGGTCAAGGGCATCACGGCAATCAGGTTCGACCATTGGGACACGCGAGAGCATGATCCGCACCTGCATTCCCATGTCGTGGTCAGCAACATCGCGCAACGCGTGGACGGCGGCTGGGGAGCATTGGACGGCAGCGTCGTCTACCGGGGACATGTCGAATGCTCGGAACACCAGCAGAACCTTCTGCTAGACCTCCTGCACGAAAGGATGGGAATCGACTTCGAGGAACGCGACGACCTGTCCAAAGGCACCAAGGCGGTGGTCATGGACGCGGCCGGCGTGCCCTCCGACCTCATCGACAGATTCAGCTCGCGGAGCATGCAGACCGACCGTATCCTGAAGGGACTGGTGGAGGAAAGGAAAACAGAGACCGGCAAGAGCGAGCTCACCTATCGCGAATACGCGGAACTCAGGGAGCAGGCATTCCAACAGGCTCGAAAAGCCAAGGATGAAATCGTCCCGCCATTGAACGAGCTCATCTCGAAATGGACCGACCAGGTCAAAGAACTCGGATACGATCCGGAACAGATCGTGGCCGACACCATCGGACACGAACCGGAACCGTTCAACGGCGTAGCCCTCGCGGAATGCACGGAACTGCAGGACAAACTCGAGTGGCTGCTGAAAGGTGACCTCATCGACTACGCCAACGGCAAGGACATCAGACAGGACCTGGCCGAATACGCTGACCGTTTCATCGAAGAGGCGGCCGGAGAGGCCAGGGAATCGGTCAAGGCGAACGCCACGACCATCACCCGCTTCCAGATAGAAGCCGCCACGGAACGGCTCACCAGACAGATCCGCTGCGACTCGGACACCCGGCAGGCGTTCACCGACGAGGTCGTGAACCGTGTCACGTCCGGCCTGGTGCAACTGACGCCGCACCGGTACCAGCTGGACGCCCAAATGAAAAACGATCTGAGGATAGACGACGGCGGGGGATACGCCGTCATGGACGCGGTACGCAACGACCTGTACGCGACACCGGAACTGCTCAAGGCCGAACAATACCTGTTCGACATGATGGACAGGAAACAGGAATCCTGGACTCCCGACCACAGCCAAGTGCAGGATCTCGTGGACGAGTATTCACGGAACATGGAGGCGGAGGAAGGACACGGGATGGCCGAGGACCAGGCCGTCGCGGCAGTGGACCTGCTCGCCGGCGATGACATGATCATGGCATTGACCGGTCCCGCCGGAACAGGCAAGACCACCACCATGCGCGCCGTGAAGAAAACCTACGACATGCTCGCCGGACAGGGCAAGGTCATCGGCATGGCCACCAGCGCCAAAGCCGCGGGCGGACTCGGAGAGAGCCTGCAGATTCCGACCAGCACCGTCGCGAAGATCCTCAACGACAACCTCGAGGGCGGCAAGGAGCGAAGGGACCGGGACATCGGCCGATTGGAGGAGATGTCCGAACGGGAAGACGGACTATCCCCGAGCGACAGGAGACGCCTGGCGAAACTGTATGCGGACAGGGCGTCCAACGAGATCCCACGGGACGGCATCGTCATCCTTGACGAGGCGAGCATGACCAGCACGCGGGATCTCGAGAAGATCACCCGCCTATGCGAGGAACGCAACGCGCGTCTCATCCTGACCGGCGACCCGCACCAGCTCGCCGCCCCGGGAGAGGGCGGAGGATTCCTCGGATACATGGAACGACAGGGTCGGACGCTCAAACTCACCAGCGTCTGGCGGTTTCGGAAGAAGACGGTCGGCGAGGACGGCGAAACCCACACCGAGGTCAACCGCGACGAGGTGGAGGCCGGACTCGCATTGCGATCTGGCAGGACCGACCCCGGCGCGAATGGTATGAGGTGCATGCTCGCGACGAGCCTGTACGAAAAACTGCCCGATCAGGACGGCAATCTCGTAGCCAACCGGAACGAGGCGGGACGAATCCATGGCGGCGCGGACGGCAGCATGGAGGACAAGGTCTTCAACCTGACCCTTGACTCGTTGACCGAAGGTAGGAACAGTCTGCTCATCGTAGCCACGAACAACGACCTGTCCTCGATCAACGAACGTATCACCACCAGCCTGCAGGCAAGGGGGAAGGTCGACGCGGACCCGCATCGAAGAACGGCCCTGAAAGGAAGACTGACCGCCGGGAAAGGCGATGTCGTATGCACAAGGAAGGTCGATAGGAGGAACGAGGACCAGAAAGGCGGATTCGTCAGGAACGGCGACCTATGGACCGTCGAAGAGGTCCATGAGGATGGCGGCATGCGGCTGAGCCGCAGGGACGATCCGACATTGACGGTGAACGTGACCGCACGATACGCCAGGGAATCATGCGAGCTGGGCTACGCCGTGACCGCGCACCGCAGCCAGGGCATGACCGTCGATTACGGAAACCTGTGGGTGCCGGAGGGCGGGTCCATATCCTCCGAACTGCTGTATGTCGCGTTGACCAGAGGCCGCTACTGCAACGACGTGTGGATCGACACTCCCGACATGCAATCGTTGCAGGACTCATACGTATACAACAAGTGGAGGGATGTCAATAGGGAGAGGTTCGAATCGGAGGGCATCCCGTACACCGAAATGGATCTCGAGCCGACACCGTTGCAGCTGGCCGAGGACAAGTTCGACACAATGGCGTCGAACAGCCAGGAGCCGGTCACCGCGACGGAGACGCGGGAACGTCATCTCGTGGAGACGAAAGGCATCAAACGGCTCGTCAACGAGAGGGATCTGCTGTCCGACATGATCATGGAACCGCGGCTCCACCACCAGGTCTCACTGGCATACGGTGAGGACGCCGCGTCCCTCATGCGTAGGGACGGCCGTTGGGAGCGGCTGCTCAACACATACACGAAAGCCATGGCGATTGACTCCGCCCGGACCGCGGAGATCATAGCGTCGAACGCGGAATCTGTGGACGGCATGCGACGGTCCGAAGGGAAACTGTTCGACCTGCCGGACGCAACGGCATTGGTCAAAGAGCTGAACGACGACCTGCGTGGAAGCATCGTCATCCCGGCGAAGGGGCGCGACCTCGGCTGGAAGCATGGACTGACGCCTATCCCGCAGGATGATGTGGGCGAAGGGGACGGCAACGTCAGGCGTCTGCTCGAACAGAACGGGCGCATGCTCGACGAGGCGTTCGACCGTCATGACGGGGAACGGTTGGGACAGTTGACCGGACCGCATGCGCCGAAATGGATGGAACGAATGCCGGAGCAACCGGCATCGGCCGAACCGGAGGACAAGGAACGTTGGCGGCGGCTCGTCCTCGACGTCGACGAGTTCCGCAGCTCCCGGGGAATCAGCTCCGACTGGCCACTCGGACCCAGACTGGCAAAGAACGACATGGGCAAGGCGTGGCGGTCGAACCTCCACAAGCGGATCGAGGGGATGAGGAGGGAAGCCATCGCGGAACAGGAAACCATCCGGAGACCGGATGCGGAGGATGTGGAACCGGAGACGTGGGGATCCCGACGCCGGAACGTCATCGTGGACATCAGGCCCGTGGACGACAAGACCGCGGACAGGGCGGACCGGACCAACCGGGCCGTCTGGGACTATTGGCGAGGCCAGACCAAAGGATCATGGGTGGAATCGTATGCCCAGTCACGCGGATTGGACGACGCTATGGCCGCATACGCGCCCGCGTCATGGACCGCGACCATGGATTGGGCCATGCGGCACGGCATCCCGTTCCAAGACCTCGAACGTGCGGGACTCGTGCTTGAGGACTCCCACGACGGACACGTCGACCGGTTCCGCGATCGGATGATGCTGCCCATCCAGGACGGGCAGGGGAGGATCGTGGCGTTCACAGGCCGCCGCAACCCGGATACCGGTGAGGGGAAGGCGCCGAAATGGATGAACACTCCCACGACGGACGCCTATCTGAAAGCGCAGACGCTGTACGGCGACGGGAACGAAAGCAGGTTCCTGTTACGGACCTCGGCAAGGAGCGCATGGTGCGAGGGAGCCTTGGACGTGAACGCCATCGCCAAAGCCGGACTGCTGTTGGACGACGCGGGACTGAACGCCCAGCCCATCGTCCCGTTGGCGCCGTGCGGCACCGGTCTGACCATGCAGCAGCTCGAGATAATACGCCGCGAGCAAGGCGGGAAACTGGCCCTGCCGGTATTCTGCTTCGACATGGACGCCGCCGGCCGGGCCGCGACAGCGCGGGCGTGGCGCATGCTCCAGCCCGGAGAGAGGATGACATCGTTCGGTCTCATCCTTCCGGACGGTGTCAAGGATCCGGGGGAGATGGCTGAGCAGGGAAGAGTGGAGGAGCTGGCCGGATGCCTGCTGGATCCGAAACCATTGCATGAATGCCTCACCGACGCTCTGGCCGGACATGCGGACTTCTCGCTGGTCGGGGATCAGGCCGTGTTCCTGCAAAAAGCGCAACAGGGCATCGTCGATCTGCTGCCAGACGCGATGAAGGAGCGTGCCGCCCTGTATGTGGACGACACGCTCGGAAGGAAGGCCGTCGAGGCTGGTGCGGAGGAAAGGCTGCACGTGGTCCTGCCCGGCATGGATCCGGACGTGTCTACCGAGGGTCCGGGGCTTGGATGATGTCCCTGTCCTCTTCGACGCGTTGGACCGGTTCGCCTTTCTCCTTGCCATGTTCCGGATCGTCGGCGTCGGGCAGACGATCCGGCCAGTTCCAGAAATCCCCCGGATACGTATATCCGGACTCCTTGTAGGAGTTCCGGCGTTGTTTTGCCTTGGAGACGGCTATGGAGTCCGGCCCATGCCCATGATTCGGATTCTGACGGACCTCGGGGTGCTCGTGGTTCCATTCGTCGATGCGGGAGACCGTGGGGAACAGGCATTGCAGCAGCCATGTCTCCTGACTCTGCACGTTCTTCGACTCGTAGTACGCCTTGTATGAAACGCGAAGGGCGTTGAGCAGCAGGACAAGCATGGGATGGTGGATCCAGCAGGCGGGAAGCTTGTCCGCGAGATCCGGGTTGACCGCGCACAGCCATTCCGCGAAGTTCATGGTCCTGCGGAGCGCCCCGTCGAGGTCCCGTTGGTCTGAATCGTAGAACGTGATGTTCTCGTGGGGCGGATCCGGCTTCTGCGTCTGGGGCGCCGGAGGTCTTATCCCGTTGCCGTTCGGATCGGTTTTCAGTCCGCTTCTGGCGGCCCTTCTGTCGAACTGGCTGGCCATGTCACTGTCCGTCGCTGTCCGATTCGGAGGAGCTGCCGGCCATCATGTTCCGGCTCATCTGCTTGTTCGGGTGGGAGAGGCACTGGTAGAGGGACTTCTCGTATGATGAATACCATTTCTTGAAGAAGTCCAGTTTCTTCCGGTTCGACATCGACTCGTCGAAGTCGGGCATGGCCGAGAAGTATTCCGTCTGGTACTTCTGGCACTGTTCGGGAAGGTCCTCCTTCACGATTCCTTTGAGCGCGTACTCGTATGCGTCGTACGACCGGTTGACCTGCGTGTTGTAGATGTCGCGCCATGCGGTGAAGTAGACGGCGTCCTTCCATTGGGCGAACGCGGATTCGAGATCGTCGAGTTTCTGCGCGGGAGTCCTGCCGCTCGTGTCGGAGGACAGCGTGTACTCCTTGCATTTGTTGGACAGGTTTGTCTCCAGGTCGTCGACGGCCTCGACGTTGTCTCCGATGGTGTGGTCCTGTCCGCGGGAATGCTCTATCAGGTCCTGGATGGTGGTGTCGTCGATGGTCTTTTCCGTGTAGACGGCGTTCATGCGCTTGTCGAGGCCGCGCACCCACTCGTTCACGTCCTCCTGGGTGGTGGACGCGTCCTTCTTCGAGTCCTTCTTCGCGGGTTTCTTCTGCTGGGCCGATACGGTGGTCTGCGGCTTTTCCTGGGCGGGCGTGAACGGCGTGCGGCCGAGGAACCACCACAACGTCCAGCAGACGACGATCAGGAGGGCGGCGGCGAGGATGCGCGGCCATGTCCTGTTCTTGCAGTAGTCGATGATCTTCTTGAGCATCTTGGTCCTTTCCTGCGTCACATGATGACGCCGTTGTTGCCTGGATTGGCGGGCGCGGATGGAGCCGGCTGGGACGGGTTCGCCGGGGTAGTGGGCGTTTGCGGCGCGGACGGCTGCGGGGCCTGCCGACGCGGCGTCGTATATGAATGGCGCGGCGCCTGATATTGGGGAGTATAGGTCGGGGTCTGCTGCGGCTGGACCTGCGGGACGGCGGACTGCTCCTCCTGCTGCCGTGCGGCCTCCTGGCTTTTCCGCTCCTCCTCCTCGCGTTCCCTGCGTTCCCTGTCCTCGCGGGACTTGCGCGCGGAGATGGAGGCATTGACTTTGTCGATGGCGTTCTGGAGGCTCTCCGACGCGGATTTGAGTTTCGACGCGTCTTTGGAGCCCTTCGCCTTTTCGGCCGCCTTCAAAGCCGTCTGGAGGTCCGTACGGGGCTTGTCGTCCTCCGTTTTTCCTTTTGAGGAGGCGACGAGTTTCGACGCGGACTTCATGCGGTCCTCAAGGACCAGCCTCGCGTCGGAGACGGCTTTGTCGCCGCGGCCCTTGTCGATCCGGGCCACCAGCGAGGCCATGTCCGACGAGATGGACGAAGCCTTGTCGACCGTTCGGGAGTTGGCGGACATGGCCGACTTGAGGGCGGCGGTCCCGCCCGCGGGGCAGGCTTCGACGGATGGAAGCCGGCCGGAGGCCAGAGCGGAGAGCTTCCCGATGTCCTTCCTGACGTCGGGGCCGTCCGTGGGGGAGACCTTGTAGGTCTTCGCGGCCGCGACGTTCTTCTCCAGCGTCCTCACCGCGGCCATCGCTTCCCCATGGGACACGTCGCATGCTTTCGCCTCTCGGAATTCGATGACGCGGGGCACGGCCACGCACAGGCCGGCGATGACGGCCACGGCCGACGCGGCGGCCGCAAGCATCTTGATCCGATGCGGGGTGAAAGGATTGGAACGCTTCACCGTTTCCGCTACGAGCCGGTCGTCCTCGTCGAACGAATCGTCCAGCTTGTCCTCCAAATGCTCGATGGCGGACGGGCCGGCGTCGACCGGCGTCCCGGAGGCTTGCCCTGGCCGCGAGGCGAGCTGGTCGAGGATGCTGGAGGGGCGGCGCGGCCGGCCGGGATCCTCGTCCGGCCGCGGTTCCTCGAACGGCGGCAGGACCTCCGTCGCGTCCGTATCGTCCGGAATCGGCGAGACGTCGGACGGCGGGTCCGCGGAAGCGCCCGCTTCGGCCGGGTCCGAAAGGGATTCGACGGGCGGCTCGGCCTCCGCCGGCTCGCCGTCGTCCGGAGTCTCTCCGACTGCAAGGCCATCGTTTTCCATTTCGGCGGATTGGGCGGAACGCTGGGCCTCGTTCCACGCCTCCCAACGTTCGCCTCCGCCGGACAATTGATCGAGGATGCCAGCCATCAACGGTCCTTACGTTTGCCGAGCGGCTTCCAGCCGCGACGTTCCGGGGGGATGAGGTTGACGACCGCGGCGCGGTTGCGGCCGGAAAGGTACAATCCCATGTCCTCCGGTATCCTTCGGGCCTCGTCGACGGACAGGACGGGCTTGTCCTCGATGCGTTCCATGACATGGCCGTATTCGATCTTCATTCCCTGGTGGCTGATCTCCTGGCGGCGGATCTGCCTGGTGCCCAGCAGGTCGGACACCTCGCGCAGGTCGGCGGTGTTGGAAACGCCTCCAAGCATCCATTTCTGGCTTGAATCCCACATCTCTCGTTCGGTGTCGTCCCCGTAGCGGGCACGCGCCTGGCTGCGGGACTGGTAGATGGACGTGCACCAGATGCCGTCGCCGGAGCCCGCGGTGACGACCTGTGGGAGCATGCCCCACTGGTCGATGTTCGCTATCTCGTCGAGTATCAGGGCGACGGGAGGTTCGAGCTTGCCCATGCCGACGCTGCTCGCGGCCTGCCTGCGGGCCTCTTCGACCACGGCGGTCAGGAACATGCTCACGAACGTTCCGATGCCCGCGGGGCCCTCCCCGTCCGCGTTGCGGAACGGGCACAGCATGTAGATCGTGTCATGGGAGCGGAGGAAGTCGGCGATCTTGAAACGGTCGGGATCGTCGTGCGCGACGGACAGGGCGCGGCGGACGTTCGGCTCGGTCAGCGCGGCGAACGCCTGCGAGACGCTGAACCACTTGTTGCCCTTCATGCGCGGGTCGTCGACCTTCAGCTCCTCGAGCTCCATGTTCCAGTCCGTGGCGATCAGGCCCTTGTCGCGCAGGCCCTTGTATGCCGGATCGGTCGCGGCGGATTCGAGGATGCGGGCCGCCTGCTGGGCCGCGGAGAAGGAGCGGCTCCACTGGTACACGTCCTCCAGGCTGCCGCCCGGTTTCAGTGCGGCGGCGTGCAGCAGCGCCTGCACGATGAGCCCGCCGACGTTCTTCCAGGTCTCGTTGTCGCCGGACAGGCCCGTGGTGCCCATCAGGTCGGCCGCCCTCTGCCTGGCGATGTGCGGATCCTCACACCCGTCGATCGGACTCCAGTTCAGCGTGTGCTTCGGATTGCCCCTCGCCACGGCCATCGGGTCGAACACCCAGCATCGGCCGCCGCGGTGTCTGGATCCGTCCGGACCGACCCAGCCGGATTCGCGCATGGCGCGGGTCTGGTCCACCACGTCCCTTCGGGTCGAGGTGGTGATGACCGGCCCCGGAGCGCCGAGGACCAGGGGAAGCACGAAATTGCGCGTCTTGCCCATTCGGGCGGGAGCCACGGTGTACAGCGGCTGTTCGACGGTGGACCAGACCTCCACTCCATGGGAGCGGCCCATGAGAACGCCGGCGTCCCATGGAAGCAGCGGCAGCTTCTTGCCTTTACGCCGCGCGGCCGTTCTCGGGAGGAAGCGGGGCGCTCTTTTGACGAGCTGGCGTGGACCGTACGCGTGGGCGACCTCGTGTCCGGTCATGAAACCCGGCCTGGTGTTCAACGCGTCGGCGACCCTTTGCGGGTCGTCTTTCCAGGCGAGCCAGAAGGCGGCGGCGAGGAAGAGGCCCACGACGAGGGCGAGTCCGGCCGGGACGGCCACGACCGCGCCCCATGCGCCGCGCAACAGGAGCGGCAGGATGGTCAATGGCAGGAGCACGACGAGCATCGGCGCCCACAGGACCATCAGGCCACGCTCGTTGTCGGGTTCCGCGGCCGAGCGGATGATCGACGTGTGTTCCATGATGAAACGGCCGACGCCATGCTGCTGGAAGCCGTGCCACCACCGCATGATGGGCTCCCTGACCTCCATCATCGCGTCGGATGTGGAGTCGTAATCCTGCGGATCCACTCCGCAGGCGAAATAGTCGGGGTCCTCTCCCTCGTCCGTGACGCCGGCGTCGAAGCCGTCGCCGGCCGGGACCTCGTCGTCCGGCCGGGAGCGTCGCCCCGCGTCGGACGGCACGTCGTCGTCCACTTCGATGTCCTCCACATACACCGTGTCGTCGGAGGGTTCCGTACGGGCGGAATCATGACGCCGGCTCCGGCCTGAATTGTAACTGAATCGAGCTCCCATGTTCCTTGTCCTTTCTGAGTTGTGATGTCAGTTGCCGAAACGGCCCTTATCCGTGTTGAACACCGGATAGGCGGTGCGGCTGACCACCGGATGGACCAGCACGCGGACCTTGTCTCCGACGCGGAACAGTCCGACGCCGCGGTTCAACCGGGGGATGGCGTATTTCTCATCGTCCGTGAGATCCGGCAGCAGGGCGGCCAGATAGCTGAGAGAGGACGGCGACTGCTTGTAGATGACCTTGGTCTCGCTCAACGTCAGGATGCCGTCGATCTTCTTGCGCTGCTCCGATTCGGGAGGGCCGAACTTCTCCAAATCGGAAAGCTCGTGCAGGAGCATCCAGTTCGAGCAGGCCCATTCGCCGGTCATTCGCATGCGCTTGTCCCAGGCGTCCACGAGCATCGGGTTGCTCAGGACCTCCCAGCCCTCCTCGGCGATGATCAGCCGGTACAGGCCGTCCTTCGCCGTGAGGATCGAGTCGATGGTGGAGGACAGCGCCGCCGTGTACACGCTTCGTTTGATGGTGTCGTTGCTGTCGATGCCGCTGGTGTCGAACACGATGATCGGGGCGGATGGGTCGACGTGGATGGTCGACTCGCGTTCGAATGCCCCCTGCAACGATCCGTGGACGAGCTTGTCCAACGTCAGGATGAGGCTCCGGCAACATTGGTCGCGGGTCAGGTCGTTGAGGCCCCTCACCTCCCTGGTCCGCCCCCATTCGCCGTCCAACGCCTCCACGAGGGAGGTGACCGTCGGTTTGAGGCGTCCCAGGCACATGTCCTCGGCCGCGGCGTCCAGCAGGCTCTGTTCGGCGGAACTGGGCACCTGCCCCTCACGAAGGGACGACACCAGGCCGGACAACGCCACGGAACGGCGGGACTGGCAATCCATGAACCATTGCGTGTCGTCCACTCCGGACGGCTTGCGTCCGATGTCCAACGGATTCATGTACCTGCCGTGGCCGACGCTGAGCGCCTGTCCGCCTATGGCTTGGGCCACGCGCACCCATTCGCCTTTCGGGTCGCTCATGATGATGATGTGGCGTCCGTAGCTGATTTCCCTGACGGCGAAGGTCTTGAGGAACATGGATTTTCCGGAGCCCATCATGCCGACGACCATGCCGTTCACCGATGTGGCCACGCCGGCGCGGACCGGACTCCACGCGTCGAAGCGGAAGGGTGTTCCTGTCGTGTTCTCCTTGCCGATCAGAGGACCTTCGAATTCCGTCACTCCGGAGGCAAGCCACGGGGTCAGCACACCCGCACGGTAGGTGCTTGTCGAATGGGAGGGCAGGTTCAGCATGCCGGTGCCGCCGAAGCCGAACAGTCCGCGGACGCGACGGAAGGGGCTGGTGGACCGAGGAAGGACATCACCGCTGGTTTTCTCCTCTTGGCGGGCTTCCTTCCTTGCACGGTCCATGGACTGTTTGCGGGCCTGTTTCAACGTCTCCTTGCGTGCCTTGCGGACGGCCCTGGAGATGCTCCGCGATTCGGCTTTGGGGATGGGCTGGCCGGCCGGCAGGACGGAGAGCCGTGAAAGGGATCGTTCGTTGAAGGCCGGCAGGACGGTCTGGAAGGACATGCCGCCGGACCGGATCGGCGAACCGTAGCGGTGCGTCTGCTGGCCGGACTGTTCGATCTCCGTGTTCCTGCCGCGCTCTATATCGGTGCCGGGCATGATCTCACTTCCTTCCAGCTTGGCCAAGGGGAAGGGCCGTGATCAGCCCGGACCATTGAGACGCGCGGAGCCTGTCAAGATGCGCGGAACGCTGTCGGAACTCGGAATCGACCCAATTCGTGGCCTGTTCGAGCAGGTCCAGCGTCGGAGCGCCCACTGTCACATAGCCAAGGTATTCGACGTCGCCGTATCCCTTCGCCAGTTCCTTACGGCGGTTCACGGTCTCGAGGGCCTCGGAACGGTCTCGTTCCGACGTCGGACGTCCGAGTTTCTTATTGATCTTGTCGCGTCGCTCCAGTTCCATGAGCTGGTTGTTGAGCTTGTGCTCGGCCTTCTCCAGAGGCAATGGGTGCCAGACCTGCGTAAGAACCAGCGGCCAGCGGCCATTGCTGACAAGATCATGCAGCCAGCCGGCCGGGACCGGGTCGGACGGCCACTTGTCCACCCACATCGTCCTCAGATACATGGCGTCGACATGCATGTAGTCGCGGTACTCATCCCAGCTGGTGGACAGTGCGACGTCATCGGGAAGGCCGCCGTACTCGTCGAGCAGGCTGATGGCCTCCGGGGAGAACATGCATTTCATCTGGCCGCGCAGCTGCTGCGCGTCCAGCCAACGCACGTCGTCCAGGTCGGCTCCTGAATATTCGAGCAGCGAGACCAAGCTCTGGACCCTGTCGGAAAGGATGCGGGAGACCCCCGCCACGGTGCCGGTGTCCTTCATGGAGTCACCGCGCGTTTTCGATGTGTCGATCGTGATGGACACGATGACGTCGTGCCCGCACGAGATGCGCATGTCCGAGGCCGCCTCGGCGAGGTCCTGCAGGACGAAGTCGTTGCCTTCCGCGTTGAGACCGAAATTGTTGAGCTGGTAGAAGACACGCGCCTGGGTGACGATTCGGGAGACGTCCGGCATGTCAGCGCAGCTTTTCAGGGCTTGGCTCCAACCGGTGACCCGGCCTTCCCTGACGCCGTCCGATTGGAACAGCCAATCCAACGCATGCAGCTGGAGGATGGCGGTCGCCTCACTGTTGTCCTTGTCCCAGAGGAACGCGGCGCTATCGAATTCCGTGCCGACGATGTCGAAGGTACGCAGCCGTTTGCCGGTCGCGTCGGGCAGATCAATCACGCCCACCACCTGATTCACAGCCCAAGGACTCACCGTCCAATGGGTTTTGCCGGTAGCCTTGCGCATGCCGAATCCGAGTTTTACTGCAAGAAGCCCTATGAGGCTTCTGCCATGCACGTTCCATGCGCCGAACACCGCGACCACCAGACAGACGACCACACGCCACGACCATATGCTCACGCCGAACGCGAGAGGAACCACGGCCACCGCAGTGGCCGCCAGGACAACCGCGACCTGGGCCTTTGTACGGCCCGCCACGAAACCAGCCCTTGAAATCGGGGCGAAACTCGAGTTAAGAACACTCATCACAATCTCCTTCTACCGCTTTGCGAGAAAAAACGGCCGCCCGCAGTCCGGGCGGGCGGCCGGAATTATTCAAATCAACGTTTTCCCCGATGGAAACCACGTCGTGTGATCTTGATGGATCGGCCACCTCCGATATCCGCTTTAATGTCTCCCGGCTTGTCGGTCGGAAGCGTGGCGTCCGAGTTCTTCACAGCGACAGTCGGTCTGCCATCCCGCGCGGTTCCGGACTCCGGCTGCGCGACCGGCGAGGCATTCGTCGGCGGGACCGTTTGAGAAGACGCAGATGGTCGGACCGGACCGTTCGCCGGCATGGCGGCCTGGGGGGCTTGGACGGAAGCGGACTGGTTGGCAGCCGATCGGACCGGAGAGGCGGACGACTGCGAAGCCGAACCCGGTGTCGTTCCAGACCCACCAGGCTGAGGCTGCTGAACGGAGGCAGGGAAAGCTCCTGCCGCAGCAGGCTGCGCCTGGATGGGAGACGACTGCGGCGTATCCGGCATCCGAACGGACGGAGGCACGGCATCGCCGGACGGAACGGCCGAAGCCGACTGAACCGGAACGCCAGCAGGAGCCACGGAAGCGCCACCGGACGGCTGGACCGGAACGGCAGACGACTGCGAAGCCGAACCAGCGGGAGCCGCGGACTGAACCGGAACACCGGCAGGAGCGGCAGACGAGCCACCGGACGGAACAGCCGAAGCGGCAGGATCCGATTGAGCCGGAACGGAAGCCGGCTGGACACCCAACGCGCCAGCCACACCAGCCGGAACAGCGGACTCCCCACCGGACGAGACAGCCGACTGAGTGGAAGTCGACTGAATCGCGCCATCGGACGATTGGACGCCCAACGCGCCAGCCACACCAGCCGGAACGGAGGACATGTCCGTGGTGGAATCCGAGGATCCTTCCCCGCCCGTCATGGAAGACGCGGAGACGGACATGCCGGACTGGGGACTTGACGGAGAGGTTCCGGAAGTTCCGGTCGAAGCCGCGGATCCGGTAGCACCGGCGGTCCTTCCGCTCGGATCGTTTCCCTTCGTCTCCGGCGCGATGGAATCGACCGCCTCGCTTGGAATCGACCGCCTCGCTTGGAATCGACTGTCCTTGCATGGACGCGGAGGTTCCGGAGGAGACGCCGCCGAGACCATCGGACGGGTTCGCGGGAGGTGTGGCGTCAGCGGCATTGGCCGAGCCTCCTTCTTGGCCGGAGGACCCGCTATTCCCGTTCGACTGGGAGTTCTTGTACAGTCTTCCCAAAGCGGAGACGGTCGCGCCGGCGCGTGGGAAGCCGGAACCGGCGAGGGCGGCGCCAGCGACGCCGAGCACTCCATCCGAGGTGGTTCCTTCGGAGGATTCGGTCTGGGAGCCGGACCCTCCTTCTGACGAAGCCGTTTCGGCCTGCTTCTCCGACGACGTCTTGGACTGCGACCCTCCGGTGCCGCCCGTCACCTTCGCGTCATGCAGGTCTTCGGACGGAGAGCCCTGGCTCGACATCGGATTGGCGCCCGAAAGGGCGGATTTGTCCTTGCCGGACGCTCCGGATTTGCCGCCGTGCTCGCCGGCTTTCGAGGCGAGGCCGGAAAGTCCGGCTGCGCCCTGGATGCCCAGACCAGCCGCGGCTCCGGCCAGCGAGGCGGCCGTGCCCACGGTGGCCGCTCCGGCCGCGCCGGCGCGCATCAGGCCCACCGAACCCGGAATGAAGTCGGCGATCTGTTTGATCAGGGTGAAGGGGAAGATGGAGGAAAGTATCATGCCGACAACGGCGATGAGGGTCGTGGTCGTGGAAGAGGACATGACCATGAGCTTGCATGTGACCCAGATGCACAGCGCCATTACGGGTTGCATGAGGATGATGCCGACGATCCAGCCCGCCCACTTCGATACCAGCGGCCTCATGGTGCTCCAACCCTGGAGCATGAGGGGGATGGCCGCGATGACGATGGCGAAGATCAGAAGAAAGTTGCGGGCGGCCATCATCAGAAGCAGGACGAAACTGCCGAGCACGACGCAGACGCAGAGCGTGATCGTCATCAACCCGCTGTCGAATACATCCAGGGAATTCTTGTCTATCCCCGGTATGCTCCCTCCGAGCGAGCCTGTGTTGAGGATGCTTTTCGTCATCGTGCTCGCCAAGGAGGTGCCCTTGACCGCGAGGGTGATGCATAATACCGTCAACGGCCATGCCAGGGCGGTGCGGGCTCCGGCGGAAAGCACGCCGCCGATGTCCTGTGTGGCGGCGGCGCGGAGGATGCCATAGGCGCCGGCCGCGACGGTCACGAACGCCATCACGCCGGCGAGCTTGTTCAGGCCATCGGTCGCGGTGGCCCACATCGCATCGTCCATGTTGCTTCCGGTCAGGACCTTGGACGCGGTGTATTTCCAGGCGCCGGTGCAGGCGTCCATGAACCATTTCTTCAGGGATCCCATGGGATCCCAGATGTTCCATGCCTGCAGGGTGAGAACGGCCGGTGGTATGCACAGCAGCAGAAGCAGTCGCCGCCAATCATGGCGGCGACTGGATGCTGGAGGGCACGCGCGGCCGAAACGGTCGAATGATGCCATCGGTCGTTCGCCCTCCCGGTTATACCAGCGGAATGCCGGTCGCCCAGCTGATCAGACCGCCCGCGCCGGCGATGACGGCGGCGAGGACGATGCAGACAATGAACACGGTGCCGGTCACTCGGGCGGCGGCGGGGCTGCTGGTCAGCTTGGAGGCGCCGAACAGGATGGCCGCGGCGACGAGCAGGATCACGCAGATGATCAGGGCCATACCCTCAAAACCGGCCGCGATCTTGTTCAGTGTGGCCATGAACGGGAAATAGCTGTAGTCCGGCTTGATGCCTTTGGGGTCGGCCAGTACCAGGGCGGTGATGACGAAGGGGTCCATACCCTCTCCTTTCGTTTGGATTCCATGACGGGAATCCGCCATGGGGATGCCGGGGGCGAAGGGCGTGGAAGCCCCGCACGCTCCCGGCGTTCCGCTAGGACATGGAACCGGAAGGCTTGCGGTTTATATCAGAAGCCGATGGTGATGCCTCCTGTACCGAACAGGTTGCAGCCCCATGCGACGAGTCCCGCGATTGACCCCAGGAGCATGCAGGCCAGGATCACGCCGAGGAGGATCTTGATGCCGTTGGGGTTGTCCACGAGAGTGGCGGTGAGTTTGGAGAACATGAACTTGACCACGCCCGTGATCAGGACGATCACGCTGGCCGTGATGAGCATGCCGAGGATGCCGGCGACGAAGGACTGCAATCCGGACGGGACCCATGAGTAATCGGGTTTGAGCGTCACGGACGAGGCCAGGGACGCATAGGCGTTCATTTGTAGTTTCCTTTCCTTTAATACCAGCCGGTCTGCTGCGAATGGTTCCATGCGGCGCTTGGACTGCCATATCGCTGAGCGATGTAGCTGAAACCCCAGTTGATCTGCGTATACGCGTTGTCATGCCAGTCGGAGCCTGCGGACGACATCTTCGTGGCGGGAAGCGATTGGGGTATGCCGTACGCGCCCGAGGATGGGTTCGTGGCGTTCCACTGCCAGCCCGATTCACGTGTCCACAGGTTTTCCAAGGGGATGAACTCCAAATCGTTCCAGCCATGGTCCTTGAGATGCGCGCGCGCGTATTTCTTCGCGTTTTCGGCAGAGGCGTGGATGCCGTTGGGGTCGGCCGCGCCGCCGGGAATCGTTCCGGAGGAGGTGTCGCCCGCATCGGACGGAGGCGCGTAGTCGAACGGCGAGTCGCTGGCCGAGCATTGCGACGGACGGTCTTCCGCGGCGACGTTGACCTCGTAGCGTCCGTTCGCCTTTTTGGTCTCCTTCACCTCGATCAGGTTTCCGGATGAGCCTCCGGACGCGGTGCCGCTGATCGCGTCGTTGGGCAGCACGTAGGTGCCGCCGTTGACGATCGGATACGTTTTCGAGTAGACCTTGTAGCCGGCGCCTTTCTCGCTGGTGGTGATGGTGCCGTGCGAGGTGTCCACGCTTTCCACGATGCCGACGTGCCCGTACACGGGGTCCGAGCCCTGCACGCCGGGCGGCCAGCTGATGATCGAGCCGGCGACGGGCAGTGAGGTCGTGGTCCGGTATCCGGCCGACGCGGCCGAACGGGCCCAATCCTTGCCGTTGCCCCAGTATTGGCCGACACCCTTCCAGCCGATCTTCTTGGCGCGCATGCACGTCCACCAGGTGCATTGGCCATACGCGTATGTGGCGCAGAAGTTTCCGGGACCCTGCTGTCCGCCGAACCACGCCTCGGCGGCGGCCTCGTCCATGCCCACGACGCCGGCCGCGCCCGTGGAGCCGATCGCCGACGACGTTGCCGAGCCATTGTAGACCTTCTGGCCCTGCTTGGTGCCTTCGCCGTAGACGCATGCCTGGTGGGCCGCGTCGGAGGAGAAGACTCCAACGACGAGGACGATCATGATGACGACTATCAGGACCGGCAGTCCGGCGAGGGTGAAAATGACCTTCTTCATAGAATGTCTCCTCCGATGTCGAATGATGTTGTGTCGATGGCGGGCACGGGATTGTCCATGATGATCGACGGCGACTGGTCCGGTTCCATTTCCTCTCCCGGCTCATCCTCCATGGCGGGCCCGCCGCCCGCGGAGACCGGCCCGGGGGCCAGGAGGCTGCCGTCCCGGAAGCCCGTGGCGCGTCCGCAGAACGCGATGATGCGGCGTGCCGCGGAACGTGCCGCACCTCCTGCCGGCAGGAGGTCGGACGGGCCGGACAATCCGGCCGGATCGGGCGAGTCTCCTCCCGTCGCGCAGCCGAACGCGGCACAGACCATGAGGGACGCGGACCTGGCTATGAAATCCGACTGGTCCGGTGTCCCCTCATGGTCGGCGAGGATGATGAGCGCGAGCTCCCGGGCCATGACGCGGATGGCCGCGGCGTCGTCCAGAGTGGAATCCAGCAGGACGACGTTCCCGTCCGTCGAGCAGTCCCGTCCCGACGCCTCGCCGCGCTCCACGCGGAGCGGTTTCCCGTCCGACTCGAATTCGCCGAACATGGATTCCATCGAGGTCGTGATCGACGAAAGGGACGGTTCGGCCGGGGCGAGGTTGAGGTATGGGGTCCCGTCCGTCTGGGAGATGTCATAGACCAGTCCGGACGTCAGGCCGCCCGTCTCGTCGGCCTTGAGGATCCGGTAGCCGCGCGCGCCCGGCTCCGCGTACCGGCCGGCGCGGGCCCATGCCGCGCCGGAGGCGATCAGGGTCGGACGTTCCGGCATGCCGGGATGGAGGGCCGTTTCGAGGCGGTGCTGCATGGAAACGAGGATCGAGTTGGCGAACGTCCATGATGACAGGCGTCCGGACGTCAGGCATGCGTCGCGCCATTCCGCGGGAGGCATGAGTCCGTCCATGCCGGAAAGCAGCAGGGCGCGCAGCTCGTACGCGTCGTCGGGAAAGGGATGGTCCATCGTCGGCTCCTTTGGAGAATTGGATGGCGGCATGGGGAGGAGAGGCAGAAGGGGAGAAAGCGGAGCCGTCTCCGTGAGCCCATGCCGTCTGGGCCATGCCTTCCTTGACGGGAATTGGACAAGGAAACCGTTCGGAGCGCATGGCCTGTCATATCCATGGGACGGACGGGCCCGCGCCGATATAAGCGAGGGCCCGTCCGGACATGGCTAGTCGTTCCCGCGGTGGCGGCGGCGGACGAGGCCGTGCAGGCCCAATCCGGCCAAGCCGGCCAGCAGCGCGCCGGCCGTGGCGAGGAGCGCCGGCGTGACGTTGGAACCCGTTTCGGACAGGACGCCGACCCCGTCGGTTCCCTTGCCGGCCACGGCGTCCTGCGTCAGGTTGACGACGTAGACGCGGGAGACGAGGCCGTCGGCGCTGGTCACGGTCAGCGTGGCCTTCGCGCGTTCCTTGTGGATGGTCACGCTCATGCCGGAGTCCTTGTCGAACACGGCCGCGACGGTCCAATGGTCGAGGTTGGAGACTCGCGCCGAGTATTCGGTCCTGGACGGGTCGAAGCCGCCGAGCCTCGTGTTGTCGATGAGGATGCCGTCAAGGAGCGCCTTGTGCGTGGGCGCCTGGACGTAGGTCGCGGTCACGGTGTGGGATGCGAACGTCACGCCGTCCGGGGCGAGCACGTTGAGCGTGTACTCGTAGGTCATGCCGCCCGTCTTCCTCGTGGAGACCTGCACAGTCTGTCCCGCGTAGGACTTGTAGGCGAACACGCCGCCCTCGGGGATGTTGAACCTTCCGCCGTCCTGTTTGACGAACCTGCCGTCGAGCAGATAGCCGGCCGCCTGGATGTCGGTCGTGGACTGCGACGGGCTCGGGGTCGTGCCGTCCATGTCCTTCGGGGCCGCGGGGGAGAAGCGCTCGTCGGCGGTCGGCTTGTCCGCGTGGTCGCGGACGACGCGGACCGTGTACGTGCGGGTCTCGCCGTTCGCCGCGGTCGAGGTCCACGCCTGTTCCGTCGAGTAGGCGGTCTGTTTGACGTCGGACGCCTTCACGGTCACTCCGTCCGGGGCTTCGGGCAGCACGTAGACGCCCGGATCGTTGGCTCCGAGGGTGAGCGTGTAGGTCAGCACGTCGGGGTTCCAGCCTTCAATCAGGTCGCCCTTGACGGCCTTGCCGGTGCGGTTCACGTAGATGCCGGACAGGCGGGCCGCGGTGTTCGTGACGACCGGTTTCGGCTGGGTGAAACGGACCGTGACCGTGTAGGTCCTGCCGTTGAGACGGACCTTGAGGATGCGGGCGGCGTCCGCGCCGAGGGTCGGGGCGATGGCGTCGCCCTGGGTGACGCCGTCATCGGACGAGGCGGACTTGTATCCGAGCGTGAAGCGGTCGGACACGCGGGAGTAGTCCAGCGTCAGCGTGTAGTCGGTCCTGTTCTCGTCGAAGCCGTCGATCGTGTGCTCGGTGGTGGAGCCGTCCGCGGCCGATTCGATCACGCTCAGGGAGGCGACGCGGCCCTCCACGCGGGACGCGGTCACGTAGACGACCCAGTGCTGCGTGTGTCCGTCGACGGTCACGTCCCCCTCGGCCTTGCCCTTGCGGGTGATGGTGGTGGTCGTGTCGGTGCTGGCGCGGTTCAGCGTGTTCGACCAGACGATGTCGGTCTTCACGCCGTCCACGTCGAGCTGGCGGAGTTCGGCCTTGTCCTTCGCGTCGAGACGGCTGGTGGTGTTGGCCGCGAGGTAGCCGTTGCGCGAGGTGAATTCCAGCGTCTCGCCGGAACCGCCCGTGACGTCGATCTTCTTGCCCGCGCGGTAGTCGTAGGAGCCGGCCACGCTGAGCGGACGTCCCGCCTTGGTGGATCCCGTCCAATGCGCGGCGCCGGACACCTCGGTCACGCCGAGGGTACTGTCGGTGTAGGTGACGGCATCGCCGGCGGCGCGGGTCAGGGTGGCCTTGCCGCCGTCGTTGGACACGACCTTCAACGTGTCGTCGGGCTTCGAGGACAATGCCGGGACGTCCGCGTGGTAGGAGTCGTCCGCCTGGCTCCATTCGAGCTTGACGCCGTCCGTGGTGGACCATTCGACGGGTTCGAACCCGTCCAGGGCCTTGGACAGTCCGGTGGAGGCTTCGGCGAGGTCGTTGACGGTGGCGTCGTCGGCGTCGAGGATGTTGGAGGCGATGGACAGCGCGTTCTTGTAGGCGTCCACGCTCTTGCCGGTCCAATGGTGCGCGCCGGGCTGGAAGCGGGTCTTCGCGGATTCCACGAGCGCAGACAGCGACGCGCGGGCCGTGGCGGTGTCCGAGGAGGCGGTCACGGTGATGCGGTACTTCTGGCCGCTGCCTTCGAGCTCGCCCGTGGCGACCGCGGTGCGGGTCAGGATGCCCTTCTTCGAGCCGGTGGCTTTGCCGTAGGACAGTTTGACGGTGGTCTGTTCGCCGTTGTCGAGGTTGATCGACGTGATCGCGGGCTGGCCGTCCCTGTCGAGCGCGGCGGACAGCACGGCGGTCCATTCCTGGCTGGATTCGTCGTAGGCGACGGGGCTGCCGTTCACGTTGGTGATGGCGGCGCCGTTCATCTGCGTCCAGTTGGACGTCACGGTGTACGTGCGGCCCTTGGAGGTGGCGGACAGCACGGCGGAGCCGTTCTCGATCCACTGTCCGAAGCCGATGCGCGGATCCTTCGTCGGATCGTTGGTCTTGGCCGTCTTCCATGTGTCGGTGTCGAGGATTATGCGGCCGTTGCTGCCCAGGGTCGGGTCGTTCGATGTGATGGTGAGCCTGTGTCCGCCTTCGACGGACAGGGCCTGGTCGAGCGTGCCGGTGTCCAGGGTCCAGCTGCCGTCGTCGTGTCGGGTCATGCCCTTGGCGGCGCCGTTGATGTCAACGGTCCAGACCACCGGCACAAGGCTCTGCTCCGCCTTGGTGATAGCGGCGGCGGCCTGGGTGTACTGGCTGGCGGGAGCGGCGTCCCCCAGCGCCTCGGCCTCTCCGATCGCGTCGTCGAGTGTGCGGCGGGAGGCGGCCGTGTATTCGTGCATCGTGTCCGAGAGCGTGGCTTTGGCGGCCGCGACGGCCTGGTCCAGGCCGGCGTGGTCCACGGCGCGCGTGGCGTTGAAATCGATGCGCCAGTTCTGGCCGTCGACGGAGCCCTCCGCCTTGCCGCTCATGCTCACGACGCCGTTGTCGGCGGTCGGGACGTCCCATGTGATGGGGGTGGATTGGCCGGCGACCGTGACGGTGGTTTCGGACGGGTTGTTGTCCGCGTCCAGGGGCAGGTCGTGGGACATGATCCAGGTGCCGTCGGTGTCCTGTCGGAAGGATTGGCCGTATGCGGTGATCTCCTGTCCGCAGCTCCATGACGCGCGCACGCTGATCGCGGGGCGGGTCCCGTCCCTCGGCGCCGTTGCCGTGACCATCCCTTCCGTCAGGCCGAACGCGGGATGACGTACGTCGGCGCCTCCGATGCTCAGATCGACCTTCGTGCCGTCGGAGCCGACCGCGGTCAGGGATTCCGGTTTGGACGAACGGCCTTCGATCTCGGCGGTCAGGCTCTGTTCTCCGGACAACGCCACTCCGTCGACGGTCCATGACGAGACCCTCAACGCCTTGTCCGCGGTGTCGAGCGCGTCGAGCGCCTTCTGCAGCTGGCTGTCGGAAGCGTCCTGGTCGGCGAGGATGTTCTGGGCTTCCGTCAGCCGCGCTTCGAACGTCCCATAGGTGTCGGCGGTATAGGCGGCGCCGGATGTGGACGATTGGATGTCTTTCCTTGCGGACGCGTCCTTGACGGCCTGCTCCAGTCGTTCGCGGATGGTGTTCTGGGTTTCGGAGGCGTTCGGGTTCTGGTTCTGTTCCACGGCCCATGTCGTGGGGGCCTCCATGACGGTTCCGGAGGCCAGTGTGGCCGCGGTAAGCAGCACGGCCGTGGCGCGGGCCGCTGTTTCGGTGTGTCGTTTCTTCATCGGGATGGTTGTCCCTCCTTGTTTCTCGGTAGGCCGGGATCGTCCTGCGGGCCGGCGTTCTCAAACGGATGAGATCGGGAGGGCGGAGTCCGATATAAGAGCGCGAAAAAGGGACGGCGGCCATCGGATTCGGGTTTTCCGATGGCCGCCGTCCCTGTCGCGTGCGGTTTTTCTATTCGCGGGTCCACGCGTGGCGGGCGAACACGCATCCGGTGCCCACCAGGGCCATTATGGCCAGGAGGCCCGCCGCCGAGGCGGTGGAGGCGCCGGTGGAAGCCAGGTCTCCGGACTGTTCGTCGGCCGTGGCCGCGGCTCCGGAGGACGGGCGGGTCTTGTCCGTGGTCTTCGAGGCCGATTGGACGATGGTGGCCGGTCGGCCTGTCGTGGCGCGGACGGGTGCGGCGTGCAGGCCGATGGAGGTGGCGGTGTCGCCGTCGGTGGTGTTGGAGACGCCATTGGTGTTCTTCAGGGCCTCGTTGGCCGCGTCGAGCGCCTTCATGGCCTTGTCGAGACCGTCGCGGGCTTCGGAGAGCAGGTGTCGCTTCTCGTCCAGGTTCGCGGACGCTTCGGACGATGCCTTGACCGCGGCGGCATAGCGTTCGTTCGCTTGGTCGAGCGCCTTTCGGGCGGCTTCCACCTGTTCGAGGGCCTTGGCGAGGCGTTTCTGGGCGGCGGAGTCGGCGTCGGCCCTGTTCCGGGCGTCCTTGAGGGCCGCGCGCGCGTCGTCGAGTTCCGTTTTCAGCATGTCGACGCGGTCCTTGAACGGCGCGTACGCCTGCGACGCCTTGTCGTACGCGGCCTGCGCCTTCTTCTGTTCGGCGATGGCGGCGTCGTGCCCGGCGACCGCCGACACGTATGCCTGCGACGCGTGCTCGTAGGTTCCGGACGCCTTGTCGTACGCGGCCTGGGCCTGGTCGAGAGTGGATTTCAGATCGGTGAGGGCGGAACCGTCGGAAAGCGCGTCGAGACGGGTCTGGGCCGAGGAGGTGGCCTTCCGGGCCTTCTCGAGGGCCTCACGGGCCTGGTCGAGCCGCTTCAGCGCCTGGTCGTAGTCGGTTTTCGCCTTGTCGTACGCGGCCTGGGCGGTCTTCACGTCGGAGGCGGACGTTCCCGCGTCCTCCAGCGACTTCGTATAGGCGTCCACGATCTTCCTGAAATCGGAGACGCTGTAGGAGGATTCCTCGTAGCTGCCATCCCAGATGGTGACGCCGTCGCCGGAACCGAATCCCATGGAGTTCACGTTGGGGTTGATGAAGTTCAGGTAGTGTCCGATCTCCGAATAGGAATGGTTCGGATGTTCCTCGGCGTAGTGCTTCTCCATGGTGTACCAGCCGGTGAACGGCCAGTCGGAGCCGTAGTAGTCCTGGTTCCTGTAGGCGTCCTCCCAATCGTCCGGATCGTCGGATCCGGTGTAGGGCCCGTCTCCCATGGCGAGGTTTTCGCAACCCGTGTGGATGCCGGAATGGTTGAACGTGACCTGTCCCGAGTAGGAGCAGTTGAGCATGGCGGTGGCCATGGCGGTCAGGCTCACGCCAAGCTCGTTCACGCCGTTAGCGCGGCGGATCGCGTTGACCGCGTCGAAATAGGTCAGGGCGTTCTTCAGTCCCGTGACGCTCGCGGCGTCCTTCTGGTCGGACGTGTCGGTCTTGTCGAACCAGCCGGCCTTGTAGCTGTTCTCCACGAGGATGGAGTACGCCTTCCTCGCGTCGGCGCGGACGGCGTCGGTGGCGGTCGGATCGTTCATGATCGACTCGAAGAATCCCGCGGCGCCCTGGGACGCCTTCTGCGCGGCGTTGTTCGACGCGGTGGCCTTGTCCAACGCGGCCTTCGCTTCGGAAAGGCTCTTGTTCGCGGCGTCCGCGGCGGCCTGCTTCGTGTCGTAGTCGGCCTTCGCGGCCTGCTGTTCCGCCTTGGCCTGGGCCAGGTCCTGCGTCGCCTGGGCGATGTCCTTCGAATGGGAGGCCACCGCCTTGTCGTAAGCGGTCTGCGCGGTCTTCACGTCCTGTGCAGCCCGGGCCTCGTCGGCCTTGGCCTGGTCGCGGTCGTCTTTGGCCTGGGTCATGGTCTTGCCGGCCGAGGCGGCCGTCTCGTCGGCGCGCGTCTTGTCGGCCGACGCCTTGTCGTAGTCGTCTTTGGCCTGTCCCGCGGTGGCGACGGTCTGGTCGTACGCGGTCTGCGCCTTGTCGGCGTTCTCGCGGGCCTGGTCGAGCTGCTGCCGGGTCGGCGCGACGGCGCTGGTGCGGTCGTGTTCGGCCTTGGCTTGGTCGGCTTCCGTCTGGGCCTGCTGGTTCGAGGTTTCGGCCTGGGCTTTGTCCGTTTCGGCCTGGTGGAGCTGTCCGGACGCCACGTTTGCCTGCGCCTGGGCCTGGGAGACGGCCTGCTGCGCCTGGCTGACCGCGGTCTGGGCCTGGTCGACGGCCTGCTGGGCTTGCTGCCGGATTTCCTGCGGGTCGGCGGCCTGCGTGGGGTCGGCAGGAGTGGCGGAAGGGGCGGACGGCTGGCCTTGGAGGGTCGCTGGGGCCTGCTGCTGGACGTTCTGCCCTTCGCCGGCGTTGTCGGCAGGGTTTGTCTCGTCGGCCATGGCCGGGGCGGCGATGCTGCCGACAACGGCGATGGACGCGATTGTCATGGTGAGGGTCTTCTTGATGTCGCTCATTTTCGTTGTTCTTTTCCGTTTGGTTTCGATGCGTCTTATGCTCAGTTGATCTTGGTGACGCCCACGAGATGGTTGCCGTTGCCGTCGCAGGTCTGCATCCAGTCGCCGGAGCCCGGCGCGTACTAGGCCCCTTCGATGCTCTGTCCGTTCACGCGGTAGGTGGATCCGTTCATGGTGAAGGTCTGGCCGGCCTGCAGCCCGTTGATCCATGCGCCGCCGGTGCCATTGTGCTGCGCGTAGATATGTCCGCCCGAATAGCTCATGTCGACCAGGCCGCCGCCGTCGACGGCGCCTTGGCAGTGGTCGGCCGCGGAATCCAACGCGCAGGAGGCCGAGGTGGAGTATCCCGGACGGGCGGAGCCGGAAGCTGCGGGACTGGCGGCGTAAGAGTATCCGGTGGATCGGGAGGCGCTGGGTGAATAGGCGGCGGCCTGCTGGACGGTCTGGACGCGCTGGGCCTGCGCGGCCTGTCGGGCCTCGCGGTCGGCGCGGGATTGGACATCGGCGTTCACCTTGGCGATCAGGTCGTTCAGGGTCTTGGCCGTTCGTCCGATGGCGTCCGCGTCGGCGGAGGCGGCGGTGGCCTTCGTCTTGTTCAACACGTCGGAGAGCTGGCCGCGGTTGTTGTCGTCATCCACCTTCCCGTTGGACGATTCGAGCGTCTTCCTTCCGTTTTCCGCGGCGGTTTCCAGATTCTTCCTCGCGTCGCGCAGACGGTGCGCGGCGACGGCGTCGTCGACCTTCCTCACACCATCGTCGATCGATGAGGAAAGGCTTTTCGCGGTCCGGCCGGAGGAGACCGCCTGGTCGGTCAGGGAGGATACGTTGAAGACGGTGGCCTTCTCCTTGGATACCGCGTGCACGTCCGCGGCCTTGGCGATCCGGCTTCGCAGCGATTCGCGTGCGAGACGGGTGGCGGCGTCGTCGTCCTTGGCGTTGACGGTCTTCGCCTTGGCCTCGTCCGCGCCGGTCTTCAGCTCGGACGTCAGCGTGATGGAGCGGGACACCGCGGCCGTGTAGTCGCGCTCGTCCTGCTGGAAGTCGCTTGCCATGGCCGCGTTGGCCGGAACGGCCAGCATCGCGAGAACGGCCACGGAGACCGCCGTGGTGGTCTTCACGGTCCTCATGTCGGGTTTGCGCATCATGTGTTTTTCTCCTCGTCTTTGGCGGGGAGGCGTATGGGATGGCCTTGTGCCTTTCCCGTTCCGTCTTCCCGCCGGTTTCCTTGTCATAAGGGTTTGAACCGGCGGTTTATATCAGACGGTTGATGCTTGTGGTCCGGTGGACCACAAGCGGACCGGATGCGTCATCGGCGGTGTGATGGGAGCGGAACTCCAAGGACGCCGCAAAACAGAATCGCCTCGTCGACCGGCATTTTCCGTTCATGGTGTTTGGGTCGGAGCAGATGATGGTGCATCAATCCGCAATCGGGGTGCCCTACGAGGATCAGTTCAAAGAACTTGTTCAGGTTAAGGTGTCTGTTCGTCAGGATCCTCATCACATTGTCCATGGCAAAAATCCGGGGAATGGGATTCACTCGAAAAGGCCGTCCGGCCGTTCCTATGCATGCGACGTTCTACTTCCTCTTTCCATCCGGACCATCGAACGACAGTCCGATGCCGTATTGCCGGTCCGGCACCAGGCGCGCGTCGAACGTCTTGCCGGCTTTTGATTTCAGGCCGGACACCTTCGGACGTTTGCCTTCCAACGTGCGGCGGACCATGCTGTCGGTAAGTTTCCTGCCGAATTTCTCCGCGAAGATCTTGTAGCCGCATCCCTCGCTCAGCGTCCATTTGCCGGAACCGTCCTTGACGCTTTTGTTCGACGAGCATTGCCAGATGCTTCCGGTCTTGACGACGGGTTTGCCGCATCGCGGGCATGGGCCGTACGAGTTCTGCGCCCGTGCCGCCTTGACGGCCTTGGCGCCTTCGGCCGACTCGGCCATGGCCCGGACGCGTGCGGGCAGTCCCGCGCACATGCGGCCGATCTGGCGCAGGAACGCGTCCTCGTCGCCTTGGCCGTGTTCGATGTCGGACAGCATGCTTTCCCATTGGGCGGTGAGTTTCACGTCCTTGAGTTCCGGGGTGACGACCTTGACGAGGAGGCGTCCCTCGGGAGTGGAGCGCAATTGCTTTCCTTTGCGTTCCATGTAGCCGGCGTGGACGAGCTGTTCGATGATGTTCGCCCTGGTGGCCGGCGTGCCGATGCCGCCGGAATGGGATTCGTCGTCGTCCAGGGCGGCCTTGAGGTCCTTGTCCTCGACGTATCGGCTGGCATGTTCCATGGCGGCGAGCAGGGTCGCTTCGGTGAACGGCTTCGGCGGCCGGGTCTTGCCCTCATCGAGTCCGCAGCCGCCCTGCGGGACGGGAGGCAGGACGGCGCCCTGTTCGAGGCCGGACGGGATGGCGTTGCGGCTTTCGTCCTCTCCGGAATCGTCCTTCTCCCGGGTGTCGCGTTCGATGGCCTTCCAGCCCGACGACACCGGCTGGTCGGAACGGCTGGTGAACGTCAGTTCCGCTTCCTTGGATCCCGCCGTGTCCATGTGGCGTTCCAGCCAGCCGGCATCCGCCACCGCCTTCACGACGGTCACGTCGTGCACGTGGTCGTCGGACACGGCCTCCCACATGCGGCGCACGACGCGGACGAGGACGAGGCGTTCGTCGCCGGTGAGGCCGGCGAGGGAGTCCTTGCCGACGCGCATGGTCGGGAGGATGGCGGTATGTCCGGCGACCTTGGCGTCGTTCACGGTCAGTTCGAGGCGGGGCGCGGCGGGCAGGGCCGTCCGGTCGACGAATCCGTCCGCCCTTTCGTCGGCGACGAGTCCGCGGAGAGTGTCGAGGTCGTCGTGCGTGATGTACTGCGAGTCGGTGCGCGGATAGGTGGCGAGCTTCTTCTCGTACAGCGATTGGAGCGCGGCGAGGGTGCGGGCGGCGGTCAGTCCGTGCAGTCTCGACATGTCCTTCTGCAGGCCGGTCAGGTCGTACAGGCGCGGCGGGGCGACATGCTCGCGTTTGCGTTCGGCCGATTCGATCTGGAAGGCGAAGTCGGGGGAGTTCGCCAGGGAAAGCATGCGCTGGGCGAAGGCCCGGTCCTCGATGCGTTCGCTGGACAGCGTCCATCCGCCCATCGGCGCCTCGACGCGCCAGAAGGGCTTCGCCACGTGGCCGGCGATCTGCATGTCACGGTCCACGACCATCGCCAGGGTCGGGGTCTGCACGCGGCCTACGGACAGGCGGCGGTGGTAGGCGACCGTGTGGGCCCGGGAGGCGTTCATGCCGACCAGCCAGTCGGCCTTGGCGCGCGCGTCGGCCGCGTCGCCCAAGCCCCGATAGTCGCTCTCCGGCCTCATCGACCTCCACGCGTCGCGTATGGCGTGCTCGTCCAACGAGGCGACCCACAGGCGCAGTGAGGGTTTGTCGATGCCGGCGTGCTCCATGACGCGGCGGAAGATGGCCTCTCCCTCACGGTCGGGATCGCACGCGTTGACGAGTTCGTCGACGTCGTCCCGGGATGCGAGGGCGACGAGTTCGCGGTAGCGCTTGTCGGCGCCTTTCTCATGGCTGACGGCCCATTTCCACGCGGCCGGCGCGATGGGAAGCGACTCCATACTCCAATGCGGGTCGGCCCACACCTCGCCCTGGTATGCGTCGGGCATGGCGAGGCCCACAAGATGCCCTTGGGCCCAGGAGATCAGGACCCCGCCCGCCGTGATGTATCCGTCATGGCTTTCGGAGTCGCCCAGCGCCTGGCCGATGGCCTGCGCGACGGAATGCTTCTCTGCGATGACGAGCCTCATGTTCCAACACCTCTCGTTCCGATGGCCGTATTGCTTGGAACATATGAGAGGCGGGGAAGCGTCCGACATATCAGTCCGGGACCGGCCTGTGGTCCGACGGACCACAGCTTTTAAGCGTTGCATGGACATGGCGCGGCAACACTTAGAAAGTGTGCCGTGCGCGCGGCACGGGCCATTCATCAAGATCCAGCCGCCAGGACGCCCTCCCACTCTTTGTCCCAGCCGACGTCAGCCGGTATGGTGGAGCCATCCATCACGACAGGGGAGGCCGCCCATGGGTTTGCTCAAAAGACTGCAGAATCTGTTCCTCGGATTCGCCGAGCGCCGGATGAACGATCCGGACGCGCTCCGTGCCGTCATGGACGGCGGGTTGGATGAAACGGACGGAACCATCCGATTCGAGGTCGCAGACGATCAGATGCAGGTGGATATGATCTGGGATCTGCTCGTCGAACAGATCGGCGAACGCCGGAACCAAGAGCTGCCAAAGCCCTTGCCCAATCCGGATGGACTGTTCCGGCCCTCTCTTATAGGGGCGTGGTCCGAGGACCGCCTTGTAGGAGGAGCATGCGTCATGCCAGACCTGGAGGACGCCGCATACTACGCCGAGATCGGGCATGGCGACACAGCAGAGTTCCTTGCCGTAAGGACCGCCATGGTGCAGGGGATCGCCGTGGCTCCCGAGTGCCGGAACATGGGAATCGGGACACGTCTCAAACGGTATTGCGGCATGTGGGCCGCACAGAACGGCTGCGTACTCGTGCTGTCCATCGTGACGGATGACGCCGCGGCACGCATGAACGAGAAAGCCGGCTATCAGGTCCTGCCACCGTTGGTCACGCTCATCGTGCAGGCGGTAGACCATGGGCGCGTCGTCGCCCGCATCGGGCTTCCGTTCGATCGGGATTCTCCCGTCTCCACGCGTTGGGCTTTCGGACTGGTCGGGCACGTCGACGGTCTTTCGGTCCGGGTCGGCATGGGAGGCACGGCGGAAGGATGACGGGACGGCGAGGTCACGCAGGCGCAGGATGCCGCCGTCGTGGTCCTTCAAATCCGATACTGCCGAACCTCTTGCGGGGGCTTCCATGAACCGCATGCCCTCCACCGCGCGTTCCATTCGTTTCAGCCGTTCTTCGTCCTGGTTCATCGCATGACCCGCCCGTCTTCCGAATCAGGCATGCCGACTGCTTCGAGGTGTTCCCGCCATGCCCCGTAGTCGCATTCGGTTTTTTCGCGTTTTCCGTTCATTTTTCTTCCTTCCGCGCGGTTCGTGGCCGTTTGGGTCCAGTAAGATCGGGCCCCGCCCGACGCGTGACGTATCCGTCATGGCTTTCGGCGTCGCCCAGCGTCTGGCCGATGGCCGTATTGCCCGGAGTACATGAGAGGCGGGGAAGCGTCCGACATATCAGTCCGGGACCGGCCTGTGGTCCGTCGGACCACAGCTTTTAAACGTTGCATAAGCACGGCACGGCAACACTTAAAAACACGGCCGTTCGATCCGGAGGGCATGGAAAAGGGACGTCGCGCGCATGGCGCGGTACCCCCCCGGCTTTCACTCGGACGAAGTTCACACGCCCTTAGACGGCATGCCGTCCAGCAGCAGCCTTACAAGCGTGAGCAGCGGATAGAACAAGGCGAAAACCAACGAGGCCGGCCAGACGAGGAAGTCGGAGATCGGCTCGTCGTCGAACGGGATGACGTACCGGAGGTTCCGGAGCCAGGCGGGGAGTTCCGCGAAGAAGCCCAGCCTGGCCGCGGTGGAGGCCCATGCGATGACGATGCAGACTCCCCACAGCCGGGCGGGGGCTCCGGACTGAAGCAGCAGGGACAGGCCGAACAGGAACACCGGCGCCTCGAGGCCGGCGAACACCTCGCCCCAAGCGCCGCCGGAGGCGACCGCGGCGGTGGCGAGGATCGAGACCGCGAGCACGACAAGGCCCGACATGGTCAGAAGACAGGCATGGGAACCGCACCAGTCCTCCATGCCGAACGTGAACGAGGATGGCGCGCCAAGCCGGTCGAGGAGGCGGCGCAGCACGCCGATCGGGGTGCTGCCGGCCGGAGCGTCCACCAGGGGAGTGGTTCCGATCACGAGCCATCCGCACAGTGAGTAGAACAGGCGCAGCAGCGTGTTCCAGGTGAATCCGATCTTGGGAAGAAGGCCCTTGAGCGTATTGGCGATGTCCATCATCCATGTCCTTTCTGTTGTCCGAGGATGTGACGGGACAAGCTATGCGTCCCGGCCCGCCAACCACGCTAGTTCACCGTTCGAAGCCTGTTTCCGTTTTGCCGGAAAAAAGTCCTGCGGTCCGACGGACCACAAGGACGGAGTCTCTTAAACGTCGCATGTGATGGTCGGACAGCACTTGGAGCATATGGAAAAGGCGCCGCGCCATCCGGCGCGACGCCCGTGAAGCGGACGTCATCTGTATCTGCGCTGCAGGTCGGTGGGGATGCGCGCCATGATGTCGCCGTCCGTGAGCCACGTCGCGGTCGTGGGGAACGACAGCGGGGAGGATTCGGACGGCCATGCGCGGCGGCATAGCGACAGCAGCTGCGGGCCGTCGATGAGGCGAACGCCGGTCTGCGCTGCGTATTCGACCGCGCCTTGGGTGAAGGAGCTGGTGGTGACGACCATCATCTCCTGGGCGCCGACCGTGGCGTTCGCGCCGTGGAGTTTCTGCACGACGGGCCTTCCCACGTGGTGGTTCCTCGCGTAGCATTTGCATTCCACGATGGCCGTGGCGCCGGTCTCGCCGCGCATCGAGATGTCGTAGCCGCCGTCGTTGGTGGGAGGGGTGGTCTCGGCCGTCCAGCCGAGGGTGCGGAACATGTCCGCGCAGAAGCCTTCGAAATCCGTGGGACGGTCCTCGAACGCGGAGATGATGTCGTCGATGCTCCCGGAATCGCGGCGGCGGAGGATTTGGGAGGCGGCCTCGGAGCGTTTCAGACGTTCCTCTTGGCATGGGACGACCACCTGTCCGTTCCGGCGTAGGTCGCGGACGAGGTCGTACGCCTCGAACGGGTTTTTGCCGCGTAGTTTCCAACCGTCGATGAGGATGAGCGTCCGGTTCTTGATGACATGGAGGTCGTTGGTGCGGCGGTCCCTGGTGCCGTCCTTCTTCGCGCTGCGCCATTGCGGGTATCCCATCGAGAACGAGCCGACGTCGTCCGGATGGAGGTCCACGCCGACGCGGACGGAGAACGGCACGCGCACCGAATAGGCGCGGCCGAACGCGATGCGGAGGACCAGCTGCAGTATCTGGTCGACCGCCAGGACGAGCAGCAGCGCGGCGAGGACGGCCAACGCGGGCGGGACGAGCCGGAGGAGGTCGTCATACGGCGCGGGAGCCTGTTCGGAGAAACGCAGATAGGATTCGATCATTCGTCCGGCCTTTCTGTCTGGAATCGCCTGTGGTCCGTCGGACCACAGGATGTGGGGGGTGTCTTCATATTCTGTATCAGCCGATCGTTTTCCGCAACAGCCGTTCCACGACGTCCGGCTCCCGGGTCGGAGGGTTTTCTCGTTCGACGCGCGGCGGGGCCGGCGTATGCCCGAGCGGGACGATGGCCCCGTCGGTCATGGCCGTTGAGCGGCGGATGACCGGTTCCCGCTCCACGGCCGTGGCGGCGGATCCCGCTCATCGCTCGGCCTCCGGCGACGGGTCGGCCTGGGACGCGACCATGTCGAGCCGTTCGAAGATGAGTCCGGCGAGATGTTCCCGCCATGCGGTGATGTCCGGGAATTCCATGAGGCATCCGCATTTGATGCGTCCGGCGTCGGTGAGGTACGGGTCGAGCCCGTCCTCGGCGTCGATGTCGCCGAGATGGTCGGCGATTGAGTCCATGACGGCCTCCTTCCTCGTGGAAGGTGGACGGCGGACGATCTCGTCCACATGCCGCCCGAACGCTTCCCATGACCCGTAGTCGCAGTCGCACGCGTCGCAGTGGATCGTCAAAGGCTCGTACGACAGGACGCGTCCCGCGCCGTGGGCCTGTGTTTTTTCGCGTTTTCCGTTCATGATTCGTTCTCCCTTCGTTGATTCGTTTTCAGGCGGCGGATTCGATGTCGATGCCGTCGCGGCGGTTGAGTTCGTCGGCGTGCTCCATGCACGCACGCTGCCATGCGGACGGTTGGCCGTAGCGCACGCTGCCCTCATGGTCGTAGTCGTCCTCGTGCGTCTTCATGTCGGCCAGGACGTGCTCGCAGCAGAACGTATGCACGTGCCGGGGCGCCACGTACGGGTTGGGGACGCGCGCCGGAGGCAGGACGCGGCCGGCGCGGCGCGGCTTGTCCTGCTCGCGGGCCGCGGCGTCGAGGTCGCGTTGGTGTTCGATGAGGCTGACCGCGTAGTCGTTGGCGATCTTGTCCCAGTTGGCGTGAAGCTGGCGGCCGGTGAGGACGCGGCGGAGCCAGAACGTGTTGGATGCCATCCAGTCGACCACAGCGAGGATGAGCATGAGGGCCCTGGCCCTGTCGCCCTTGTTGGCTTCGGTGGTTTGGACGATGAGCTTGCAGACGGCCCGTTGGTCGGTCTTGTTCGATGCGGGGGTGGACAGTCCGAGCTTCGAGCGCATCAGGCCGAGATGGTCGAGCACGTCGCGGGCGTCGTCCATCGCCGGGGACTGCTGGCCCGTGGTGTCCGTCCGTGTCTGATTCTTCCCGTCCGGCTGGCGCTTCCCGCTTGCGGGGAGCTCTCCCGTAGGGAGAGAGGGGTTAGTTGTTTTAGGATGTTTTAGGACGTTATGTAGTGCACTGGTGCGACCGGGGTGGGTGCACTGGTGCGACCGGGGTGGGTGCACTGGTGCGACCGGGTTTTCCTTTTCGTCCGATTCCTCGAAAAACCCGGTCTCATTTTGGGAGAGGGTTTTATTTTCGTTGGAATCATTGGCTTCCGAGCTTTTTTCGTCGTTTGTGAAAAACCCGGTCTCATTTTGGGAGAGGGTTTTTCCGTCTTCCGGACGCGGGTCCTTGACGAGTTTGCGTGGGCGGCCGGGACGCGCTTTTTTGATCTGTCTTGGCGTCGGCTCCTGCACTAGGTCGAGGCGCAGGTCGTAGACGACGGGACGTAGGTATTCGGGGTACGAGTCCACGAGATGCTGGTTGCCCCTCTCGATGACGCCGATCTCCTCCATCCATGCGAGCGTCCTCGAGACGGTGCTGTCGGACTTGCGGATGCTGTCGGCGATGGCGGACACGTACTTGTACGCGTCCCTGCCGTATTCGTCGGCCTTGTCGGCGAGGCTGACGAGGATCATTCTGGCTGTGGTGTTTCCTCCCACGGGCGCCTGGTCAATGGCCCATGAGACCGCTCTGACGCTCATCGGTTCGCCTCCTTGCCCGTCCGCGCGTCCGCGGAACGCGTCTTTTTCCCTGCGTTGGTCATCTTCGTTCCTTTCCTCCGGCCGTCGTGGCCTTTTATGCGCTTATGTCAGCGGTTCCCATATCGGCGCGTGGCGGCGCGGTCCATGCTGCGGCGGCGGAGCATGGCGACGCGGGGGACCGGCAGCGCGAGCATCAGGCTCGCGTAGAAATCCATGCTTCCGTCCTCGGGCAGCTGGTCGATCAGCGTTCGGGCGCGGTGGAAGGCCATCAGGCCCCTTGTCCTGCCGGTCATCGGTCGTCCCTCCCGTAGTAGCGGCGGTAATCCGCTAAGAGGAACAGTCCCGCCAGCAGGCAGAACACGATGGCGAACAGCGGGCACGCCACGGGCAATGGCAGCACAAGGCGGGCGAACCGCCTGACGGCGACGGCGAGCAGTTCGCCGCCGAACCAGTAGAAGCCGAGGGTGAGGATCGACACGGCGATCCAGAAGACCAGGCGGAGCAGACTGGACCTGAGACGTTTCATTGGCTTATCCTTCGGTTGTTCACGCGATGGGACCTTCCCTTCGCGGCGGTCCGGCGGCGGGCTTTCGCCGGGGACATGGCCTGGAGCGATTCGATCAGGTCGACCAGTTCCGACGCCGCGGACTCGGACTGGCCCACGCACATGCGCCACACGCACGAGCGCAGACGGTCGCGGACCGCCGTGTCGAGGAAGCCCTGGTCGGCGTCGAACAGGAGCCTGTCCCGCCCGTACATGCCCGCGCGCAGCTCCACCTGCTTGAGGATCATGTCGGCCGCGCCGGCCGCCATGTCCCACACGCGGACCGGGTCGCCGAGCGGGTCGATCTGCTGGGCGATGCGCGTCTTGACCATGCTTTCGTCCAAATCGTCGGGCGACTGGGCCGCGAGCATGCGCCAGTTCGGCGTGCCGGACGCGTCCACCGCGTTGATGTCGAGGTCGTTGACCTCGACGCGGTCGACGCGGAAGCGTCCGTTGGCCTCGGCCGTGTCTCTGACTTCCTGAGCCCTGCGCATCTCGGCCTCATATGAGCCGAGGAGCTCGCAAGCCTGGTCGAGTTCCTTCTCGACTGCCGTTCCGGATGCGAGCAGACCGCGCAGGCGTCCGACCTCGGCGCGTTGCGTCCTGACCTTGGCGGCGATGTCCCTCAACGCCTTCTGGGCCTTGTCGACAGGGTCGCGCGGCGCGTAAGTCATGCCGCATCGGCGGTTCTGGCGGGCGAGTTCCAACCGCACGTTCTTCGCGGTCCTGGCGGCGAACTTAGGCACGGTCCATGAATCCTCGCGGTCCTCGCCGCCGTACGGATAGTCGGTGGGATCCCATTCGTCCTTCCACAGGTCCCACAGGCGCTGCTGGACCTCCTGCTCCAATTGGAACGGCGTCACTCCGCACATCGACGCCCATTTCGCGCAGGAACGGTCCAGATGGATGGCGGCGCACACCTGCTGGATACGGCCCATGCGGTCGGCCACGGTGAAGGAGTCATGCAGTCGGCGGCGGTCGTTGGCGGTCATGGTCACATCTCCTCCTCGTCGTCATCGTCGTATTCGAGGTCGGCGAACAGGTCGGCCTGTTCGACGTATCGGCGTAGTTTCGGCAGTCCGCGCTCCAACGTCGCGGAGAACGATTCAAGGGTTTCGAGCAGTCGTCTGGCGGCCTCGACGTCCAGCACCTCGGAGTGGGACAGGACCATGTTCGACGGGCCGTTGAGGCGGGAGAGCAGGTCCGCGGCGCAACGGGCGTACGCCGTGTAGTACGGGGTCGCGGTCTCCGGCATGGTCGGGTCGAAGCGCATGATCTCCTCGTCCACGCCGCGCGCCCATTGGGCGGGGCCGGCCTCGGGGATGTAGCCGTTCACGGTCTCGCCCTCGCGCTTGTAGACGCTTTCCATCTGGCCGGCCCTATGGTCGGACATGTCCGCGAGGGAGGGATTGTCGGGCAGGTCGTAGTCCGGTTGGCCCTCGTCGGCGAGACGCTTGCGGTCCTTCTGTTCCAGGCCGTAGCTGCGGCGCAGGGACTCCAACGTCTGGCTGACCATGCTTTGGGACACTCCGCACAGGCGGGCGATGTCGATCTGGCGCATCTCCGCGCCGTCGATGAGACGGCATTTGCCGCCGTACTGCTGGTCGAGCAGGCAGGACTTGTCGATCACGTCGCGTACTGACGGGTCGCGTTGCTTGTCGAGGAGCCATTCGACCGCGTCGAGACGCAAGCCCATACGGTCCGCGATCATGCCGCGGCTCAATGCCTGTTCCATGCTCAGACGGCGTGCCTTCAACGCGAGGCCGGCCAGTTCGTGGCCGTTCGGCTCGCCCTCGCGCAGGATACGGCCGACGGTCGTCTGCGGTATGCCGGTACGCGCCTCGATGGCGCGTTGGGTCAGTCCCTGCATGTCCTTCAGGCTTTTCATCCACATCCAGTCCGCGACCATCGCGTCATGCGAGCGGGGCATCGAATAATCCTTGCCGTCAAGGCTCTTCGTCTTCGGCTGGACCGCGGGGGAGGAGGAAGTGGTATCAGAGGCCAGCGCATAGGAAGACGTATCGGAAACAACATCCGCAACCTGCGCTTCCGATGCGACAGACTCGCCGGAGTGAGCAGGTGTAAACTCAGTTGACACCTGCTCATCCTTGGAAGATTTGGGAGAATCCTCGTTTTGAGCAGGTGCGAACTCAGTTCGCACCTGCTCAACGATGGAGGGATCTCCGGCCGAGACGGCGGAAGAGTTGTACACCTTGGCAACACCACGATCACTCATGTTGACCATCGGGGCGATCATGCGGTAGCTGAAGTGATTGTCCTTGAGGGTTCTGATGAGGGAGTCGCGTTCCTCGCGGGAATTGTAGAGGCGGGTGTCGGAGAAGCTGGTGGAGAAGTACTCGTCCCAGCTGGAGAACTTCAGGATCTTCCAGACCTGTCCCGCGTAAGCCTCCTGGCAGATCTCGATGGCCTTCCTTCGGGCTTCGTCGAATTCGAACCATTTCCCGCCCATCACGAGCACGCGGTCGCGGATGGCGCCGGTTACGGTGTTGGCCCACGCGATCTGCTGTTCGCGGCTCATCTTCGAGACGCGGGAAGCGGTGGCCTGCATCCTCTCAGGATCCATGATGGAGATGTCGAACGTATTGTCAGGAAACTCCGAGATGGACACGGGAGCGGTTGATATCGTACTTTGGGTAGAATCAGACATTGTGTGATGACTTTCTTTTTTCGGAGATTCCGGATCGGCAGTCTTGGCGGATAGACGATTCGGAATCTTTTGGTTATTGCACAGCTCGTCCCGATTGGCGTCGGGGCGGGCTTTTTCTTTTAGAATCGGAGGTTTTCAATCGGCAGTCTTGGCGGATAGACGGTTGAAGACCTTTTTGGTTACTACAAATCTTTGGGACTACACGAGAGACAGCTCCATGTAATCGTCGTAGGGGATGAAATCCTGAACAAAATCCGAAGAGAGCCCGTATTGGTTGAAGAGGAATTCCAAATCGGAGTACTGCCAGTGAGTATTTCCGTTTGTCTTCTGAATAATCGAAGCGCGGGACTGGTTCATTTCCTCCGCAAGCATGGCGGTGGATAGATTGTTCTCCCTTAACCAGCGTTTCATATTCGACATTGTTCCTCCTTTCTGACGTGGTTAGCTTTTCTAACCACAAGGTTAAACCATAGCCTCGAAATGTCAAAAAAGTCGGCGTGTTAGAAACACCTACCCGATAAACAATTTAAGAAAATCTACATTGTTAGACTTTCTAATCAAAAAAGGGTATCTTATATTCAAGGTTGCAAAAAATGGAAGGAATTACGCCATGACGATGATTGATCCGGTTCAGGTTAAAGGGACAAGTCGAGACGAAGAAGACGCTGATTATGCCGAGAACATAATCAGATACAACATTCAGCATTACATGAATTTGCGCGGAATGACGCACAATGACCTGGCCAAGGTTTTGCACGTATCCAGAGGCTCCGTATCTCAAATGCTAAGCGGTTACAGCCGGCTAAAGTTCCGTCAGATCTTTCTCATCGCTAGAGCACTAGACGTATCAATCGACGACTTGCTTAGTTCAAAGTACTACCTGCAAGCCGAGGAAAATCTGCGGATGCAGATGGAGGAGAGAATGCGGCAGATGGAGAAGAAACGCCATGACGTAGCGGATGTTCTTCCTCGTTTTTTTGTTATGCCAGAAACGAACCAATTAGCACTCCGGGCGCCGGAGTGCTAAAACATTAAAAGAAGTTTTCCGGGTACGTCTCATCAGCACCGTCAAACATAAGGCGTACCGGCACACACCTATGCATAAGGAGGCGCGCATGGCGCAATCAAGACGCATGCTGGTGTTGCGTGCCGTGGTCGAGGATTACATCCGTTCTCAGGAACCGGTGGGTTCCACCACACTGACCCGGGATCATGACCTCGGCGTCAGCTCCGCCACCGTGCGCAACGACATGGCGGCCTTGGAAGATGAAGGCTATCTTATTCAGCCGCACACTTCGGCCGGCAGGGTGCCGACCGAAAAAGGGTACCGTTACTTCGTCGACCGTTTGGCGACGGTCGTTCCGCTATCGGAGGCCCAGCGCCGCGGCATCAACGGCTTTCTGTCCGGATCGGTCAATCTGCAGGACACGCTGCAGCGGGCCGCCCGGCTGCTGGCGCAGATCACCGGACAGGTCGCCGTCGTGGCCGCGCCGTCACTGTCGAAGTCGACATTGCGGCATATCGAAATCGTGCCAGTGTCCATTAATACGCTGCTTGCCGTAGTGATCACCGATACCGGCCGTGTCGCGCAGCATATCCTCAACGTCACGAAATTGCCGGACGTGACGACGCTCACTCATCTGACCAACGAGATCAACACGCAATGCTCCGGCGTTTCGCTGACCCGCACGGCCGATTGCGTACGACAGATGGGAGCGCGCAAGGAATACCATGCGATCAGCACGCTTGCGGAAACGCTTGCACAGGCCTTTGATGGCATGGCGGATGACGAACGCGCGAGCGAATTGTACATGGCGGGCACTTCACGGCTTGCGCATCAACGCACGATGGCCGACCTGGCCCCGCTGTTCGACGCGTTGGAGGAGCAGGTAGTGCTCATGAAGTTGATGAGCTCGCTGAGCGAAACCACGCAATCCGACGGCGTCGGAGTGGCGATCGGTTCCGAAACGCACACGCCCGGTTTGCTGCACGCCTCAGTGGTAACCAGTGGCTACGGGCGTACCTCCGCGGCCGCCACGGACGGCGCGACGCATGCGGCCGCATCATCACAGACGGAAAATCAAAGCGGTGATGATACGCAGCAGGCGGGCGAACCGGTCGCATTCGTCGGATCGATCGGGCCGACGCATATGGACTACGCGGCGACCATGGCCGCCGTGAGGGCGGTCGCCAGATATCTGACGGCGTTCCTCGCCCACGATGAAGGTCAGCCGGCCGACTGACCCCGCCTTATGGCACAATGACACGCAGAACCAACAGGGAGAAAGAATAATCGTGACGGACTATTACGAAGTGCTGGGCGTCGACCGTTCGGCAAGCGACGACGAGATCAAAAAGGCGTATCGAAAGATGAGCCGCAAATACCATCCCGACATCGCAGGTCCGGAATTCGAAGACAAGTTCAAGGAAGTCAACAACGCGTACGATGTGCTGTCGGATCCTAAGAAACGGCAGATGTACGATGCCGGCGTCGATCCGAACGATCCGAATGCGGGCGGCATGCACGGTGGCGGATTCGGTGGCGGATTCGGCGATATGGGGGACATCTTCAGCATGTTCACCGGTGGCGGATTCGGTGGCACCGGCGGTGGACCGACTCCGCGCACCCAGCCGGGGCGTGACGCGCTTGTTTCCGCGACCATCGATTTGAAGACGGCGGTGTTCGGCGACACCACGCACGTCAAGGTCAACACGTTCGGCCTGTGCCAGGAATGCGGCGGCACCGGCTGCCAGAACGGCACACAGCCCACACAATGTCCCGACTGCCACGGTCAGGGATATGCGCAGCGCGTGGTACGCACCATGCTCGGCCAGATGATGACCACCGCGCCATGCGAACGCTGCGAAGGCCATGGAACGGTCATCGAGAAGCCGTGCCCGTCCTGCCTCGGCCATGGCCGCGTGCGCGTCACCCGCAATGTCGGCGTCGCGGTGCCGGCCGGCGTGGCGAACAACACCCGTCTGCGTCTCGCTAATCAGGGTGAGGTCGGCGAAAATGGCGGCGTCGCGGGCGATTTGTATGTGGATATCCGCATCAAGCCGGATGACATGTTCACTCGTGATGACGACGATTTGCATTGTTGGATCAAGGTGCCGATGAGTTGGGCCGTATTGGGGCACGAAGTCGAAATCGACACCTTCGACGGCAGGCAGACGCTGGATATCCCAGCCGGCAGCCAGCCGGACGATACCGTGACGTTGAAGAACCTCGGCGTCACGCATCTCGACGACAAGAACGAGCGCGGCGATTTGGTGGCGCACGTAGTGGTGGAGATTCCTAAGAAGCTGTCCGATGACGAGCGGGAGCTGATTGAGCGGTTCGGCGAGATGCACGACACGGACGCCCAGCATGTTGCCGTGAAGTCCCGTCCGTCGTCCGGCGCGAAGAAGGGGTTCTTCTCCAAGCTGAAGGACGCGCTGCGCTAGTTTTCGCAATCCAATCGAATACGGGACATATGAAAAGAAGTCCGTATCCCAACTCATAACCTTGGGATACGGACTTCTTTCACATCTGGCGTGGCGGGTGATTCCCGCCTATTTGAGCAGCGACCTGCACATGGCGCGATACCGGCTCACATATCCTCCACCGAAGAACACGCAATGTCCTGCAATGGGGTAGAGCTGCCACAATGTGATGCGGTCCTGCCATCCGGCCTTAAGCGGATGCGCCGACTGATAGCCTTCGAGGATGTCCGTAAGATATGACATGCCGAACAGGTCGAGCATGGCAAGGTCTTCCTCACGGTGCCCACCGTGAGCCGCAGGATCGATAAGCACGGCTTCGACGTCACCGGAATCAGCAGTCCACATGACGTTGCCGCTCCACAGGTCGCCATGCACGCGTGCGGGCTTGTCGTTGGCGGCCTTGCCTAGGATGTCGGGCAAGGCGTCGATAACGGCTTCAGTCAGTTCCATGTCATAGTCGGTCAGTTCGCGACGTTTCATGCCGAGTCGTACCATCGGACGCAATCTGCCGTCCGCCAGATAGGTGGCCACATCATCCCAGGCACCGGTATCCATCGGGACGGGATCCTGCAACGGCCCGAAATAGCAGGTGCCGTCGTATCCAGTTGGAGCGGAGCCAAAATGTTCGGCACCGGCATCATGCATATGAGCTAGCGCAACACCGAAATCGCGCGCGGCTTGGATGGTCGGACCGCAGGCGTTCACGCGTTCAATGTCGAGATAATCCTTGCCCCAGTCGTATACGTCGACCACGCGTGGGCCGCCCTGCGATTGCGCCTCGCCGAGCCATTTGAGGCCGCGTCCCTCGCATTCAAAGAAACCTTCGGGGCTGAATGCCCTGCTTTTGCGGTATTTGCCCATGCCGATGAGCCTTTCTCCCATGCCGGACATGCCGGCGTACTTTTGGCTCCATTGTGTGCATGGTTTGAGACAACTATGCCGGGATGCCTTGAAAACTAGACCCCTCTCGCTACTCTTGGTCACGGAAAAGCAGACGAAACCATATTTCTACGAACATAAAGAGGGTTCATGAATTTCTTCCAAGCGATTTTCCTTGGCCTGGTGCAGGCGTTGACCGAATACTTGCCGGTCTCTTCCAGCGCCCATATCCGTATCATCGGCGATTTGATGCTGGGCTCCGATCCGGGTGCCGCGTTCACCGCCATCATCCAGATCGGCACCGAGCTTGCCGTGATCCTGTATTTCCGTCATGACATCATCCGCATTCTCGGCGCGTGGTTTGGCTCCTTGTTCGGCAAGGAGGGCAAGGACTTCAAGAGCCGTATGGGCGCGCATAACCGCGACACGCAGATGGGTTGGTTCATCATCATCGGCACGCTGCCGATTCTGATTGCCGGTCTGTTGTTCAAGGACGCCATCGAAAGCACGCTGCGTAATCTGTGGATCACCGTTACCGTGCTGATTATCTTCGGTATTCTGCTGTGGGTGGTCGACGCCCGCGCCAAGCAGGTCAAGACCATGGATGAGATGACCTGGAAGGATGCGCTGATCTTCGGCATCGGTCAGATGCTGGCGCTGATTCCTGGCGTTTCCCGTTCCGGCGGCACCATCACCTTCGGCCGTGCGATGGGTTATACCCGTGAGGCTGCAGTGCGCGTGAGCTTCCTGATGGCCATTCCGGCCGTGTTCGGCGCGGGCATCCTCGAAGCCGTTTCCGCGGTCAAGGATGTGGCCGCAGGCAATGCGGGAATGTTCCCGGGCTGGGGTGCGACCATCGCGGCCACCATCGTGGCGTTCGTGGTCGGCTATGTGGTGATCATCGGCTTCCTGAAGTTCGTGTCCACCTTCTCGTACAAGGCGTTCGCCATCTACCGCATCGCGCTGGCCGTTGTCGTGGCTCTGCTGCTAATCTGCGGCGTGCTACACCCGACGGAAGTCGTTGCCGCCGCGTAAGCGTGATTCGGCGTAAATAAAGCGAATCCCGGCCATCCGTAAGGTGGCCGGGATTTTTTTCGTCTGCGACCTCCTCCTGGAGGGGAACGACTCAGACGCCGTTGCGTAGAAGTGATTCGGCCTCACGAAGCAGTTCCTCGCAGGCAGGCATGCCATTCGAGGCGATTCGCTTCGCTCTCGCGTCCAAATCGTAATCATGTTCCAGACGAGCCAAATAGTCGCCGGCATGCATGTCTGACACCAATCCATCGGCGTCGGAACGCCATTGCATGGCCTTTCTGGTCAAATCTCCTTCAATAAGCGGATACTCGATTATTAAAGACAAGGCGCGCAGCAGCTCCAAAGTGCCTTGCATGCATTCGGTATTGGCACAGTAATGCGGTACGGATACCCATATGGATGTTGTCGGAAAGCCCGCTTCGGCGGCGAAGGCGTCAAGGATGTTGGGGATGCCCACCGGACCGTTGTATTCCCTGTCGGATTCGCATTCGCAGCCGCTTTTGGAGATGTCAAGCGGCAATGGCCGTGTGTGCGGGCATTCATCGAACATGGAGCCAAGCGTGATGACATCACTTACGTCATAGTCTTCTGCGACACGTAGCGTCTGCCTGCAGTATTCCTCCCACCGGTAATTGGGTTCGGGTGCGATTTGCGCAAGCAGGTGCAGCATGGGGGAGACGGCAATGTCATAGAAAGTCGTTTGCGGCCAGATGATGCGCTTACGCCCCTGCACGGAGCAGATCATGGGCCGGGCCACCTGATAGTCGTAGAAACCTTCGTTGTCAATATGGCGCACTTCCTGCGACTCATACCGGGACACCAAATGACGGACGACGTTCGTGGCCGCTTGGCTTGCATCGTTCCATCCTTCGAATGCGGCGATAAGTATCGTCTTGGGCATTGCGCTCTCCTCACACATGCTTTTAATGTATACCGAAAACGGGTGGTGTGACACGCGCTTCAGCCATCGGTGAATACGAATAAACCAAACCGCGACACGCTGACTTGCAAATTACACGAATGTGGTTATAGTAGATACTCGTGCTCACGCAGTGAATCTGCTGGAGACATGCGGACATAGCTTAGTTGGTAAAGCGCAACCTTGCCAAGGTTGAGACCGCG
>OLIU01000045.1_pt1 | contig 51342 bp, 48 predicted proteins | sample 1603321 | NCBI WGS metagenome assembly OLIU01 (sample SAMN03922508, study PRJEB24848) | human gut metagenome | isolation source: stool sample | host: Homo sapiens | place: Germany | collected 2011-11 | reverse complement strand
TCGTCGTCGGCATGGCGGCGGGCTGCATTCCCGTCGTAGGTTACAACATGGGCGCGGGGAAAAAGACGCGCGTGCGTGAGCTCTTTACAAAGCTCCTGCTCTGCGAGGCGATCGTCGGCGCCGTCGCGCTCGTTCTGGCCGAGGGCTTCCCGCGTCAGCTCATCGCCGTCTTCGGCGCGGCGAACGAGAGCGGCTACTACACGGACTTTGCGATCAAGGCATTCCGCACGTATCTTTGCATGATGGTGCTCGCCTGCGTGAACAAGGCCTGCTTCATCTTTTTGCAGGCCGTGGGCAAGGCGTTCTCATCCACGATGCTCTCCATGGTGCGCGAGGTCGTGTTCGGCGTGGGCTTTGCACTGCTGCTGCCGCGCTTTTTCGGCCTTGACGGCGTGCTGTACTCCATGCCGGTGTCGGATGGGTTGACTTTCGTCATCGCGGCGGGTATGATTGTAAAAACGTATCGGGAACTCAATACGGAAGGAGCAACTGTATTATGAATCATATTATCACCATCAGCCGTGAATTCGGCAGCGGCGGCCGCACGGTCGGCAAAAAGGTTGCAGAGCAGCTCGGCATCCCCTGCTATGACTCAGAGCTCATCCAGAAGATCGCCGAGGAGAGCGGCTTTGCAGAAAATTATGTCAAGGAGGCGGGCGAGTACACACCCGGCGGCTTCCTGTCCTCAGCGCTCTCGAACCGCGCGTTCGGCCCGACGAACGAGGACATCCTATGGGAAATTCAGTGCCGCGTCATCAGCGAGCTTGCCGAAAAGGGCCCCTGTGTCATCGTCGGCCGCTGCGCGGACTACATTTTGCAGGACAAGGCCAAGTGCCTCAAGGTCTTTATCCACGCGGATATGGCGTTCCGCGCCAAGCGCATCGTCGAGGTCTACGGCGAGCGCGAGCAGTCGCCCGAGCAGCGCCTGCGCGACAAGGACAAGCGCCGCGCGGCCTATCACCGCTTCTACACGAACATGAAGTGGGGCTACGCGCAGAATTACCACATCACGCTCGACAGCGGCGAGCTCGGCATCGACAAGTGCGCCGACATCATCGCTGACCTCTACAAGAGCAAGGCGTAAATGGTCAAAAAGAGAGGGAGAGAAGCCGCGGCTTCTCTCCTTTTTTTTATTCCTCTTTTGCAAGACCCGGGATGTTCACGCCGATGCCGTTGACCTCCACGCCGTCGTCGGCGGGGATGAGGAGGTATTTGCGGCCATTGATGACGCGCGCTTCGATCATATAGCTGTTCTCCGGTGCAATGGAAATTTTGACCTCGGGGGTCGTGATCTCAAACTTCTTGCTCTCGATGATGTTGTTCGGGTTCAGCGCGGCGTTCTCGCCGTACTGCTCATCGCACTCGCGCTGGAACGCTGCGATCTGCTCGTCGTTCACGCCGCTGTTGGCGAGGATGCCGCCGACGTCGCCCGCCGTCATTTCAAGCGGCTCGGGGTCTTTGCTCTCCTTGTGATCTTCGATGCGCGCTCTGATCTGCTCGTGCACGGACTGGACGACATCGTAGCTGCAATCCTTGTCGAGCGCGTCGGCAAGCGCCGAGCCAAAGGCGTTTTTCTGCTCCTCGGCAGACATCGGCGGGTCGACGTGGAACAGCGCGTCGATGACCTCCTGATGGATCTCCGCGGCATTTTTCGAGTAGAACAGCACATTGTAAATGTTCGCCGTGCGGTTGTCGAATGCGGGGTAGAGGAAGCCGAGCTCGGGCGAGGTCGCGATGTAGCCGGTGGAGCTTGAGTGAAACTCGCTCTGGTCAAGGTCATAGCGCAGTTCGAGCGTCGGGGCCTTGACGGGGCAGATAGAGCAGACAAAGTACTTGAAGACCTCACTCGACGCGTCGGCCTGAATCTCGTCATCCTTGCTGCGGTGCGGCACGTCGTAGGCGTCGGCGGCGAGGAGGATGAGATAGTTTGTCTCGCCCATGTCGATGCAGTCGATGATTTGGCGGCAGAGCGTTTCGCGCGAGGCGGGGTCCTTGAGCTCTGTTTGGCGAAGAGTCTGCAAGAGGCGGTGCTCATCGCTGTCGGCGACCTGCTGCGTGGAGAACACCACGTCGATGAGGTTCTTGCCAAGCGTGCCGGAGAGGGACTTTTTGAGAAGGCCCAGGTACATCTCCTGCTCCTCCTGCCGCATGAGGCCCATCGAGGTATCGACCCACGCAATGATCTCACGGTTGGAGTTCACATAGCAGCCGTACACGCGGCTGAAATTATTCTTATCGAGCCGGAAGCGCCGGCGCAGTTCATTGAGTTCTTTCTGATTCATGGCTCGTCCTTTCCTTTGTTCATGTCACAAGGCCGATTTTACCACGCCCGCGCCGCCGCGGCAAGGGGAGAAACGGCGCATTGTGCGACGGAAATGCGCAAAATGCAGGAAAAGATGCAAAATGGGCGTGAGCGACAAAATGTGCACGATGCGTGGACGATATAGACGATATCCCTGTAAATCATAGAGAAATTCAATGAATCGTCCATATTTCACGGCTTCTTAACGCCGCGTTTGGCGCTGCTTTTTGTGAAAACGGCTATGGAAACGGAATCAAAGCAAACATTTCACGTTAAAAATGAAAGATATATTGCATTTTGCCTGAGCTGTGCAGGAATTCTTCCGTTTCCTTGGTGATTCTGACTGTTGAAAAAAGAAAAAAAGAAGTTAGAATAGAGCCTCGCGAAATGAAACGGAAGAATTTGGATAGAGATCAGAGAGTTTGGGAGGAGATCAATATGTCGTATTACTTTTTGCTGGATCTTGCGCTGATCCTGCTGAGCACGAAGATTCTGGGCCTCATCGCGCAGAAGTTTCAGATGCCGCAGGTCGTGGGCGCGCTGATCGCGGGCCTGATCCTCAGCCCCGCGGGCCTTGGCCTTCTTTCGGAAACGGAGTTCACCAAGCAGCTCAGCGAGCTTGGTGTCATCGTGCTGATGTTCTCCGCCGGTATGGGCACGGACATCAACGAGCTCAAGCACAGCGGCAAGGCGGGCTTCATGGTCGCGGTTCTCGGCGTGGTCGTGCCGTTTCTCATGGGCACGGCGCTTGCCTGGGGAGCGGATGAGCTCGGACTCATCGAGAGCACCGGCTTTATTGAAAATATCTTCATCGGCACCATCCTGACGGCCACGTCCGTGAGCATTACAGTCGAAACGCTCAAGGAGATGAAAAAGCTCGAGACCAAGGTTGGCAACACGATTTTGGCCGCCGCGCTCATCGACGATGTGCTCGGCCTGATTGCCCTGACGCTCGTTTGCAGCCTTGCCGGCGGTGACGAGAGCATCGGCATGGTGCTCCTCAAGATCGTGGGCTTTTTCGCCTTTGCCTTCGTGGTCGGCTTTGGCGCAAACCGCATCTTCTGCTGGATGCTCAAGCGTCAGCACGGTTGGGCCAGCCACAGAAACTCCGTGTTCGCCTTTGTCCTGTGCCTTGTGATGGCCTACTGCGCCGAGGAGTTCTTCGGCGTCGCTGATATCACGGGCGCTTACGCCGCGGGCCTTGCCGTCGCATGCACACCCAAGGGCACCTACATCCAGACGAAGTACAACCCCCTCGGGTATCTTCTGCTCACGCCGGTGTTCTTCGCGAGCATCGGTATCAATGTGCAGATCACGGGTCTGACGGGCGGCATGGTCGTCTTCTCGATTTTGCTGCTGCTTGTTTCGATCATCTCGAAGCTCCTCGGCTGCGGCCTTGGCGCCAAGGCGTGCCAGTTCACCACGCGCGAGAGCATCCAGGTCGGCGTGGGCATGGCCTGCCGCGGCGAAGTCGCGCTGATCGTCGCCAACCGCGGCCTTTCGATGGGTGTGCTGTCGCCCGCGATGATGACGCCGGTCGTCATCACGGTCGTATGCGGCACGATCCTGACGCCGATTCTGCTTAAGCTGTCCTTCCGCGGCCATCAGGAGACGGAGCTGGTGCAGAATAACATCGCCGACCGCATGGCCAAGCACCGGCAGCTCGATATCATCACGCAGCAGCTTTTGCAGCAGGATGAACAGCTGATGAAAAAGAACTGAGCGCAGCGCAATGAAATAAAAAGAGCTTTCTCCTGAAAATCGGAGAAAGCTCTTTTTTGATTTTAGGACGCTGCCTTTTCCTGCGCGGTGCACTCGCGCAGGATGCGACAGAGCGCGTTCACATCCTCTTCCCGCGTCGCCCAGCTTGTGGCAAAGCGGATGATGCTGTGCGTCTCGTCATATTGCTCCCAGACGGAGAAGTCCACGCGCTCGGCGAGCTCTTTGCGCTGCTGCTCACTGACGATGCAGAAGCTCTGGTTCGTCGGGGAGGGGAAACAGGGCAAATAGCCGTTTTCCGCCATCGCGCGCCGGATAGCGTCGGCGTAGCGAACGGCGTCTGCGCCGATGCGCTCGTAGAGCCCATCGGTAAAGAGCGTGTCGAACTGGATACCGAGCAGCCGTCCCTTGGCGAGCAGCGCGCCGTGCTGCTTGATGATGGTGAAAAAGTGTGGAATGAGCCCCGGCTGGGGAATGACGACCGCCTCGCCGAGCAGCGCGCCGCATTTCGTGCCGCCGATGTAGAAAATGTCGCACAGCGCGGCAAGGTCGCGCAGTGTCACGTCGTTTTCAGGACAGGCGAGCGCGTAGGCAAGGCGCGCACCGTCGATATAGAGCGGCAGGCGCTTTTCGCGGCAGAGCGCGCTGATGGCCGCGAGCTCCTTTTTGGAATAGAGCGTGCCGTACTCCGTCGGCTGGGAGAGGTAGACCATCCCGGGCATGACCGTGTGGTCGCGGTTCGCGTCGTCCTCGTACTGATCAAGCAGTGCGCGGATTTGGGATGCGGTGATCTTGCCGTTCTCCTGCGGCAGCGTGAGCACCTTGTGCCCGCCGAACTCGATGGCGCCGGCCTCGTGCACGCTGATGTGCCCCGTGTCAGCGGCGATCACACCCTCGTAAGAGCGCAGCAGCGCGTCGATGACGGTCGCGTTCGTCTGTGTGCCGCCGACAAGGAAGTGAATCTCCGCGTTCGGCGCGCCGCAAGCGGCGCGGATCTTCTCGCGCGCGGATTGGCAGTATTCATCCGTGCCGTAACCGGCGGTCTGCGCAAAATTCGTTTCGCACAGGCGCTGCAGGATGGCGGGATGCGCACCCTCAAGATAGTCGCAGGAAAAAGAAAGACGATGCTCCATGAAAAAAGACCTCGTTTCAAAAACAGGATTGACGGTTTCTGACTGCTATTGTAGAATAAGAGAAAACATGACGCAAACGGTTATTTGAAATGAAAAACATGATATAAAATCATGGATAGGAGGGCGTATGGAAGCGGTCAAATGCGAGGCGTTCCTTGCCGCGGCAGAGCTCGGCAGCCTGACGGCCACGGCGGAGCTTTTGGGCTACACGCAGTCAGGCGTGACGCGCATGATCGGCACGCTGGAAGAAGAGCTCGGCTTTCCGCTGTTTCTTCGCAGCAAAAAGGGCGTGCAGCTCACGGAAAACGGAAAGCTCATGCTGCCGCTGCTGCGCGAGGTCGTGCGCGCGCACCACAACGCCGAGCAGCTCAGCGCGGAGATCGGCGGCGTGTCAAAGGGCTCGCTGACGATAGGCTGCTATTACAGCATTTCGGCCCTGTGGATGCCAGAGATCCTGACGGCGTTCCGCGCCCGCTATCCGGGCGTGACCGTGCGCATGCAGGAGGGCGGCAACCTCGAGATGGCGCGCTGGCTGAACGAGCGCTCGGTCGACTGCTGTTTCGGCGCGCAGATGCACGGCGACAAGTACGACTGGCTGCCTGTCTTTCGTGACGAGCTCGTCGCGTGGCTGCCGCGCGGGCACGAGTTGGCAGCGGCGGATGTCTTTCCGCTTATGCGCTTGCAGAACGAGCCGTTCATCCACACCTCGCCCAATCACGACACCGATCAGGACCGCCTGCTCGAGCAGCACGACCTGCACCCGCAGACCTGCTTTACGACGCGCGACGGCTTCACGACCTACAACATGGTCGAGGCGGGGCTCGGCGTCAGCTTCAACCAGCGGCTCATCTCACGCAAGTGGAGCGGCACGGTGGCGGAGGTCCCGTTCGACCCGCCGCAGTTCGTCACGCTCGGCATCTCCGTCCCGTCGCTCAAAGAGGCCTCGCCCGCAGCGAAAAAGTTCATTGCCTGCGCCATCGAGACCGTCACGGGCGGGGAGAAAAGCCTTTGATAAGAAAAACGCTTCGCAGAAGTTCTGCGAAGCGTTTTTTTGCCCAAAAGCCGTTTATTTGAGCTCGGCGGTGAAGGCGATCCTCCCGTTCTCCACTCTGGCGCGGATGGAGCCGTGGTGTCCCTCGGCGATCGAGCGCGCGATGGAAAGGCCGATGCCAAAGCCGCTGCCTTTCCTGTGCGCGTCGGCGCTGGCGCTGTCGCTCACGGCCTGCGCCGGTACGATAAATAATAGTACGGCGGACACGGCAAGCAATGTGACCTTTACCTTTACAGACAGCGGCGTGACCGCTGCGGGCGAGACGGACACGGGCTACGAGATCGACGGCACAGCGCTCACGATCACGCCGAGTGGTACCTACACCGTCTCCGGCAGCTGCGCGGACGGCTCCATCAAGGTGAAAAAGGGTACGACCGGCGTGACGCTGGTGCTGGACGGCCTGACACTTACGAGTGAGAACACCGCCGCCATCACCTGCGGCAAGTCGAGCGAGGTGACCATCCTTGTTTCCAACGGTACGGAAAATTCCCTGAGCGATACCGAGCAGAACAATGACGACAACTACCCCAAAAACGAAAATGCCGAAAACGCCGTCATTAAGTGTAAGGATGGCTCGCTTGTCACCCTCTGCGGCGATGGAGAGTTGACCATCACGGCCAACGGCAAAAACGGCATCAAATCCGGCGCGACGACGGATGAGGACGGCGAAGCGTCGCTGACCATCCGCGATTTGACGCTGAATATCGATGCACCCGTCAACGACGCCATCAACGCCGAGCAGCTTTTGAACGTCGAGAGCGGCACGCTGACCATCGACGCCGCGGATGACACCATTCACTGCGATTTGGTGCTGAACATCGGTGCGGACGGCACGGACGGCTCCACGATCGACATCACGAATTGCTGCGAGGGCCTTGAGGGCGCGGAGCTGAACGTTTGCTCCGGTGATATTACGATCAACGCCTCGGACGACTGCCTGAATGCGGCAAATTCCGACCTGACGGACTATGACTTCACGATGACGATCTCCGGCGGCACGATCGACGCCTATTCCTCCGCGGGCGACGGCTTCGACTCCAACGGCGACCTGACCATCACGGGCGGAACAGTGATCGTCTGGACGGCCAACACGGCGGACAACGAGCCGCTGGATGCCGACGGCACCATCACCGTCTCAGGCGGCACGGTGCTCGCCGCGGGCGGCAGCAGCGGCATGGGCATGGGCGGCGGCTTCCCCGGCGGCGGACAGAAGCCAGACGGTGAACCGCCCGAGAGCTTTGACGGTCAGATGCCAAACGGCGAGAAGTCAGAGCTTCCCGACGGGGAAGTGCCCGAAATGCCCAGCGGCGAGCGCCCCACACCGCCCAGTGGGCAGGGAAGCCCCGCTGACGGCAACGCCCCAGCGGGCGACAGTACCTCCGATACCACTCCAACTGCCTAATGGCAGAGATAAAGAAAAGCAGACGGCTCGCGCAGGCCGTCTGCTTTTTGCTGTCTGTTCAGTTTTACATCGTCTCAAAACCGACGATCACGCCGCCGCGCTCGGCATAGTAGCTGCAAAGACCACGGCAGGGACGGATCTCAATGTCTGCTTCGGGAAAGTGCCCGCGCAGCGAAGCGGCGAGCGCCCCAGCCGCCTCTGGATTTTCGGCGTGGTGGATGCGCACCTTGCCGCCGTGGTAGCCAGCTTCCAGAAGCTTCTGTACCATCGCCGCGCACGTCTTTTTTTCGCCGCGGCATTTTTCAACGGGCTGGATCGTGCCCTCAAGACTTGCGGTGGCGAGGATCTGAATGCCGAGAATGCCGATGGCGCCCGCGGCGATTTTGCTGACGCGGCCGTTTTGCGCCAGATTGTGCAGGGACTTAAGACTGAAGAAGAGGTGCGTGGTGGCAAGATATTCCCGCGCCTTTTCGCAGATCACATCGAAGGGGAGGCCCTTGGCGTGCAGCTCTGCGAGCTTCTCTGCGAGCAACTGCATCTCCGGTCCCGTGCTCAGCGAGTCAAAGATGTGAATTTTGACCTCGGGATGCGACTGGAGATACACGTCGCGCGCGGCCATGGCCGAGGCACAGGTGCCGGACAGGCTGCTTGTGATGGTAATGACGAAAATCTCATCCGCGCCCTCGAACGCCTTGAGCCAGCCGTCGAGGCTGGGGCAGGCCGTGCCGGATTTGCCGTTGTGGGCCGCGAGATAGTCGAGCAGCTCGTGCGTGTCGAGCGTTTCATCGTCCACGAAGTCGCGCTCGCCGGCGCGGATGGTCATGGGTACGCTCTGATAGGTTACGCCCTCCAGCATCGTGAGGTTGGCAGAGGAGTCGGCAATCAGTTTCATCATGGGGAAGCCTCCAAAAAAATAATCGGTTATTCAAAAACCTGTTGTCAGGTGAAATTATCTTTGACTACAATACAACGATTTTCAATAACTGTCAATCGGTTTTTGGAAAACTTATTGACATTTTTTTCACCAAAGTTTAAGATGATGAAAACGCAGTTTGAACGGAGGAGCAGCTATGGACGAAAATATGCGCAGCCGTCTGGCGGAGTCTGTCCGAAGCTTTCATATCCCGCGGCTCGGGGAGATCCCCGACGTGGGGCTGTATCTCGAACAGGTGACGCGTTATGTCAATCAATCCATCACGGGATGCGGGCTCAGCCCCATCACAGCCTCGATGGTCAGCAATTATGTTAAGCAGAAGATCATCCCCGGGCCAGAGAAAAAGGCCTACGGCGCGGAGAGCATTGCGTACCTCATCTTTGTCTCGTGCATCAAGAGCGTCGTCGCGATGGACGACATCCGCGCGCTGATCGGCATTCAGCACGAGACCTACGATCTGCCGACCGCTTATCACTACTTCTGCGAGGAATTTGAAAATCTCATCCGCTATGTCTTCGGCGCGAGCGACCATCTTGCAAGCGTCGGACAGGACGAGTCGGATGAAAAGGAACTGCTGCGCTCGGCACTTTTAAGCGTGACGCACAAGCTCTATCTCGACGCCTATCTGCGGCTGCTGAGGCAAGACGCGGAGCGCGCACAAAAGGAAACAGAGGAAGTGCAATGACCGTTGAACAGTTTGTCATGGCCTACGGCGCGGAGCAGGACCGTCTGCGCGCCCTGCTGCCGGAGGGCTTTGCCTTGCTGCGGCCGGTGCTGCGCATCAACGCGGAGGTGCGCGACGGCAAAACGGGGACTCTCGAGTTCAACACTGCTGCGGAAAAAGCCGACAATCGCGGCTGGGTCAACATCGGCCGCTGGGACGATGTTCCCTTTACGAAGGACGGCAAAAAGACGACCTTCACGCTGCCGGAGCTGACGATCTCGTTCACCGGCGTCGGCATCGAGGGCGGCTGCCCTGCGGAAAAGGACAACGTAGGCTGCTATTACTTGAAAGACGGTACGTTTACGCTCGTGCCCGCGGAGAAGATCACAGCAAACAAGGAATTCTGCGACTGTGAATTCGCCTGGCGCTTTGCAGGCGGCGCGCACGGTGTCAGCCTTGGCAAAACGCTGCCCGCCATCCCAGAAGAGGAGATGACGCACTATGAAAAGGCGGCTTTCACGGTCGAAAATGCCGCCGTCATCCCCTGCATGCAGGTGTTGGGGGCCTATCAGGTGACGTTCGAGCGCTGATTTTTGAAAAAGGGCTTGCATTTTTGCCCGCGCTTTGCTATACTGCGCAATCGGGAATGAGGTTCTCCCACGGCACTGCCGAAACCGCTTTTTTGAGCTGATGACTTCTGTGATTTTGAACGGTCACAGGGGGCATCAGCTTTTTTTGTGTCCGGAGGAGGAAATTTATGTTAACTTCACTCGCACTCGTCTTTTTGGTTGGCCTTGCGCTGGCCGCGCTGTGTCAGAAGCTGAAGCTGCCGCGCATCATCGGCATGCTGGCGACGGGCATCCTGCTGGGGCCGTGCGTGCTCAACGTGCTGGACGGCTCGATTTTGTCGATCTCAGCCGACCTGCGCAAGCTCGCGCTCGTTATTATCCTGCTCAAGGCGGGACTGTCGCTCGATTTGGGCGACCTCAAAAAGGTCGGCCGTCCGGCAATCTTGATGTCGTGCCTGCCCGCAACGTGCGAGATCATCGGCTATGTGCTGCTCGCGCCGTACTTCCTCGGCGTCACGCACGCGGAGGCGGCTGTCATGGGCGCGGTGCTCGCGGCGGTGTCGCCCGCGGTCGTCGTGCCGCGCATGGTGCAGCTGATGGAAAGCGGCCGCGGAACGGACAAGAGCATCCCGCAGATAATCCTGGCCGGCGCATCGTGCGACGATATCTTCGTCATTGTGCTGTTTACAACGTTTCTGCACACGGCGCAGGGCGGCAGCGCCAACGCCGCGGACTTTTTGAGCATCCCTGCGTCGATCGTGCTCGGCGTTGCGCTGGGTGCGCTTGTCAGGTGGTTGCTCAGCCGCTTTTTCGAGACTGCCTATGCCCGAGCGCACTGCATCCGCAACAGCATGAAGGTCATCATCGTGCTGGGGGGGTCTCGCTGCTGCTCGTCGCGGCGGAGGGCTGGCTCGAGGGCATCGTGCCGGTGTCGGGCCTGCTCGCGGTCGTCAGCATGGCGTGCTTACTTAAGATGAAGTGCACGCCGTTCGTTGCCAAGCGGCTCTCTGAAAAATTCGGCAAGCTCTGGCTGGCGGCGGAGGTCATTTTGTTCGTCCTCGTCGGAGCGGCGGTCGATATCCGCTATATGGCGGGCGTGGGCCTTGCGGCGGTCGGCATGATCTTCTCGACGCTCATTTTCCGCGCCGTGGGTGTGTGCCTTTGCCTTGTCAGAACGCCGCTCACGGCGAAAGAGAGGCTTTACTGCGTGTTTGCCTATCTTCCCAAGGCGACGGTGCAGGCGGCCATCGGCTCGGTGCCGCTTGCGGCGGGGCTGCCCTGCGGCAGCATCGTGCTGTCGGTCGCGGTGCTCGGCATCGTCATCACCGCGCCGCTCGGGGCGTTTTTGATGGACACGAGCGCGCCGAAGCTGCTGAGTAAAGCGGAGGAATAAAGAAAAGGACTTGAACCCTTTCGTCCAAGTCCTTTTCTGCTTTTATCAAGTGCTCACACGTCGAGCGCCATATTTGTGCGCTCCATTACCGCCACAAGGATGGGAATGAGGATGAGCTGCAAGATGATGCCGGGGATGGCCGTCGTCACCGCGCCGGAGAGGAAGAGGGCGAGGCTGAACTCCGTGCCCTGAAGGCCCGCGAGCAGGAACTTCACAAGGCCCCACACAAGGCGGCCCGCGACCATCGCGGAGATGAGCGAGGCATAGATGCGCCAGCCTGTTTTCGGCAGCTTGCGGTACAGAAGACCGGCGATGGCGCCGTAGGTCGCCATTTCAAACGCCATGGGAATAGCAATCCAGATCGGCGGCATGCCGGACATCGAGCGCAGCAGCGGGGAGATAAAGCCGACCGCGAGTCCCCACGGCCAGCCGCACATGAAGCCGCACAGCAGCGCGGGAATGTGCATGGGACAGAGCATGGAGCCGATCTCGGGGATCTGGCCGGTCAAAAACGGCAGGACCATCGCCAAGGCGAGGAAGAGCGCGGAATAGGTGAGCTTTCTCACCGGGGAAGCGGTACGGGCAGTTGCAGTGGCAGCGTTGTTCATGGTTTGTTCTCCATTCCTTCGAGCAGCAAACGGATGTGCGCCATGGCGTCGTCCAGAATGGCGGAGGACTTTTTGTCCACGCCCGCGACATACGTGCTGCATAGATTCATCGGGATGAGCACACGGTAGGCATTGCTTGACGCGACGGCGTTTGCCATGGCGGGGGAGATCTCGCCCATCAGCGCATCGGCGATCGCGATGCCGATGGGGCCGACGATGATCTGCGCGCTGCGGCAGGCCACGATGACAGGGTTTTCGCCCGTGGCCACGCGGTCAGCGCCCGCGCGGCGCATCACATCGGAAGCGGCGCTGTTCGTACCGACCGCCATGATCTCGAGGTGCGGGAAGGACTTTTTGATGTTCTCGACCAAAGTTTTGCCGAGCTTTCCGCCCTGGCCGTCGATGACAAGGATCGTCACGGTGTTCTCTTCCTCTCTTGCGTCTTGTTTTCTGCGCAAAAACCCTTGAAAAGACAAAGAAAAGGCATCAATATTCCCCTTGCAGGGAGATTGATACCTTGGTGATACCTCGTTTGCTTTCAGGGAACGCGCGGAAGAAAAGTCAGCTTGTGCCAACGCTGCCGGCTTGTGCCGACGCAGGAATTTTATCAAAAAAGCGCAGGGCTGTCAATCCCTTGCCCCTTGCGAAAGGGGCGAAAAAGCGCTATGATAAACGAAACTTTTTGGTAAAGGAACCCCGCCGCTATGACGAATTTTACCGATATTCGCGACTTTCTGCGCGCCCACTGCGCGCGCTATCCGGAGCTGGCGCTTCAGGACGTCTTCAAGGCGCTCTATCAGAGCGCCTTTGGCTGCGAGCATCTGATCGCCGACCCGTCCGCCGCCGCAGACTACATCCGCGCCGAAGCGGCGCGAAGCGGTGACCGTATCTCCGAGCTCGTCGAGCTGCTCGGCGGCGACTACTGCCGTGTGCACCTCGGCATTTTGCAGGACGGCTTGAGCGCGGAGACGTTTGCGCGGCTCTTCGCCCTCTCTGCGCGGCACGAGGAGTGCGGGCGCGAAAAGCTCGAAGCGATGCTCACCGCCTTGCAGACAATGGCCGACGCGGGCGAGCTGCCGTTTTCTGCGCAGGAGACGGCGGAAGCTGTTGAGAGGTGGCGCAAGGACGGCTTTCCGCCGCTGCACCACTCCGAGATATTTCGGCAGAATTACGCGCCCGCCTACCGCGTCCTGCGGCGCGACTTCGCCCGCGCGCTGCCGCTGTTTGCGCGCATCGACCGCCTGACGGCGGAAAGAAGCCGCGTGCTCGTCGCCATCGAGGGCGGCAGCGCCAGCGGCAAGACGACGCTCGGCGAGCTGCTGCAAAATGTTTACGGCTGCCCTGTCTTCCACATGGACGACTTTTTCCTCCGGCCCGAGCAGCGCACGGAGGCGCGCTTCACGCAGCCCGGCGGCAACGTCGACCGCGAGCGCTTTTTGGAAGAGGTGCTGATCCCTCTGCGCAAGGGAAGACCCGTCGACTACCGCCGCTTCGACTGCGCGACGTTTACCATCGCCCCGCCGCAGCGGATTAAGGCGGGAACACTCAACATTGTCGAGGGCGCGTACTCCATGCACCCCGACCTTGCGCCGTACTACGATCTATCCGTTTTTCTGCCGATTTCGGCAGAAAAACAGCGCGAGCGCATCCTCAAACGGAATGCGCCCGCGCATGCAAAGCAGTTTTTCGACCGCTGGATCCCTTTCGAGCAGCGCTATTTCGACGCGCTCGATGTGCGGAACCGCTGCGATCTCATCCTTTCGGCGGACGATTAAATGAGCGTGCCGCTCGGCGCGATGCCGAGCACATATTCGACCGCAATCGCCACAAGAACGACCAGCAGCGAAATGATGAAGCCGTGAAGCATCGGCTTTGCGCCAGACTTGCACAGCGCCGCGAAGTTCGTATTGAGGCCGATGGCGGCGAGCGCCGCGACCATCAGGAACTTGCTGATACTCTTGAGCGTCGCAGCGAGGCCCGCGGGAATGACGCCGACGCTGCACAGAATGGACATTGCAAGGAAACCGAGGATGAACCACGGGAACACCGACTTCATATTGACCTTGACGCCATGGCCGTCGCTTTGCGCGGCGGCCTTTTTCTTGAGGTGCACGCTGATGGCGGCGAAGACCAGCACCGTCGGGATGATGGCGAGTGTGCGCGTCAGCTTGACCATCGTGGCAAAGTCGCCTGCGGCCTCGCTGAAGGCGTAGCCCGTGGCGACGACGCTCGAGGTGTCGTTGACCGCCGTGCCGGCCCACAGGCCGAACGCCGCGTCGGAAAGGCTCATCGCGCGGCCGAGCAGCGGGAACACGACGACCATGATCGTGTCAAAGAGGAACGTTGCCGACATGCCGTAGGCGATGTCCATGTCCGTTGCCTCGATGACCGGCGCGATGGCGGCGATGGCGCTGCCGCCGCAGATGCCCGTGCCCGCGTTGATGAGGCTGCTCGTCTTCCAGTCAAGCCCCAGCGCCTTGCCGATCACATAGCCGAGGCCGAAGCACGTCGCCAGTGTGAAGAGCATGACGGTGAGCGAGAACTTACCGACCGTCAGCACGGTCGTGATGTTCAGGCTGGCGCCGAGCAGGATGATGGCGAATTTCAGAATTTTCTTCGAGGTGAATTTGATGCCGGGCTTCGTCCTGTCATTCGGCGCGTAAAAGCGGTTCACGATCATGCCGATGAACATCGCGATGACCGACGCGCCGATCAGGTGCAGCCCCACGGATTCCTCCAGCTGCTCTAAAAACTTGGCCACCACGGCGATGACGAGCGCGATGGCGCAGCCGGGCAGCATTTTCTTTACGGATTCGATAAATTTCATGTGCTTTTTTTCTCCTCCAATGCGTGTTGCGGGTGTATTATATCACCGACTTATGATATAATAAAATTATAAATAAGAATATGTCGATTCCTGTTTGTTATCGACAAAGGAGAGAGAACATGGACCAGCGGCTTGAGACCTTTTTGACTGTGTGCGCCACGATGAACTACCGCAAGGCGGCGGAGCAGCTGCATTTGACGCAGCCCGCCGTGACGAAACAAATTCAGGCGCTTGAAGCGCTGTACGGCGTGCGCCTTTTTACCTACGACAGCCGAAAGCTCAGAAAAACGCCGCAGGGCGAAACGCTTGAGATCTACGCCATCAGCCAGCGCTATCAGGACGAGGAGCTGCGCCGTGCGCTCAAACGGCAGGAGAAGACGAGCCTTCGCATCGGCGCGACGAAGTCCATCGGCGACTATATCCTGCCGCCGCAGATCATCCGCTTTTTGAAAGAACCGGACAACGAGCTCTTTTTTACCGTCGACAATACGGCACACCTGCTCGCCCAGCTCGAGGGAGGTGAGCTTGACTTCGTCGTGCTCGAGGGCATTTTCGACAAGAGCCGGTACGAGAGCTTTCTGCTGCGCAACGAGCCCTACATCGGCATCTGCGCGAAAGATCACCCGTTTTCGGGCCGCGAGGTGCCGATGGATGAGCTCTTTTCCGAGCGGCTCATCCTGCGCGAGCCTGGCTCCGGTACGCGAAAGATTTTAGAGCGAGAGCTCATGCAGTGCGGCTACACGGTCGAGGCGTTTCGCGCGAATGTCTGCATCAGCAGCTTCAAGCTCATCCGGCATCTGGTGAGCGAGGGCTGCGGCGTGAGCTTCCTCTACGAGGCCGTCGTCAAGAATGATGCGCAGTTCGGGCATTTTTCCTGCCCGCCGCTCACGGGCGTGCACGAGCTGAACGTCGTGTGTCTCAAAAACACCAATGTGCCCGCGCTTGCGCGGCGGTTCCTTGATCTGTAAATTTGGGCAATTCTGCCGATCTGCGCAAAAATGCGGGAATTGAGCGATATGACTGCGGCTTATGGAATCAGTCAATGGAAAAATCCAACATTTTCCTGTAAAATAGAGCTTGGATAAGATAGGGGATGATCGCCGCGCGATATTTTTGCTGCGCGGCGGCAAGCACGCGGTACGCCGCGAAAAGGGAGAGCAGGAACATGAGCGATATCAACGGCAGCAAGCCCACGAATTTCCCTCTCGACGAGAGTAAACTGGATTTCAAAATACCCCGCACGGACGCTCCGCGCGAAAACGTCCTCAAGCTCGGCAGCATGATCACGAACCGCATCGGCCTCAAGGCCACGGCGGACGACCCCGAGTACTGGGGCCTTGCCGGCGTGATGACCGACGAGATGGTCGACGTCGCGCTCAAAATGGGCGTGCGCAAGCCCAAGACGACCGAGCAGTTGATGAAGCTCACCAAAATGGAGCGCGAGCCGCTCGAAAAGCTCCTGACGGAGATGGCGTGGACAGGCATCATCGAGTACAACTGGGAGAACCTGGACGGCAAGAACCCCAAGCATGAAAAGCGCTGGGTGCTGCCGCTGTTCGTCCCCGGCAGCGCGGAATTTCTGAACATGCGCAAAAGCCAGATCGACGAGCATCCCGAGGTCGCGGCGTTCTTTGAGCGCATGACGATGCTCCCGCTCGAAAAGATCACGCCCATGGTGCCGCCGGGAGGCGCAGGCATCGGCATGCACGTTATCCCCGTGGAAAAGGCCATCGAGACAGAGAACGAGTCCGTTGACTTAGAGCACATCTCCTACTGGCTCAGCAAGTACGAGGGCAAGTACGCCAAGAGCATGTGCTCCTGCCGCGCTAGCCGCGCCAAGCTCGGCGAGGGCTGCGGCGATGACGCCGAAAGCTGGTGCATCGGTGTGGGCGACATGGCCGACTACATCGTCGAAACACAGCGCGGCGAATACATCACGAAGGACGAAGCGCTCAAAATTTTCAAAAAGGCCGAGGACAACGGCTTTGTCCACCAGATCACGAATATCGACGGTGAGCAGAAAATTTTCGGCATCTGCAACTGCAACGTCAATGTCTGCAACGCGCTGCGCACATCGCAGCTGTTCAATACGCCGAACCTGTCGCGCAGCGCCTATGTCGCGAGCGTCGAGAGCGAGAGCTGTGTCGCCTGCGGCCGCTGCGTCGAAAACTGCCCCGCGGGCGCGGTCAAGCTGGGACAGAAGCTCTGCACGCAGGACGGCTACATCGAATATCCCCGTCAGGAATTACCCGACGATGTCAAGTGGGGGCCGGAAAAGTGGAGCATCGACTACCGCGACAGGAACCGCATCAACTGCTATGATACCGGCACCTCGCCGTGCAAGACGGCCTGCCCAGCGCACATCGCGGTGCAGGGCTATCTGAAGCTTGCCGCGCAGGGCAAGTACCGCGAAGCCTTGCAGCTCATCAAGCGCGAAAATCCGTTCCCCGCGGTCTGCGGCCGCATCTGCAACCGCCGCTGCGAGGATGCCTGCACGCGCGGTACGGTCGATCAGGCCGTCGCCATCGACGAGGTCAAGCGCTTCATCGCCCAGCAGGACTTAAACGCGGAAACGCGCTTTGTGCCCGAAAAGGTCATTCCGAGGGTCGACGGCGAATTTTCCGAGAAGATCGCCGTCATCGGCGGCGGCCCCGCGGGCCTGTCGTGCGCATACTATCTCGCTGAAAAGGGCTACCGCCCGACGGTCTTTGAAAGGGAAGCACGTCTCGGCGGCATGCTGATGAACGGCATTCCGAGCTTCCGCCTTGAAAAAGACGTGGTGGAGGCAGAAATCGACATCTTGCGTGAACTCGGTGTCGAGTTCCGCTGCGGCGTGGAGGTCGGAAAAGACGTGACCATCGCGCAGCTGCGCGAGCAGGGCTATCAGGGCTTCTACGTGGCCGTCGGCCTCCAGTCCGGCGGCAAGCTGAACATCCCCGGCGGCGACGCGGACGGCGTCATGGCGGGTATCGACTTTATGCGGCAGGTCAACCTGCATGAAAAGAAGACGCTTTCCGGTAAGGTCGTCGTCATCGGCGGCGGCAACATCGGCGCGGACGTTGCGCGCACGGCGGTGCGCTGCGGCGCGGAGAGCGTTGACCTCTACTGCTTAGAGGCTTACGACGATATGCCGATGGGCGAGGAAGACCGCAGCGAGTGCGAGCGTGACGGCATCACCGTCCACGCCGGCTGGGGCCAGACCGAGATCGTGGTGGAGGACGGCAAGTGCGCGGGCATCAGGTTCCGCAAGTGCACGCGCGTCAAGAACGACGAGGGCCGCTTCGCACCTGAGTTTGACGACAGTGTGAGCGAGCAGGCCGAGTGCGCGACGGTTCTCTACTGCATCGGCCAGAAGGTCGACTGGCGTGAGCTGCTCACCGGCACCGCTGTTGAGTTCAACCCCAACGGCACGGTCAAGGCAGACCCCGTCACGTATCAGACGGCGGAAAAGGATATCTTCGTCGGCGGCGACGCTTATACGGGTCAGAAATTTGCCATCGACGCCATCGCCGCGGGCAAGGAGGGCGCGATCTCGCTGCACCGTTTTGTCCAGCACGCGACGCTGACGGTCGGCCGCAACCGCCGCCAGTTCATTGAGCTCGACAAGGAGAACGCTCTGATCCCCGTCAATTACGACACAACGCCGCGCCAGCGCATCGGCTATAACGAGGCGCTGCGCAGGACGTTTAGCGACGAGCGCGTCGCGTTCACCGAAGAGCAGATCAAAAAGGAGGCCGCGCGCTGCCTTAGCTGCGGCGCGAGCATCGTCGACCCGAACAAGTGCATCGGCTGCGGCGTCTGCACGACGAAGTGCGCGTTCGACGCCATCCACCTGCACCGCGAGAGACCGGAGTGCAGCAAGATGTACGCCTGTGAGGACAAGATGAAGGCCATCCTGCCGTACATGATCAAGCGTGAGTTCAAGATCAAGCGTGCGGCGAGAAAGAGCAAGTAATGCACGAGCTGGGCATTGTCTTCCACGTCATCAAGAGCGTGGAAAAGATCGGAGAGGAAAACGGCCTGACGAACGTCTCGTCCGTGACGCTCGAGCTCGGCGAGGTGTCCGGTGCGATCCCGCACGAACTCGAAAGCTGCTGGAACTGGGCAGTCAAGAAGACCGAGCTTTTACCGGAGGCCGCGCTCAAGATCGAGACCATCCCCGCCGTTACGTACTGCGAGGGCTGCGGGCGCGACTATCCCACCGTGCGGTTTGGCCGCACCTGCCCGCACTGCGGCAGCGAAAAAACGTGGCTCAAGCAGGGCAGCGAGATCAACTTAAAGGAGATCGAGGCGATATGACAGAACCCTATAAGATCATCGAGGTGAAAGAGAGCGTCTTCGCCGACAACGACCGCGAGGCCGCACGCCTTCGCACGCAGCTCAAGCAGGACAGAACGTTTCTGCTGAACCTGATGTCCTCGCCGGGCAGCGGCAAGACGACGACGCTGCTGCGCACGCTTGAAGCGCTCAAGGATGAGCTGCACATCGGCGTGATGGAGGCAGACATCGACTCCGACGTGGACGCGAAGACTATCGCGGACGCGGGCGTCAAGTCCATCCAGCTCCACACGGGCGGCATGTGCCACCTCGATGCAAGCATGACGGAGCAGGGCCTCAAGGAGATCGGCACGAAGGACTTGGACCTCGTCGTGCTCGAAAACGTCGGCAACCTCGTCTGCCCCGCGGAGTTCGACACGGGCGCGGTCAAAAACGCGATGATCCTCTCCGTGCCGGAGGGGCACGACAAGCCGCTCAAGTACCCGCTCATCTTCACTGTGTGCGACGCGCTCATCATCAACAAGATCGATGTGCTGCCGTATTTCGACTTCGACATGGAAAAGGTCGTCGAATACGCGCACATGCGCAACCCGAAGCTCAAGATATTCCCCCTCTCCGCCAAAACCGGCGAGGGCGTGGACGCTTGGTGTAATTGGCTGCGCGAGCAGGTGCGCGCTTGGAACGGGTGAGAAAAGGGAAAGAGATGTACCGCAAGGTACATCTCTTTTTTGTTATGCGTCCAGCCGAAAGACCGACGGGTAAATTTGTCCGTCCCTGAATTCGAGTACGCCGTAGGTCGGGCGGCGGGGATCGCCAATCGAACCGGGATTCATCATCATCGGCCGCGACGCCGCGTCCACGAGCGGCACGTGCGTGTGGCCGAAGAGCAGAATGTCGGCGTTCATCTCGAGCGCGCGGTACTGCGCGCGGAGAAGTCCGGTCTTCACCCCTAACGTGTGCCCGTGCGCGATGAGCACGCGGTGATCGTCCAGAATCAGCACGCGCTCAAGCGCTTCAAAGCGCCCAAAATCGCAGTTGCCGGGGACCTGCTCGAGCGGCAGGCTGGGGTAGAGCTGATGCAGTTCCTCGACATCGCGCCAGCCGTCGCCAAGATGGATGATGCCGTGCGGCTTTACGAGCTCTACCGCGCGCACCATGTTGTCGACATTGCCGTGCGAGTCGGATAGTACCAAGTATTTCATAGCGCTTACAGGAACTTGTCGAGCTCGCGCTCGACCTCATCCATCTTCTTGATCTGCGGTTTGTCGATGCGGTAGCCGCCCTTGACGACCATGTCGAGCTCACGCAGCGCGCTCAAATTCTGAAGAGGGTTGTCGGAGCAGACGATCAGGTCGGCCTGCTTGTCCGCCTCAATGCTGCCGGTCAGATCACCGATGCCCGCGAGCCGGGCATTGAGTTTCGTCGCGCTGTAGAGCGCGAACGCGGGCGTCACGCCGCAGTATTTGACGAAATAGTGCAGCTCGCGCCACATGTCGTAATGTGTGATGTACGGGCAGCCGACGTCCGTGCCGAGACCGACTGGCACGCCCGCGGCGAGGTTTGCCTTTGCGAGCGCGACGATGCCGTCGAAGACGATCCTGCCGTTTTCCTGCTGCTCATACGTCGCGTGCGAAATGCTGCGGTCGAAGAGCGCGTAGGGCAGGGCGGGGGAAATGGTCGAAATTTGGAACGCCTTGCGCTGCTTGAAGAGCGTGATCATTTCATCGCTTGGCTGCGCGCCATGCTCGATGGAGTCGACGCCGTTTTGCAGCGCGACCATCACGCCCTCAGGGCTCTCAACGTGCGCCGCGACGATCATGCCGAGCGAATGTGCCTTGTCGCACGCGGCCTTGACAAGCTCGGGCTGCATGCGCAGCACGCCCGGCTCGCCCACGACTTCGGCGTCCAGCACGCCGCCGGTGATCATCAGCTTGATGAGGTCGGGCTTTTCGGCGGCGATCTTTTCGACGAGCGCCGCGGCCTCTTCGGCAGAGTGCGCCTCGTAGGCGAGCGAACCCGCCATGTGCCCGCCGGGGACGGAGACCGCCATGTTCGACGCCAGCACGCGCGGGGCAAGAATTTTGCCCGCCGCGGCGAGGTCGCGAATTTTCGTGTCGTAATCGGCGACGCCGCCGACTGTGCGGATGGTCGTGACGCCGGAGAGCAGCTCGGTTTTGGCGTAGCCCTCGCACATGTTGACGCCGATCCTGTTCGTCAGCGCGCAGAAGGTGATGAGCTTGACGAGCTTTTTGGGGTCGCTCGCCTTCTTTTTCGGCTTGCCCGAGGCGGGCAGGTGCACGTGCATGTTGATGAGACCCGGCAGCACATATTTTCCGCCGAGGTCGACTGCCTCATAGCCTGCGGGGATATGCTGTGCGTCGACGATCTCATTGATTTTCTCGCCGTCGATGCACACGGCCTTGCCCGTCTGCGGCTCCATGTGCTCAGAGCCGTCGAGAAGCACGCAGTTTGTCAATGCGTACTTTTTGTCGTTGTGGTACATCGGAGTGTCCGCCTTTCCTGTTATCGAATCTGGCCGCTGCCGGTGATGACGTATTTATAGGTGCTCAGCTCGTCGAGCCCCATCGGGCCGCGCGCGTGGAGCTTCTGCGTCGAAATGCCCATCTCGCAGCCGAGGCCGAACTCCCCGCCGTCGGTGAAGCGGGTGGAGACGTTGACGTACACCGCCGCGCTGTCGACCTCGTCGACAAAGCGGTCGGCCGCGGCTTGGTTCTCGGTCACGATGCAATCGCTGTGGTGCGTCGAGTGATGCTGGACATGCAAGATGGCCGCATCCAGATCATCTACGACCGCGACGGCGAGAATGTAATCGAGAAATTCCGTGTCGAAGTCGAGCTCCGTTGCCGCCGTGCCGGGAATGATCTCCGCCGCGGCTTCGTCGAGCCGCAGCTCGACGGGGACAAGGCCCGCTTCTCTACGCTTGTCGACAAGCGCGGCCTTGAGCTTGGGGAGAAATTCCTTTGCAATGTCGCGGTGGACAAGGCAGACCTCCTCCGCGTTGCAGACGGACGGGCGGCTCGTCTTGGCGTTTTCGATGATCTTTACCGCCATGTTGAGGTCAGCGTCCCTGTCGACGTACACATGGCAGATGCCCGTGCCGGTCTCGATGCAGGGAACGCTTGCATTTTCCACGCACGCGCGGATGAGCCCCTTGCCGCCGCGGGGGATCAGCAGGTCGACAAGGCCGTCCGCCGTCATCAATACCTGCGCGCTCGCATGCGTTGTATCCTCAACGATGTTGACAATGTCGGAATCGCCGCCGACGGACTCAACGCCCGCCTTGAGCGCCGTGACGATGGCGTGAGAGGAGCGATAGGCCTCCTTGCCGCTGCGCAGCATGCAGACGTTGCCGCTCTTGATGCACAGCGCCGCGGCGTCCGACGTGACGTTCGGGCGGCTCTCGTAGATGATGGCGACCAGACCGAGCGGCACCTGCCGCTTGGTGATGGTCATACCATTGGGGCGCTTGAACTGCGCGAGCGCGCGGCCCACGTGGTCGGGCAGCGCCGCGGCCTCGCGGATGCCCTCGGCCATCGCGTGGATGCGGCTCTCCGTCAGGGCGAGACGGTCGAGCATCACGTCGGAGATCGCGCCCTTCGCCGCCTCCATGTCCTTGGCATTTTCGCGCAGGATATCTTCGCTGTTGGCCTCAAGGCTCTCCGCCATCGCGAGCAGCAGCCGATCCTTCTCCTCGGCGCTTGCGCTGCGGATGCTGCCCCAGGCAGCTTTTGTGCGTTCCAGAAGTTCGATCGTTGTCATGCTTCATCCCTCTTTGCCAAAAATCTTGTGCCCACGCGCTTGCCCGCGGCCACATCGTAGAGTACCTCGGGCGACTGGCCGTTGGCGATGACCATTTCGCAGCCTGCTGCCGTCGCCATCTGCGCGGCGCGGAGCTTGGTCGCCATGCCGCCGGTGCCGAGGCTCGACCCGCTGCCGCCGCCGAGCGAAATGATGTGCTCGTCGATCTTTTCCACCGTGTCGATGAGCTTCGCGTCGGGGTTCTTGCGCGGGTCTCCGTCGAAGAGCCCGTCGATGTCCGAAAGCAGAATGAGGAGGTCCGCCTGGATCGTCACGGCCACGATGGCAGAGAGCGTATCGTTGTCGCCGATGCCAAACTCCTCGGTGGAGATGGTGTCGTTCTCGTTGATGACCGGCAGCGCGCCGAGCTCTAAAAGCCGCGCGAGCGTGTTGTGGAAGTTCTGCTTGCGCACGCCGCCCTCTTCGATATCCGGTGCGGTGATGAGCAGCTGTGCCACGGTGTGGTTATACTCGGTGAAGAGCTTGTCGTAAATGTACATCAACTCGCACTGGCCGACAGCGGCGGAGGCCTGCTTCGTCGGCACGTCTTTCGGCCGTTCGCTCAGGTTGAGCTTGCCAAAGCCCATGGCGATGGCGCCAGAGGAGACGAGGATGATCTCGTGTCCCATATTTTTAAGGTCGCTTAAAACCTTGCACAGCTTTTCCATACGCTGGATGTTCAGCCGCCCCGTGGGGTGTGCCAGCGTGGATGTGCCGACCTTGACGACAATTCTCATATCGTGATCCCTCCGATCAAAGCGGGCGCGCGATGCGCGCGGACGCCAGAATTTGCCCATTATTATACCGCGCCGATTTGCATTTTGCACTCTTTTTTTGCAAATTTTGCGCCGTAATGACACAGTAAAGTGAAAAAGCACAGGCGCGCGAAAGCGCGCCTGTGCTTTTTTGTGAGATTCTGCTTAAAACGGCTTTTTCGCGACCTCTAAGATCACGTCGAGCATGCCTTGGATCTGCGGGGTGATGACCTTGTTGCGGTGATAAAGCACCTGCCGCCACTGGCTCATCTGACAGTCGGCCACAGGGATGATGGCAAGGTTGCCCTTGTGAATGCTCATCTTCGCCGTGTAGCGCGGCAGCACGGAGAGATACTCTGGATTCTCGCGGATGAGCTTGAGCGCGAGCGTGTCGCTCTCGAGCTCCAAAAACGGCTCGACACTTAGATCCTGACGGGCAAGCTCGCGGTCGAACTGGTCGCGGTAGGGGTTGCCGTGGTTCATCAGGATGAACGGGTGCGACACAAGGTCGGCAAGGTGCACATCATCACGGGCAGAGAGCGGGTTTTCCGTGTTCGTCACGATGACGACGTCCTCCTGCGCTTCAAAGACTTTGACAAACTGCGTGTCGAAGATCTGCTCATCGAGCGTGTAGATGATGTCGAGCTCATTCTTGACGAGCATTTCGGTGATGGAGGCGATATTGCCCGCGTGCAGGCTGATCTGCACGTGCGGAAAACGCTCGTGGTAGAGCGGCACGATGTTAGAGAACGAGGCGGTGAGCAGCGAATTGAGCGTGCCGACGCGCACGGTGCCGCTCAGCTCGGAATCCGACGAGGCAAAGGCGCTGGCACGCGCGATGGCGCTCACCACGTCGCGCGCGTAGGAGACAAAGTCCTTGCCGTACTGCGTGATGGAGACCGTTTTGCCGATGCGGTCAAAGAGCTGCACGCCCAGCTCGCGCTCGAGCTGCTGGATCTGCACCGTGACGGCGGACTGGGAATAATCCAGAGCTTCCGCCGCACGGGAGAAGCTCTTGAGCTCCGTGACTTTTAAGAATGTGACCAGGTTGCGGACTTCCATGGCTGTCCTCCGATTCAAATTTGTAATACATTTTCAAAAATATATTAGTGGAAATATCTTAATTTGTCAATAGACGCATTATAAAAAATAATGAGTCGGGCGAAAAAGTCGGCCGTGGACACACGGCCGGCTTTTTATGAAGGGGATCAGTCCTTGTACTCGTGGTGCAGCAGCTCGTGCGCGCGCTCATTGAGACCCGCGGCATACATCGCGTCGAGGACGGGGTTGCGCTCGCTGCGCTTGAACATCGCGCTGCGGTCGATCTCGTACAGGCCGTGGGCGCGCTTGAGCTTGGTGCTCATCAGCGCGTAGGGCTGGCCCGCGCCGCCGACGCAGCCGGTGCGGCAGGACATGACCTCGACCAGGTCGACCTCGACCTCGCCGTTTTCGATTTGATCGAGCAGCTTTGCCGCGTTGGCAAGGCCGTGGGCCAGGGCGACGCGCACGTCGCGCCCGTTAACGGGGATGGTCACAAAGCGGACGGCCTCCGTGCCGCGAAGACCGCTGTGCTCGAGCATGCGCAGGACGTTTTTGCTCTTGTCGGGCAGGCAGCAGCGGAGCACCGCCTCCGCCACGCCGCCGGAGGTGCCGAAGATCTCGGCCGCGCCGCTGCCCATGCCGAACGGCAGGTCGGGCGACTCCTTTTCGAGCATCTGGAAGCGGATGCCGGATTCCTTGATCATCTTGATGACCTCCTGCGTGGTCAGCACGAGGTCGACGTTCGGTACGCCGTCGCGGCGGAATTCCTCGCGTCCGGCCTCCATTTTCTTGGCTGTGCAGGGCATGATGGCGATGTGGAAGGTCGTGCGGCCGTCGGCGGCGTCCTTTTCGCGGTACTTGTCCTTTAAGACCGTTGCGAACATTTGCATAGGCGAGAGTGCGGAGGACAGGTTCTTGATGAACTGCGGGCGCTCCTGCTCCACATAGCGCACCCAGGACGGGCAGCAGGATGTCATCAGCGGGAGATTTTCGCCCGTTTCCAGACGGCGGAGGAATTCCTTCGATTCCTCGCGCACCGTGAGGTCCGCGCCGAAGATCGTATCGTAAATTTCGTCCGCACCCATGATCTTGAGTGCCGTGACGAGCTTGTCGAGCACATTTTCGCCCGCGGGCAGACCATAGGCCTCACCGATGGCGACGCGCACGGCGGGCGCGATCTGGATGACGACACGCTTTTGCGGGTCGTGCAGGGCACGCCACGCCGCGCCGATGTCGTTTTTGACGGTGATGGCGCCGGTCGTGCACACGGCGGCGCACTGGCCGCAGCTGACGCAGTGCGTGGTCGAGATGGGCTGGTCGTCGCCTGCCTCAATGTGCAGCCCTGGGCCGCGGCCTGCAAAGTGCAGGATGCTCATGCCCTGGACCTCTTTGCACACGCGCACGCAGTCGCCGCAGAGGATGCATTTGTTGAGGTCGAATGTGACCGCAGGGCTTGAAAAGTCCATCGGTACATGCTCGCGCGTATCCTTGAAGTGAACGTGATGGATGCCGAAGCGCACGGCCATCTCCTGCAGACGGCAGGAGCGGTTTTTTTCGCAGGCGGTGCAGTCGCGGCAGTGCGAGGCAAGCATAAGCTCCAGTATCATGCGGCGGTATTTGAGAAGGCGCGATGTGTTGGTGCGGATGCGCATGCCGTTTTTCGGCTTGGTCGTGCAGGCGGCGTCGATCTTGCCGGTGTCCAGATCCTCGACCATACACATGCGGCACGCGCCGTAAACGGAAAGGTCGGAGTGGAAGCAGAAGTTCGGCATTTCCACGCCCGCCTTGCGGCAGACATCCATGATCGTGGGCTCGTCGTCGAACTCCACGCGGATGTTGTCGACATACATGATACCCTTAGCCATCGATCTCCACCTCCTGGATTGCATCAAAGGGGCAGGCCTCGATGCAGGTATAGCATTTGACGCATTTTTCCGGATCGATCACGAACGGCGACTTGATGACGCCCGTGATGGCCTCGGCGTGGCAGGAACGCGAGCACTTGCTGCATCCGCGGCAGATGCTCGGGTCGATCTCGAGGCGGATGCGGTTATAGGGAAGTCCACCCGGCTCGATCGGCTCGCGGTCAAGCTCGCAGAGCGCGCAGTCCCCGCGCAGGTGATCCTTGAATTCCTCGGGAAAGTATTTGATGGCCGTTTCCAGCGTGTGGTAGGAATTGCGGCCCAGATTGCAGAACGCCGTGACTGAGATCATCTCGCCAAGGTCGGTGAGCATATGAAAGTCCGACTCGCTGAGGCGGTAGTCCCGCATGGCCCAGAGCAGCTCGTTCATGCGCTTTGTGCCCTCGCGGCAGGGAACGCACTTGCCGCAGAACTCTGTCTGCGTGTACTGCATAAAGCGACACGCGACATCGACCATGCAGCGGTCCTCGTCGAGCACCGTGATGACGCTGTCGCCGCGGCGCACGCCGTAGGGCTTGAGCTTTTGAAAGTGCAGGGGCAGATCGAGATGCTCCTCGACGAGAAGGCCGCCGCTCGGGCCGCCGATCTGCACCGCCTTAAACTTTTTCCCATTCGGAATGCCGCCGCCGATCCCGTAGATCGCCTCTCGGATGGTGGTCGCCTCCTCGGGAATGTCTACATAGCCGGGGTTGGCGATGTCACCCTTGAGTAAAAAAATTCTTGCCATTTCTCTCTCCGTGTTTCGTTTTTTAAATTTCAAAAAATCTAATAAAATATATAGCACGAAAAACTCTAACACTGCGCCTTAAAATTGTAAAGGGATGCACTGATAAATTATTTGAATAGGAGAGCGGGCTATAAGCAAAAGACGGAGGAGACCGCCTATAATAAGGCGGTCTCCTCCGTTTCTTCTTCGTCCAAAAGCTGCATGATCGACACTTCGAACGCCGTGCGTTCCTCACTGCCGCTTTCGAGCAGCTTGGTGTAGGTCCGGCTCTGCACGCGGCCCTCAAGCGCCAATCGCTCGCCGACGTCCATGCCCGCGATCTGCACGGCGGTCTGTCCCCAGGCGATGCAGGGTAAGTAGTCCGCGCGCCCGTAGTGGCGGTTGACTGCCAGAATGACATCGCAAATGCTGCGGCCGAGCGGCGTGTGCCGCAGCACGGGCTTTTTGCACAGCGCGCCCGAGAGCAGGATGCGGTTAAAGTACGAGCCGTCGCCCGGCTCGATGCTCTGGGCGAACACGGTGATGACGAGCCGGTTGCCCTGCCCGCTCTTGTTGTTAAACGAGCGCAGCTGCCCGACGATGCGAAGGCTCTGTCCCTCATCCACAGGGCAGACGCGCAGCAGTGCCTCGCTCGCCACGATGACGGGCACGTCGTTCTGGCCTGACAGGCGCTCGACCCGCAGGGGGAATTTGTCGAACCGGCGGGTATGGTTCTCGTGCGAAAAGACGGGCTCGCCTGCGGCGACGCCCCACAGCTCCACATAGTTCTGGTTGCGCTCCATATCGTACACCTCAGCACAGTTTTGTTGGTGTATCCTATGAAAAAGAACGTGGAGATATGCCGTGCCGAGCACGAGTACAAGAAGAAAGAGCCGTCGAAAGACGGCTCTTTCTTTTTGTCATTCGCGTGAGCGATAAATTACATCTTGGAGATGATCTCGACCAGCTCTTCGCCGATGCGGCCCTGAGCCTCGACGGTCGCGGAGCCGATGTGCGGCGTGCAGGAGACCATCGGGTGGGAGTAGAGCGCAACGTTGGTCGCGGGCTCGTCGGCATAGACGTCCAGACCGGCGGCGCGGACCTTGCCGCTGTTGAGCGCGTCAAGAAGCGCAGCCTCGTCGACGTTGGTGCCGCGGGAGGTGTTGATGATGACGACGCCGTCCTTCATCTTGGCGATGCGCTCAGCGTTGATGAGAGCGCCGCCGTCGACAGCGGGAGCGTGGACGGAGATGAAGTCGGACTTGGCGAGCAGCTCGTCCATCTCAACATAGGGGATGCCGAGCTCTTCCTCGATGCCGGGGATGTGGAAGATATCGAACGCGATGACGTTCATGCCGATGGCCTTGGCCATCTTGCCGAGCTTCTGGCCGATGCGGCCGAAGCCGACGATACCGAGCGTCTTGCCGGTCAGCTCGATGCCCTTGCCGTAGGCCTTCTTCTCCCACTTGCCCTCGCGCATGGAGTGGCCGGCGATGGAGATGTAACGGGCGCAGGAGAACATGTGAGCCATAGCGAGCTCAGCAACGGACTCGGAGGGGGACTTCGGGGTGTTCTTCACCTCGATGCCGTTGTCCTTGGCGTACTGCACGTCGATGTTGTCGAGGCCGACACCGGCGCGGATGACGCACTTGAAGCGGCTGCCCTTGGCCTCGTCGATCTGCTTGGCACGCAGCTTGGTCTTGGAGCGAATGATGGCGACATCAAAGTCGCGCAGGGCCTTGCCCAGTTCGTCGGGCTCGTAGAACTGCTCAACGAGCTCGTGACCCATCGCGCGAACCTTCTCGATCGCGCCCTTATCCATACCGTCGGTAACAAGAATACGCATAACGAAATTCTCCTTAAATAATATTAAATCATTTTTGTGACGACATGTGCGTCACAAAAATACATTGGCCCAGCCGCCTTTGGCGGCGGCACCAGTGAACGTTTCACTGGTGAGGGGGTATCTAAAAGGGGGATAGTATCCCCCTTTTAAGAAATTTTCCTTTACTTGGTGTGCTCGGCCTCAAACTTCTTCAGGAATTCGACGAGAGCCTGAGCGCCCTCGATGGGCATGGCGTTGTAAACGCTGGCGCGCAGACCGCCGACGCTCTTGTGGCCCTTGAGGTTATCGTAACCGGCAGCCTTGGTAGCGGCGACGACTTCGGCGTCGAGCTCGGCAGAATCGGTGACGAAGGGGATGTTCATGAGGGAACGGAACTCGGGCTCAACCGTGCCGTGGAACATCTTGGAGGAATCCAGGAAGTCATAGATGACCTTGGCCTTCTCGATGTTGCGCTGATGCATGACCTCGAGACCGCCGATGCTCTTGAGGTACTTGAACACCTTGCCGCAGCAGTAAATCGCCCAGCAGTTCGGGGTGTTGTACATGGAGTCGTTCTTGGCGTGGGTGTCATAGCGCATGTAGATGGGCATCTTGGGATCGAGATCCTCGCGGATGAGGTCCTCGCGGATGATGGCGATGACCATACCGGCAGGGCCGACGTTCTTCTGCACGCCCGCATAGATCATGCCGTAATCGCTGACGTTGCAGGGCTGGGAGAGGAACATGGAGCTCTGGTCGGAGACAAGGACGTGACCCTTGGTGTTGGGGAGCTGCTGCCAGGTCACACCGTGGATGGTCTCGTTCTCGCAGATGTAGACATAGTCGGCATCCTCGGGAATGTCGAGATCAGAGCAGTCGGGAATGTAGCTGTAGTTCTTGTCCTTGGAGGAAGCGGCGACGATGACCTCGCCGTACTTCTTGGCCTCGGCAATGGCCTTCTTGGACCATGCGCCGGTCTCGACGTAGACGGCCTTGCCGTTCTTCATCAGATTCCAAGGCACAGCCGCGAACTGCAGCGTAGCGCCGCCCTGAATGAACAGGACCTTGTAGTTGTCGGGAATGCCCATCAGGTCGCGCAGGTCAGCCTCGGCCTCGTCGACGATCTGCTGGAAAACCTTGGAGCGGTGGCTCATTTCCATGACGCACATGCCGCTGCCGCGGTAGTTCATCATCTCGTCACGGATTTCCTCCAGCACGGGCTCCGGCATCATAGCGGGACCGGCAGAGAAGTTGTAGGTGCGATTGTACTTCATTGTTGGTGTCCTCCTGATTGTCTTTTTTGAGCAATAGCAACAGAAATTGCATGATATGACAGCTACAGTATAGTCTATCGTGCGGGGATAATCAATAGAAAAAAGCAAACTTATCATTTATTTAAAAACAACTGTGCCGCGCTTTGAAAAACAAAAAGCAAATGAAGAAATTATTGACAAACGATAATTCTTCTGCTACGCTGACGATAGAAATTATCGCAAAACAATAATTCTGGAGGTGCGATATGAAACGTGACCGGATCAAGACCTTACTTTTGGCGGAGGCGCTCATCTGCGCGCTGCTTGCGCTCGCCCTGTGGCTTTTCGAGGGCGACGCCTTTTCCGTCGCCGGATTCCCCGGCAGCGCAGTGGGGCAGGGACTGAGTGCGCTGGCCGCCTCGGGACGCTTCGGCTTCGCGCTGGCGTTCACGCTGTATGCCGCGGTGATCCTGCTGCCGCTCTATGCGCTCGTGCACATCGGGGCGCGGCGGGAACTGAAGCCCGAGGACGCGCTGCTCGTGCTCATCGCGTTTGCCGCGGCCTGCGCGCTCTTTCCACACGGCTGGACCGCCTATTGGAGCACATCGGCGGAGGCACTGTTCCCGCGCCTTGCCTGGCAGTGGCTCATTTTCGCGCTGCTCGCGGGCTGGGTCGTGCTGCGGCTGCTGCGCCGGTTTTCCGGCGGCGATACGCAGGAGCTTTTGCGCCTCTTTCGCGCGCTGCTTATCCTCGCGGCGGCGTATTTCATCTTCGAGGTTTGCTTTGCGGAATTTGCGGGCCTGTTTTCCGCCGTCGACGCGCTCAAGGCGGGCAACAGCGCCTTTACAACCGATACGGTCCTGCCTGCGGCAACGGACGTAACGGGTTCGAAGAGCCTTGTGTTCAGCTATGTTGTCCTCGCCCTGCGCTTTGCCGCGGAAGTCCTTCCTACGCTGCTCGCCGCGGCGACGGCGTACTTCGCCATCGGCCTTCTCGACACGATGGAAGACGGCGCATTTACGCAGGAGAGCGCCGCCTACGCGCCAAAGCTTGCCGAATGGTGTGTCAAGGTGCTCAAGCTCAGCGTGCTGTTCGCGCTCGCGGTCAACGTTTTGCAGGCGTTCTGTGCGCCGATGCTCCTGAGCACCAGCATTTCGATCCGTCTGCCGATCTTCGAGCTGTGCTTCGTGCTCGCAGCGCTTCTCGGTGCGCGGCTCATCGCCTCGAACGTCGCCCTTGCGGCGGACAACGACCTCTTTATCTGAGGGTGCTGCCATGGCGATCACGATACATCTCGACGAGGTGCTGAAAGTGCGCGGCATGACAAGCAAGGAACTTTGTGCCATCGTCGGCATCACGGAGGCAAATCTTTCCATTCTGCGCAGCGGCAAGGCCAAGGGCGTGCGATTTTCGACGCTCAACCGCATCTGCTGCGCGCTCGAATGCAATGTGAGCGATATTCTGCAATGCGACGGAGAACTGGAGGCGGAACATGAAGAGTAAAACGAAAACGATACTGATTTTTGCTGCGATCCTCGCGGCGGTCTTTCTCATTGCCTTTCTCGACGGCGGCGCGGTGCAGTCTGCTGCCGAAGAGGAGGAAGAGGGGATGCTGATCGGCGCTTTCGTCTCGGAAGAGGACATCGACATCGGCGGTGATCTTGCGGTCTCAGCCGCGGGCAAATTCGTCTGGAAGGCTGGGCGGCTCTATATGGATACGGACGAAGACTGGTGGGCGCTCAAAGACCGCGGCAGCGGCATTTACTGCACGATGGAGCCGGACGCGCGCTACGGTGAGGAGGACGCCAAGTCGCCGAATATCACAATCTTCGGCGCACTCGGTGCGCCGCTGGGGAAGGCCGGTATCGACGATGACAACGGCGTCCGTACGACGGACATCGACCTCTCGGGCGAGGTCTACGCCTGCGGCGACAGACAAGTGATTTTCAATCTTTATCCCATCTACCAGACGTCGGATGGCCGCATTTATTTGACGCGCGGCAACAGCATGGGCATGTCCGGCTCGGACGGCGGCAGCATGACTCACACGCTCACGAGCGATAAGACCGAGACGATCGGCGGCAAGTCCGAGCGCGTGAAGGTCAAAGTTGCCATCACCGCCGTCTCCCGCCCGACACCGACGAAGTTCACCGTCGCGCACATGGACGAAAACGACGATCTCTTGAAGCTCGAGGAGTTCGCGCCCGACGCGCTGCCCGAGTCTATCACTGCCGCGGACGGCGCGGCGTATCTCATCGGCACGAGCTATGGCACGGACTGGAACGGAGAGACGGCGGAATACGACATTTGCAGCCGCAGCAATGACAGTGCGCCGTATTCTTACTCAAATCTGGACACCTTCCGCTATCAGGACGGTAAGCTCTGCTCAATCAGCATCAAGGTCAACTGGGGGGAGGGAACAGCATGAAACGACTGATCGCTTTTGCGCTGGCGCTCGCGGTGGTGTTCGGCGTGAGCTTCGCGCTCTATAAGCCTGAGCGTATCGAAGCCGCGGCGCAGGAGACCATGGACGACGAGTGGGTCGGATACTTCTTCGCCCTCGAACCCTTCGACGGCAGGCGCTACGCGACGGAGAACGTCGATGATTACGACTTCGGCGTACCCGGTGTACCGATGTTCGTGACCATCACGGATATCCTGCCCGGTGAGCCGGGCTATGTCGAAAACGATGATTTTAACCATGTTATCGGCGCGGCCGTGGGCGATGAGGCCGTGGGCAGTGGAATGAACGTCAAGGTCGACGACAACGGCAGCAGCTATGAGACGGGCGGCGAGATCTTCTATGCAAGCGGTGAATGGAAGCCGGTCAAACAGTGTTCCGTTTACCGCACAAGTGACGGAAAATACTACGCCGAATGGGATCACACCGGCATGGGGGCCCACGTCGGCGTGAGCAGGGAAGAAAGCGTCGAATGGAAAGTAAACGGCAGAACAGAGCGGCGCTCCATCAAGGTGAGCGTCACATTTGAGGAGCGCACGGCGGCGGAGAGACTCGTGTTTGTCTGGCTGAGGGGGGACAAGAGCATTCTTTCGCGCGAGGAATACGGCGCGGACGCGCTCCCCGAGACCCTGACCGCGCCGGACGGTGCGGAGATCCTTGTCGTGACGCAGACGAGTGCGGACGGCACAAGCACCCGCTCGCTCTGCACGCAGGACGATCTGTTCGCCAGAGCCTATGTTCCCCCGACGCTTTCCGGACTTCTGCGTGTTGTCGACGTCTCGCTCGACTGGGGAGAGGACGAGACTTAACCAATTTTTAATAAAGAATTCGCTAAGAAAATGATTGCAATACGCGGGCAAAGCGGGTAAGATGGGGTTAACTCAAAGAAAAGAGGAACTTGCCATGCGTCCCGACGGAACCCGAGTGAAAGAGGCGTCCACCATCGTTTCGGCATTGCCCTATGTCATGCCGCGGCGCTACGACGCGCAGAATTTCATCACCGAATACGCTGATATGGAGGTCCTGCGCCGCTACATTCAGGAAAAGCGCCGCGAAGGCGTCCACATCCCGTATATGACGCTCATTCTGGCGGCATACTTCAAGGCGTATCAGGAAAATCCGAAGATCAACCGCTTCATCATGAACAGCAAGATCTATCAGCGCAACCACTTCTGCGTCAGCTTCGTCATCCTGAAAACGCGCGCCGACGGCCGCGCGGATGAGACGTCGATCAAGGTGTTCTTTGAGGACGGGGACGATATCTTCTCCATCAACCGCAAGATCGAGGAGGCGGTCGCGCAGAATCAGGTGGCCGCGCACAACAACAATACGGATAAATTCGCGAATTTTCTGTTCGCCATCCCCATCCTGCCGGGGCTTTTGTTCGGCCTTGTCAAGCTGATGGACCGCTGCGGCCTGCTGCCGCGTAAGATCATTGATCTGAGCCCGTTCCACACGAGCCTTTTTATCACGAACCTTGCCTCCATCAACACGAATTCCATCTTCCACCACTGCTACGAGTTCGGCACGACGGGTGTGTTCGTCAGCATGGGCAAGCCTATTGCCAATTATATGAGCGGGGAGTATAATAAAAAAATGATCCCGCTCTCCGTCGTGATGGATGAGCGCATCTGCACGGGACACGAGTACGCGCTGTTCTGGGCGAGCGTGCGCCGCTATCTCAAGCACCCCGAGCTGCTGGAGGGGAAGCCGACGGAGGAAAACGCCTATCCCGCGGAGGAATGCGTTTGATCAGCAGCCACAAGCCGCAAAGCGCGGGATCTGCGCTTTGCGGCGTTTTCTATTTTTATGTATAGAAGAAAGGACAGGGAAGCTTCCTTGATCGAACCAAAGTCTCAGGTAAAGAAATGCAGCGCCCACGCAGAAATTTTGCAGCAAAACGATGAACGCACCGTCTACCGCCTCAGAGAGACGGACGGCGAGGTGCGCATCACGGCCTATCCCGTTTTCCCCGGCATTGAGCTTGCCTATCACGATGTGCACGCGCCGTCCTACCGTCTGGCAGAGCCGGGCGCGGCGGGACTCATCGAGATCCAGCACTGCCGCGAGGGACGCGCGGAATACTGCTGCGGCGGCGAGCATTACTTTTTAGCCCCCGGCGACCTCTCCGTCGTGCGCCGCGCCGCCATCGAGGGGGAGGTGGAGTTCCCCACGGGGCACTACCACGGCATCACCGTCACGCTCGACCCCGCCCTCGCACCTGACTGTTTGTCCTGCATTTTGCAGGATGTCGACGTCCGCCCCAGCGTGCTGGCGGAGAAGTTCTTCGCCGACTCGGAGTGCTTTGTCTCGCGTTCGTCGGCGCGCGTGGAGCACATCTTCTCTGAGCTCTACGCCGTGCCCGCCGGCATCCGCCGCGGCTACTTTAAGGTTAAGGTGCTCGAACTGCTGCTCTTTTTGAGTGCGCTCGATGTGGCGCATGAAAAGCACGGCTATACCGCCGCGCAGGTGCGCCTTGCGCGCACGGCGCGCGACACGCTGCTTGCAAGCACGGAGGACGACGTTACGATCTCCGCGCTTGCACAGGAGCTTGGCGCGTCGTCCTCGCAGCTCGCCGCGAGCTTTCGCGGCGTGTACGGCATGACGCCCGCAGCATTTTTGCGCGCGCAGAAGATGCACAGTGCCGCGCAGCTCCTGCGCACGAGCGACCGCACGGTGCTCGATATCGCGGGGCAGTTCGGCTATGACAACGCCAGCAAGTTTGCCAAGGCCTTCCGCAGTGTGATCGGTGTGTCGCCGAGCGCGTACCGCGCGGGCGCGGACAGCGACAGCTGCGCGCCGACGGCGGAAAAGGCAGAATAAAATATTTTGGAGCCTCATCCGATCAATTTGGAGCGGATGGGGCTCTTCTTTTCGGGTATCCTAAGACACGTCAAGAGCGAGGACGCCGCTCCCTAAGAGTTAAAGAAATCTAACTTCTGGGGAGCCACCACCGAAACCAAAGGGGAGGGAAACGGGCATGTCTGAAGAGATCCTGGTGCGGCAGGGTGCGCCGACGTTGGCAGGTATCAAAACGGGCAGCCTCTTCCCTTGTCCTTGCGAAGATAAGGAAGCGCTCTTTGCGGACATCCGCCGCCTGAACCGTCTGCTTGTGCCAAAGGGCCTGTGTCTGCTGCCGATCCGTTTTCTGAAAGGACAGGTCCTTTTGTACCTGTACCGCCCCTCTGAGCTGCGGAGAGATTTGGAGAACGAACAGGCGGCCGAGATCCTGCACCACGCGGGCTACAATAGCGGCCACTGCGGACGCTGCATCGCAAACCTCGTCCGCCGATTCCGCGAGGGCGGCGAATTCCCCCATGAGGTCGGGCTTTTCCTCTCGTATCCGCCGGAGGACGTCAAGGGCTTCATCGACCACCGCGCCTGCAACTTCAAATGCGCGGGGCTGTGGAAGGTCTACGGCGACGAGAAGAAGGCGCGCGAGCTGTTCGCCCGCTTCAAAAAATGCACGGAGATCTACTGCGCACTCTGGGAGGCCGGCTCGGGCATCGAGCAGCTTGCCGTGGCAGTGTGATAGATACTGATTTATGAAAGGAACATACTAATATGAAAAAGACTGCTGTTGTTTATTGGAGCGGCACGGGCAACACCGAGGCCATGGCCAAGGCCGTCGCTGAGGGCATGGAGAGCGCGGGCGCGCAGGTCACGATGTTGACCCCTGACCAGGTCAAGGCCAGCGAGCTGAGCGCTTACGACGCGATCGCCTTCGGCTGCCCCGCCATGGGCAGCGAAGTGCTCGAGGAGATGGAGTTCCAGCCCATGTTTGACGAGGTCAAGCGCAGCCTTGGCGGCAAGAGCGCCGCGCTGTTCGGCTCCTACGGCTGGGGCGACGGCGAGTGGATGCGCAGCTGGGAAAAGGACTGCGATGATTCCGGCATCCGCCTTGTGTGCGAGAGCGTGACCTGCTGCGAAGCGCCTGATGACGCCGCGCTGGACGCCTGCCGCGCGCTGGGCAAGGAGCTGGCGAAGTGAGGATTCCTCTGTGGACGAAAAGCGCGCGATGAGGAAGCTCAGGCGGAAAGCACCTGTGCTCGTTGCGCTTGCGGTCATCCTGCTGAGTCTTGCCATCGGCGGATGCCTGCCTTTTTGAAAACACGATGCGATGGAAGGCCGCGTACGGGGAGTGCGCGGCCTTCCGATTTTTATTTGCGCTGCCGAAACGGCAGATTTTTACTGATAAGTATTAGCATAACTTATAGATATGTAGATTATTATCAAAAAACTGATAAATAGGGCGAAGGCTTTCTCTCTTTTGCCGCATGGACGAAAAGAGCCCTCTGTGATACCATATTGCTTGTCAAGTTGAGCTCTTTGTAACTGACGGAAACGTGGGTCACCACAGGGGAGCAGAGAGCGTTTCTTGCTGAAATTCAGCAGCCGACCGTCTGGGCACTTCAACTGCACATCGAGGCAGTGGAGCGCCCATTTTTGCTTTTAAGGAGGCAGAACTATGCGAAAGGTAGCCGTTATTATGGGCAGCACGAGCGACCTGCCCGTCGCCGAGAAGGCGATCCAGACGCTCAAGGAATATGGGATCGAGACCGAGGTCCGCGTGTTATCCGCCCACCGGTGCCCGAACGAGGCAAGAGAATTTGCGGCGTCGGCACGGGAGAGCGGATTTTCTTGTATCATCGCGCTCGCGGGCATGGCCGCGCACTTGGCCGGCGCGATGGCCGCGAATACGACGCTTCCCGTCATCGGCGTGCCGTGCAGCGGCGCGAAGCTCGACGGCATGGACGCGCTGCTCTCGACCGTCCAGATGCCGAGCGGCATCCCCGTTGCCACCGTCGCTATCGACGGGGCGAAAAACGCCGCCATCCTTGCCGTCCAGATCATGGCTGTGAGCGACGAGGGCCTTGCCCACAAGCTCCAGGCCGCACGTGACGAGGGCACCGCCGCTGTCCTGAAGGCGGACGAAGAGCTTCGCGAGCGCTACAAAAACTGAGCAAAACAAAAAGCATCACCGATCAAACAACAAATCGATCATTTATTCATTATTTATAAAGGAGAACAGACAATGAAACTCGTTTATACCGGAAAGACCAAGAATGTGTACGTACTGGACAATGGCAACTACCTTCTCAAGTTTAAGGACGACTGCACCGGCAAGGACGGTGTGTTCGATCCGGGCGAGAACAGCGTGGGCCTGACCATCGAGGGTGTGGGCAACGTCAACCTGCGCATGACCAAGCACTTCTTTGAAAAGATCAACGCCGCCGGCATCCGCACCCACTTTGTTTCCGCGGACCTGAAGGAGACCACGATGGAGGTCCTGCCCGCGAAGGTCTTCGGCCACGGCCTCGAGGTCATCTGCCGTCTCAAGGCGGTGGGCAGCTTCCGCCGCCGCTACGGCGAGTACATCGAAGAGGGCGCGGATCTTCCCTCCTATGTCGAAATGACCTTCAAGAACGACGCGCTGGGCGATCCCCTCGTGACGAAGGACGCGCTCGCGGCGCTGAACGTCATGACCGAGCAGCAGTATGACGAGATCAAGGCCATGACGCAGAAGATCACCAAGATCGTTGCCGATGACCTGAGCGAGAAGGGCCTCGTCCTCTATGACATCAAGTTTGAGTACGGCTACGCGCCCGACGGCAGCGTGATGCTCATCGACGAGATCTCCTCGGGCAATATGCGCGTTTATCGCGACGGCAAGTACATCGACCCCATGACGCTCTCTGAGCTGTTCTTTGCGTAATGGGCGGCTTTTTTGGCGCGGTATCTGACCGCAATGTCGCCCTGGACGTCTTTTTCGGCACGGACTACCATTCCCACCTCGGCACACGCCGGGGTGGTATGGTTCTCTTTGACAAGGAAGAGGGCTTCCAGCGGCAGATCCATAATATTGAGAACACGCCCTTTCGGACGAAGTTCGAGCGCGATCTTGCGGATTTCCGTGGTCACGCGGGCCTTGGCTGCATCAGCGACAGCGACCCCCAGCCGCTGCTCGTGCGCTCGCATCTGGGCCTCTACGCCATTGTAACGGTCGGCATCATCAACAATGCCGACGAGCTGGTGCAGGACTATCTTTCCGAAAAGGGCCAGCAGTTCCTCACACTGAGCAGCGGCCGCGTGAATGTCACCGAGCTGACCGCGGCGCTCATCAACCAGAAGGACGACCTTGCCTCCGGCATCCTCCATGCCCAGGAGGTTATCGACGGCTCCATGACGATCCTCATCCTCACGGAAGAGGGCGAGATCATCGCCGCGAGAGACAGCATGGGCCGCCTTCCCGTGCTCATCGGTCAGCGCGAGGACGGCTACTGCGTGTCGTTTGAGTCCTTCGCCTATCATAAGCTCGACTATCAGGATGCCTACGAGCTTGGCCCTCGGGAGATCGTCCGCCTGAACGCGAGAGGGTTTGAAACGCTCTCACCTGCGGGCAAGCAGATGAAGATCTGCGCCTTCCTGTGGACCTATTACGGCTATCCGAACTCCAACTACGAAGGCGTGAACGTCGAGCTGATGCGCTATCGCAACGGCGCGATCATGGCGCGCGACGAGGAAGCGCGCGGCGGCGTGCCCGATGTTGACTTCGTCGCCGGTGTGCCGGATTCCGGTGTGCCGCACGCCATGGGCTATGCAAACCAAAGCGGCAAGCCCCTTGCGCGCCCCTTCGTCAAGTATACTCCGACCTGGCCGCGCTCGTTCATGCCCGAGGATCAGCAGGTGCGCAGCAAAGTGGCGCGCATGAAGCAGATCCCCGTGCCGGAGCTGATCGAGGGCAAGAAACTCCTCTTTGTGGACGACTCCATCGTGCGCGGCACGCAGCTTCGTGAAACGGTCGAATTCCTGTACAGCGCCGGCGCGTCGGAGGTGCATATGCGCTCGGCCTGTCCGCCCATCATGTATCCCTGCCGTTACCTGAACTTCTCGCGCGGCAACAGCCCCATGGATCTGCTGGCGCGCCGCATGGTGCAGCAGCTGGAGGGCAACGAGGGGCAAAAGCATCTGGAAGAATACGCCGACAGCAGCTGCGAACGCGGAAAGTGTCTGCTGCACGCCATCTGCGAGCAGTTCGGCTTTGATTCGCTGTCCTACCAGTCCCTTGAGGGAATGTTGGAGGCGATCGGTATTGACAGGGAACAGGTCTGCACCTATTGCTGGACCGGAAAGGAATAACAATATGGGCATTTCTCATTCGGAAGCATACGCGGCCGCCGGCGTGAATATCGAGGCCGGCTACGAGGGCGTCAAGCTGATGAAAAAGCACGTCCAGCGCACCATGATCCCGGGCGTTGTGTCCGATATTGGCGGCTTTGGCGGCCTGTTTGCGCCTGATCTTACTGGTATGAGTGAGCCCGTGCTCGTCTCGGGCACGGACGGCGTGGGCACGAAGCAGCGCATCGCGCAGCTGATGAACAAGCACGACTCCGTCGGCATCGACTGCGTTGCCATGTGCGTCAACGACATCATCTGCTGCGGCGCAAAGCCCATCTTCTTCCTCGACTACATCGCCATCGGCAAGAACGAGCCGGAGAAGGTCGCGACGCTCGTTTCCGGCGTGGCCGAGGGCTGCGTGCAGTCCGGCTGCGCGCTCATCGGCGGCGAGACCGCCGAACACCCCGGCACCATGTCTGCCGACGACTACGACCTTGCGGGCTTCGCCGTCGGCATTGTCGACCGCGCGAAGATCATCGACCACGACCGCATGCGTCCGGGCGACGTTGTGATCGCGCTCACCTCAAGCGGTATCCACTCCAACGGCTATTCCCTCGTGCGCAAGGTCTTCAACGTTGAGCACGCGGACCTCGGCGCGTATGTCGACGAGCTCGGCTGCACGCTGGGCGAAGAACTGCTGCGCCCGACGAAGATCTATGTCAAGCCCGTTCTCGCCGCGATGGACGTGGCCGACGTCCACGGCGTCAGCCACATCACAGGCGGCGGCTTCTACGAAAATATCCCCCGCTGCATCCCCGACGGCCTGTGCGCGAAGATCGACAAGTCCTCTCTCCGCACGCCGCCGATCTTCTCAATGCTCCAGCGCATGGGCAGCATCCCCGAGCACGACATGTTCAACACCTACAACATGGGCGTCGGTATGACGATGATCGTCGCCAAAGATGACGCCGACAAGGCGCTTGCCGCCCTCAAGGAAAACGGCCAGGACGCCTACGTGATCGGCGAGGTCGTGAGCGGGGAAGAGAAGGTCGCACTATGCTGAAAAGCGCGCGCATCGCGGTGTTCGTCTCGGGCGGCGGCACGAATTTACAAGCCTTGCTCGACGCGCAGGGAGACGGCAAAATTCCACACGGCGAGATCGCGCTCGTCATTTCCTCTCAGGCATGCGCCTACGCGCTCGAACGCGCGGAAAAGGCGAACGTCCCCGCGCACACCGTGCCGTCGAGCCTCATCCAGCACGACTTTGAGGCGGCGATCGAGCTTCTGCTCGAGCAGTACAAGATCGACGTTATCGTCCTCGCGGGCTTTTTGAGCATCCTGAGCGAGAACTTCACGAAAAAGTGGCCGCGCCGCATTCTGAATATCCATCCGTCGCTGATCCCGTCGTTCTGCGGCAGGGGCATGTACGGCTTAAAGGTGCACGAGGCTGCGCTCGCGCGCGGCGTGAAGGTCACGGGCGCGACGGTGCACTTTGTCAACGAAATTCCCGACGGCGGCGAGATCATCCTGCAAAAAGCGGTCGAGATCGAAGAGGGCGACACGCCCGAGACCTTACAGCGCCGCGTGATGGAGCAGGCCGAATGGAAGCTCCTGCCGCGCGCGACGGAGCTTGTCTGCCGCGCCATCACAGAAGAGGAGAACTGAAATGGTCGACTTTTTGCACTTTCTGAAAAATACGTCTTATCCCGGCCGCGGCATTTTAGTCGGCAAGGACCGCGTCTATTATTTCATCATGGGCCGCAGCGAGAACAGCCGCAACCGCGTCTTTGTCAAGACCGACGACGGCATCCGCACCGAGGCCTTTGACCCCGCCAAGCTCGCCGACCCGAGCCTCATCATCTATCACCCCGTCCGCACGATGGGCAGCGACCTCGTTGTGACGAACGGCGACCAGACCGACACGATCTGCGAGCACGGCGACTTCCGCCGCGGCCTGATGACGCGCGAGTACGAGCCCGACGAGCCGAACTGGACGCCGCGTATTTCCGCCATCGTGCATGAGGACGGCTCGTTCGAGATGTCCATCCTCAAGCATAACAGCGGCCGGTGCCTGCGCGAGTTCTTCTGCTACGAGGGCTGCGACGCGGACAAGGCCTACTTCATCAGCACCTATCAGGGCGACGGCACGCCGCTGCCGACATTTGCGGGCGAGCCGATGGAGGTGAGCGTCCCCAGCCCCGAAGAGGTCTGGGACGCGCTCAACGAGGACAACAAGGTGTCCCTTTACGCAAACATGAACGGCGAAGTCAAGCTGTTCAACAAGAATTTAGGCGATTGAGGAGAACGATATGAACGAGCTCGAACTCAAATATGGCTGCAACCCCAACCAGAAGCCTGCGCGCGTCTTTATGAAAGACGGCGGCGACCTGCCGTTCACCGTGCTGAACGGCAAGCCAGGCTACATCAATCTGCTCGATGCCTTCAACTCCTTCCAGCTCGTGCGCGAGCTTAAGGAGGCCACGGGCCTGCCCGCTGCGGCGAGCTTCAAGCACGTCTCTCCCGCGGGAGCGGCGCTCGGCCTGCCGCTCGACGAGGTGGACAAGCAGATTTACTTTGTTGAGCCTGACGAGGCCCTTTCGCCCATCGCCTGCGCCTACATCCGCGCCCGCGGCGCGGACCGCCTCTGCTCCTACGGCGACTGGGCGGCGCTCTCCGACGAGTGCGACGCCGCGACGGCGGAATATCTGAAAGGCGAGGTCTCCGACGGCATCATCGCCCCCTCGTTCAGCGAGGAGGCGCTTGCCATCCTAAAGACGAAAAAGGGCGGCAAGTACAACATCGTGCAGATGGACCCCGCCTACATTCCCGCCCCACAGGAGCAGAAGGACGTCTTCGGCGTCACGTTCGAGCAGGGCCGCAACAACTGCAAGATCGACGAGTCGCTGCTTGCGAACATCGTCACCGAAAATAAGAATCTTCCCGATGACGCGAAGCGCGACATGATCGTTTCGCTCATTACGCTCAAATACACGCAGTCGAACTCCGTCTGCTACGCCAAGGACGGCCAGACCATCGGCGTCGGCGCCGGCCAGCAGAGCCGCATCCACTGTACGCGCCTTGCCGGCAGCAAGGCGGACAACTGGTATCTCCGCCGCCACCCGAAGGTGCTTGCGCTGCCGTTTGTGGACGGTATCCGCCGCCCTGACCGCGACAACGCCATCGATGTTTATATTTCCGACGAGTGTGACGACGTTTTGGCCGACGGTGCATGGCAGCGCGTCTTCAAGGAGCGCCCCGAGCCGCTGACGGTGCAGGAGCGCAAGGACTGGGTCGCCCGCCAGAGCGGCGTGACCGTCGGCTCCGACGCGTTCTTCCCGTTCGGCGACAATGTTGAGCGCGCGAGAAAGAGCGGCGTTTCCTACATCGTCGAGCCGGGCGGCTCGATCCGCGATGACAATGTCATCGAGACCGCGAATAAATACGGCATCACCATGGCCTTTACCGGACAGAGATTGTTCCATCACTAAAAGGAGGAACGAAACGAATGAAACTCATGGTCATCGGCGGCGGAGGCCGCGAACACGCCATTATCAAGAAGTTAAAAGAAAATCCCGCAGTTGAGAAAATTTACTGCCTGCCCGGTAACGGCGGCATCGCCGCCGACGCGGTCTGCGTGCCGGAGATCGGCGCAAAGGACATCCCCGCGCAGGTCGAATTTGCGAAAGCGCACCGGATCGACTACGCCGTCGTCGCGCCGGACGATCCACTGGCCCTCGGCGCGGTGGACGCGCTGACCGAGGCGGGCGTCCCGTGCTTCGGCCCCGACAAAAAGGCCGCCGTCATCGAGGCGAGCAAGGCCTTTTCCAAGGATCTTATGAAAAAGTACGGCATCCCCACGGCGAAGTACGAGCTCTTCACCGAGGTGGAGGCCGCCTGCGCCTATATTGAGGCGCAGGGCGCGCCCATCGTCGTCAAGGCCGACGGTCTGGCGCTCGGCAAGGGCGTCATCGTCGCGCAGACGGTGGGGGAGGCGAAAGCCGCCGTTCGCTCCATGATCGAGGACAAGGCCTTCGGTCAGAGCGGCGCGCGCGTCGTCATCGAGGAGTTCATGGAGGGGCCCGAGGTCTCCGTTCTGAGCTTTACCGACGGCGAAACCGTTGTTCCCATGGTGTCCTCCATGGACCACAAGTGCGTGCTCGACGGCGACAAGGGCCCGAACACCGGCGGCATGGGCACGATCGCCCCAAATCCCTGCTACACGGAAAAGATCGCGGACGAGTGCATGCAGACGATCTTCCTGCCCACCATCCGCGCGATGAAGGCCGAGGGCCGCCCCTTCAAGGGCTGCCTGTACTTCGGCCTGATGCTCACAAAGGACGGCCCGAAGGTCGTGGAGTACAACTGCCGCTTCGGCGATCCCGAGACGCAGGTCGTGCTGCCGCTTCTCAAGTCCGACCTGCTCACGGTCATGCAGGCAACGACGAACGGCACGCTCAAGGATGTGTCCGTCGAATTTTCGACCGATTCCGCCTGCTGCGTCGTCCTCGCCTCGAACGGGTACCCCAAGAAGTACGAGAGCGGCTTCCCCATCACGATGAGCGAAGAGGCCGCTGCGCACACCTACGTCGCGGGCGCGAAGAAAGACGGAGACAGGCTCCTGACCGCGGGCGGCCGCGTGCTCGGCGTTACCGCCGTCGCCCCCGCGCTCGAGGAGGCCGTGAAAGAGGCCTACCGTTTATCGTCCGAGGTCGATTTTGCCAACAAATACTGCCGCAGCGACATTGGCCGCCGAGCCCTCGCCGCGCAAAAGGAGAGAGAGTAAATGGTCTATCGCGTCTGTGTTGAAAAAAAGCCCGGCCTTGCGCCCGAGTGCGCGAGCCTTCTTTCCGACTGCCGCTCGTTTCTGGACCTCAAGAGTCTTGAAAATGTGCGCATTTGGAACCGCTACGACGTCGAGGGCATCGACGAGACTCTGTTTGCCTATGCCACAAATACCGTTTTCTCCGAGCCGCAGCTCGACCTGACGAGCGGGGAGATCGACGCGAGCGGCGCTGCCGCCGTGTTTGCCGTCGAGCCGCTGCCCGGCCAGTTCGACCAGCGCGCGGACAGCGCGGCGCAGTGCATCCAGCTCCTCAGCCAGGGCGAGCGCCCGCGCATCCGCACGGCGAAGGTCTACGCGCTCTACGGCACGCTCTCTGAAAAGGACGTCGAGGCCGTCAAGCACCATGTCATCAACCCTGTCGAGAGCCGCGAGGCCTCGCTTGCAAAGCCCGAGACGCTCGAAGAGAACCTCTCCGAGCCCAAGAGCGTCGCATCGGTCGACGGCTTTACCGGGATGGATGAATCGGCGCTCTCGGCGCTTCTTTCGTCCATGGGCCTTGCGATGGACTTAGACGACCTCAAGACCTTGCAGGCCTATTTCCGCGACGAAGAGCACCGCGACCCCACCGTGACCGAGGTGCGCGTCGTCGACACCTACTGGTCCGATCACTGCCGCCACACGACGTTCTCTACGCATTTGGACGAGGTCAGCATCGAGAATCCCGCCGTCAAGGATGCGTATGACCGCTACCTCGCCGCGCGCGAGGAGGTCTACGGCATCGAGAAGGCCGCCAAGCGCCCCCAGACGCTCATGGACATCGCGACCATCGGCACCAAGACGCTCAAGAAACGCGGCCTTCTCCCCGAGCTCGACGAGAGCGAGGAGATCAACGCCTGCTCTATCCACGTTCCCGCCAAGGTGAACGGCGAGGAGCAGGACTGGCTGCTGATGTTCAAAAACGAGACCCACAACCACCCCACCGAAATTGAACCCTTCGGCGGCGCGGCCACCTGCATCGGAGGCTGCATCCGCGACCCGCTCTCGGGACGTGCTTACGTCCATCAGGCGATGCGCGTCACCGGCGGCGGCGACCCGCGAAAGACGCTCGCGGAGACGCTTCCCGGAAAGCTCCCCCAGCGCAAGCTGGCGCAGACCGCGGCGGCGGGATATTCGTCCTACGGCAACCAGATCGGCCTTGCCACGGGCCATGTCGCCGAGCTCTACCACGAGGGCTACATTGCCAAACGCCTTGAGTGCGGCGCGGTCGTCGCCGCGGCGCCCGCCAAGAACGTTGTGCGCGAGCGTCCCGCCCCGGGCGACGTCGTTATCTTGCTCGGCGGCCGCACGGGCCGTGACGGCATCGGCGGCGCGACCGGTTCGTCGAAGAGCCACGATATGAAGTCCCTCACCACCATGGCGAGCGAGGTCCAGAAGGGCAACGCGCCCGAAGAGCGCAAGATCCAGCGCTTGTTCCGAAACGGCGAGGTCACCCGCCTCATCAAGCGCTGCAACGACTTCGGCGCGGGCGGTGTGTCTGTCGCCATCGGAGAGCTGGCCGACGGCCTCGAGATCGAGCTCGACGCCGTGCGCAAGAAGTATGAGGGCCTCGACGGTACCGAGCTTGCGATCTCCGAATCGCAGGAGCGCATGGCCGTCGTCGTCGCGCCGGAGGATGAGGCGAAGTTCATCGCCGCCGCGCAGGCCGAAAACCTGGAGGCCTACCGCGTGGCCGTCGTGACTGAGAGCCCCCGCATGGTCATGCACTGGCGCGGCCAGACGGTCGCCGACCTTTCGCGCGCCTTCCTCGACACGAACGGCGCAACGAAGCACGCAAGCGTTGCGGTCGAGGCAAAAAAGAGCGCGGCAGTCTCCGCGCCCGCGACGCTGCGCGATATGGCGGGCAGCCTCAAGAGCGCGTCCCGCCGCGGTCTCACCGAGCGCTTCGACTCCACCGTCGGTGCGTTCTCGCTGCTCATGCCCTTTGGCGGCAAGACGCAGCGTACCCCCTCGCAGGCGATGGCGGCGCTGCTGCCGGTGCTGCCGGGTAGCAAGACCGAGCAGGGCAGCGTGATGGCCTGGGGCTGCGACCCCGACGCACTGAGCGCCGATCCTTACACGGGCGCGCACAGCGCGGTCTACACCTCGGTTGCTAAGATCGTCGCCGCGGGCGCCGATTATCACAAGGCATATCTCACCTTACAGGAATTTTTTGAAAAGCTCCGCAATGAGCCCGTGCGCTGGGGCAAGCCTTTTGCCGCGCTCCTCGGTGCGCTGGACGCGCAGCTTGAGCTCGGCGCCGCCGCCATCGGCGGTAAGGACTCGATGTCCGGCACGTTCTTAGACCACGACGTCCCGCCGACGCTCATCTCGTTCGCCATTGCACCGGTGTGCGCGGGCGAGCTTGTGACGACTGACTTCAAGTCCGCCGGTCACGGCGTTTATCTCTTCTACGGCGGCACGGCGGAGCAGAAGACCGCCGCGTGGGAGCGCTTCACCGCGCTTGCCCGCGCGGGCAAGGCCGCAAGCGCCTGGGCCGTTGAAAACGGCCTTGCCGAAGCGGTGATGAAGATGTCGCTCGGCAACGAGGTCGGCTTTGCCGCGGCTTCGACCGCTCTCGACTGGTACCGGCCCATGCCCGGCGCGATCGTCGCTGAGCTCACCGAGGAAATTCCCGACGCCGTCTGCATCGGCATCACGACGGCGGAGAAGACGATCACCATCGGCAATGACGAGGCGAGCATCTCTGGGCTGCTTGCCCTGAACGACGCCGTCCTCGAATCCGTCTATCCGACGAAGACGCAGGACGCCGGCACGGTCGAGTGCTTTACCTATGAAACGGAAAAGCGCGCCGCGCCCGCCGTCAAGACCGCGCGTCCGAAGGCGTTGATCCCCGTCTTCCCCGGCACGAACTGCGAGTACGACACCCAGCGCGCCCTGCTCGAAGCAGGCGCGGACGCCGAGCAGTTCATCATCCGCAACTTAACGAGCGCCGACGTTGCTGACAGCGTCGAGCACTTTGCCAAGGCCGTCAAGGATAGCCAGATCATCGTCATCCCCGGCGGCTTCTCCGGCGGCGACGAGCCCGACGGCAGTGCCAAGCTCATCACGGCGTTCTTCCGCAACGCCGCAGTCAAGGAGCAGGTCACGGACCTCCTCAAAAAGCGCGACGGTCTGATGCTCGGCGTGTGCAACGGCTTCCAGGCGCTCATCAAGCTCGGTCTCGTTCCCTATGGCAAGATCATGGACACCGACGCTGATTTCCCGACGCTCACCTACAACGTCATCGGCCGCCACCAGTCCCGTCTGGTCCGCACGCGCGTGTGCTCCAACAAGTCCCCCTGGCTTGCGGGTACGAAGGTCGGCGACATTTACACCGTGCCCATTTCCCACGGTGAGGGCCGCTTCCTCGCATCCGAAGAGCTTGTGAAGAAGCTCGCCGAAAACGGCCAGATCGCCACGCAGTACGTAGACCTTGACGGATATGCTACAATGGATGCAGCATTCAACCCCAACGGCTCGATCTGTGCCATCGAGGGTATCACCTCGCCCGATGGCCGTGTATTCGGCAAGATGGGGCACACCGAGCGCATCGGCAAGGAGCTTTACCGCAACGTTCCCGGACAGTATGAGATGGAGCTGTTCACCTCTGCCGTGCGCTATTTCAAGTAATTTAAGAAGAGAGGAGCAGACCCAATGGCTTATTATTATCCCGAACCGTCTCACACGTTCAGCGAATATCTGCTCGTCCCCGGTTACACGTCCGAGGACTGCATTCCTGACAACGTCTCGCTCAAAACGCCCCTCGTGCGCTACCGCAAGGGGCAGGAGGAGTGCCCCATCAGCCTGAATATCCCGATGGTCTCGGCCATCATGCAGTCGGTGTCGAACGACACGCTGGCCATCGCGCTGGCCAAAGAGGGCGGCCTTTCGTTCATCTTCGGCTCCCAGTCCATCGAGAGCGAGGCCGAGATGGTGCGCCGCGTGAAGAGCAATAAGGCGGGCTTTGTGCCGTCAGCCTCGAACCTGACAAGCGAGCACACGCTGGCCGACGTGCTGGCCCTCAAGGAGAAAAACGGCTTCTCGACCGTCGCCATCACCGAGGACGCAACGCCCAACGGCAAGCTCCTCGGCATCGTGACGAGCCGCGACTACCGCGTGAGCCGCATGAGCACTGATTTGAAGGTGCGCGAGTTCATGACTCCGCGCGAAAAGCTTGTCACCGCTCCTGCGTCGACCACGCTCAAGGAGGCTAACGACATCATCTGGGAGCACAAGCTCAACGCGCTGCCCATCGTGGATGAAAACGACCACCTGCTCTACTTCGTCTTCCGCAAGGACTACGCCGAGCACAAGGAGCACCCCCTTGCGCTTCAGGATGACAAGAAGCGCTACCTCGTCGGCGCGGGCATCAACTCCCGCGACTATGCCGAGCGCATCCCCGCGCTTGTGGAGGCTGGCGCGGATGTGCTGTGCATCGACTCGTCGGAGGGCTACTCCGTCTGGCAGAAGAAGGTCATCGACTACGTGCGCGCGAACTATGGCAATACCATCAAGATCGGCGCGGGCAATGTCGTCGACCGCGACGGCTTCCGCTTCCTCGCCGAGAGCGGCGCGGACTTTGTCAAAGTCGGCATCGGCGGCGGCTCCATCTGCATCACGCGCGAAACGAAGGGTATCGGCCGCGGCCAGGCCACCGCGCTCATTGAGGTGAGCGCCGCGCGCGACGAATACTTCCGCGAGACCGGCGTGTATGTCCCCATCTGCTCCGACGGCGGCATCGTGCACGACTATCACATGACGCTCGCGCTCGCCATGGGCGCGGACTTCCTGATGCTGGGCCGCTACTTCGCTCGCTTCGACGAATCGCCGACGAACAAGCTGCTTGTCAACGGCGTGTACGTCAAGGAATACTGGGGCGAAGGCTCGAACCGCGCGCGCAACTGGCAGCGTTACGACCTCGGCGGCAAGACGGGCCTTGCGTTTGAAGAGGGCGTGGATTCCTACGTCACCTACGCGGGCTCCCTGCAGGATAACGTCGCAAGAAGCCTTTACAAGGTCAAGTCGACCATGTGCAACTGCGGCGTGACGACGATCCCTGACCTGCAGAAGAACGCGAAGCTCACGCTCGTCTCCGCCACCAGCATCGTCGAGGGCGGCTATCACGACGTCACCCTCCGCGCCACGAACGCCAGCAACAACTAAACAGCGCAAAGAACAACAAAAAGCGGTTCCCAAACGGGAACCGCTTTTTTGAGCACTGAGATCAAAATACCATCGTCAGGAAGCTGTAGAGCAGCTTGCAGCCGTAGAAAACGATGATCACGCCGCAGACCTTGTTGATGACAACGAGCGTTTTGGGCGTAAAATTGTCGCTGAAAAGCGAGATGAGCAGCGTCAGCCCCGTGAACCACAGGCAGGACGCGAGCGCCACGCCGCTGATAAACGACGTGCTCTGCGCCGCGGGCAGCGTCACGTAGAACGCGCCGAGCATCATCGTTCCGTCGATGAGTGCCTGCGGGTTGAACCATGTGACCACACAGGCGGACGAGATGGTCTTGGGGATCGAGTCCGCGGTCCGGCTGCGGTCGATCTCCTCCGCCTTGGCGCGCAGGAGGCCGACGCCGATGTACAGCACGATCAGGCTGCCGAGCAGCAGGATGACCATTTGCAGCCATTCATAGCGCTGCATGACCGCGCCCACGCCGAAAAAGCACGCGAGCGCGAGCGTCACGTCGAAAAAGATGACGATGAGCGCCGTCAAAAGTGCGCACTTTCGCGTGTGCGTCAGCGCCGAGTTGATGACGAATAAATTTTGCAGCCCGATGGGCGCGACGTATGCAAGCCCCATCGTGAGGCCCTGTAAAAAGTATTTCACTGCCGCCGCGTCCTTACTTTTTGAACGTCACGCACGCCTGCGAGGCGGTTTTGCCGTCCGGCTTGACGATGCCGATGCGGCACGTGCCGTCATCGAGTGACTTCTTGTAGACCGTCAGCGCCTCACCCTCGAAGCACGGCGTTGAGTAGTGCAGCTCGACCGATTGAATATTACCGCTCGCGAGCTCCTTTGCCGAAAAGCAGTCGAGCAGCAGGCGCACATAGGCCACGTTGTTCATGTGGTGGCCGAGGTCGATGTCCGTCGACCGCACGGCGTAGTGCGAGAAAAGGCCGGCGTCCTCAAACTTTTCATGGAAGCGCTGCAATTTTTCGGGGATGGCCGTCTCGGCGGGGAAGGGGTAGTCCTTCGGGAAGCCCGAGTCGCCAAAGCGGATGATCTTCTGCTCCGGTCCTAAGATGGCCCACTCGGTCTTGCCGCGGGCAATGACCGCCTCACCGCGCGAGAGTGTGTAACTGCGGTACGTGCGTACGTCGCGCTCGCTGCACGCCTCCGCCCACGTGCGCACCGTGAGTTCGTCCATCAGGTACGCGCGCTCAAAGAGATCGACGCGCGTGTGGACCGTGAGCCAGAATTCACCCTTTTTCGCCATCGCGCTGCTGCCGACGCCCAGCACCTCCGCGTGCTGCGCTGCGATGCCCTGAAAAATCGTAAACGCCGCCAACGGCGATAGCGCGCCCGACGCGTCACAGTAGTCGGGCGTGACGGTAAGACGTTTTTCAAAAATGCTCTCCATGCAGTTCTCCTTTGAATTTGTCGTTTTCTTAACGATAAGTATAGCATGGAATTGGTATTGCCTCAAGCGGACAAAATGACCCATGCGTTAAAAAAGCTCCACATTGTGGAGCGTTGTTTCCGAACAGGTGCGGAGGGGAAGGCAGCGCC
>OLIU01000043.1_pt1 | contig 52364 bp, 40 predicted proteins | sample 1603321 | NCBI WGS metagenome assembly OLIU01 (sample SAMN03922508, study PRJEB24848) | human gut metagenome | isolation source: stool sample | host: Homo sapiens | place: Germany | collected 2011-11 | reverse complement strand
GTGCAGGGGCGAGATCGAAACGCCCCTGCCGTTCTCTTGGGGGATCAAAAGGGGGGATTCTCTCACGTGAGAGAATCCCCCCTTTTACCGCACCCCTGCGCGGTGTGGGAATTCCTCGCCGCGCTGCGAGCGGCATTATTCTTTATTCGGTTCGGGATCGCCCGCCAGCGAATCGAGATACAGATACAGGGGCATCAGCTCGCGGAAGCCCGCGAGGACTTCGTCTTTGAGCTCCGGCGTGAACAGCACGCCTTCGGGATTGTCATCATAGCCGACGGTGATATTTTTCGCGTTGTACCACGGGTTCAGGAGCTTGCCGACGTCGCCCTTCGGGCGCTTGAACTGCTCGCCGGAGAGCGTGAAGCGGGATTTATTCAGCTTGCGCACGAGCTTTTCAAGCCTTTTGGGGTCGGTCTCGATGCGGCGGCGGAGCTTGGCCATCGTGGCGGGGGAGGCGTCCCAGTAGCCGCAGCCATAGCTGAAGTAGTTCGGTGCGAGCTCGAAATACAGCGCGGGGACGCCCTCGAAGCGCTCGTGCGGGCGCTCGATCGTGAACCACAGGTGGTCCTTATATGGGCCGCGGCCAAAGAGACGGCGAGCGTCGCGGTAGATGCGGCAGACGTGCAGCTTGAGCGACTGCTTGGGATATGCCGCGGCGATCGCGTCGAACAGTTCGCTGCCGAGCTCGCGCATCGGCCGGTCAACGAGCGCGAGGAACTGCTCTTTTCGCGGCAGGAACCACTCGCGGTTGTTGTTGAATTTGATGCCCCAGAGGAACTCGACGGCCTCGGGCGTAAAACCTTGAAACATGATCCACCTCAAAGAAAAATTTGCAACGATGGCAGTATACCACCGAAAACGCGAAAAAAACAAGAGGGATCTCGCACCAGATCCCTCTTGTCTCAGAGGAGCACCGTCCTGTTTTTACCCAAAAACAGGAACAGAAAAAGCAAAGTTACTTTGTGGCGTGGTCGACCGAGTACATGTGCTCGATGAGGTCGAGCACCTTGTTGGAGTAGCCGATCTCGTTGTCGTACCAGCTCACGACCTTGACGAACGTATCCGTCAGGGCGATACCGGCCTTGGCGTCGAAGATGGACGTGCGCGTATCGCCGAGGAAGTCGGAGGAAACGACCTGCTCGTCGGTGTAGCCGAGGATGCCCTTGAGCTCGCCCTCGCTGGCCTTCTTCATGGCCGCGCAGATCTCATCGTAGGTGGCGGGCTTTTCAAGGTTGACGGTCAGGTCGACGACGGAGACATCCAGCGTGGGAACGCGCATGGACATACCGGTCAGCTTGCCGTTGAGCGAGGGGATGACTTTGCCGACGGCCTTGGCGGCGCCGGTGGAGGAGGGGATGATGTTGCCCGTGGCCGCGCGGCCGCCGCGCCAGTCCTTCAGGGACGGGCCGTCCACGGTCTTCTGCGTGGCGGTGACGGAGTGCACGGTGGTCATCAGGCCATCCTTGATGCCGAAGCAGTCGTTCAGGACCTTGGCGATGGGGGCCAGGCAGTTCGTGGTGCACGAGGCGTTGGAGACGAACTGCATGTCGCTCGTGTAGGAATCGAGGTTGACGCCGCAGACGAACATCGGTGTGTCATCCTTGGACGGGGCGGACATGACGACCTTCTTCGCGCCGGCGTCGATGTGCGCCTGCGCCTTTTCCTTCGTCAGGAACAGGCCCGTGGATTCGACGACGTACTCCGCGCCGATCTTACCCCAGGGCAGATCCGCGGGGTTGCGCTCGGCGAAGACGGGGATCTCGCGGCCGTTGACCACGATGCCGTAATCGTTGCTCTTCACATCGGCGGCGAATCTGCCGTGCATAGTATCGTATTTCAACATGTAGGCCAGATAATCGGCGGGGCAGAGGTCATTGATGCCCACGATCTCGATCTCAGGATGGTTCAGGCTTGCGCGAAAGACCATACGGCCAATGCGGCCAAAGCCGTTAATACCGACCTTAATACTCATAAAACTTACTTCCTTCCTGTTTATCGGAATATATCGAATGTTTGGTACATTTAGATATTATATAGCAGTAGTTTCGTTTTGCAAGTCTTTTTTTGCAAAAATTCTATTTTTTTCATAATTTCCACAAATTCCTTGCTTTTTGACCGAAATTTTGCTACCCTCATACTACAACGCTGTACAACAAAACGTTCTAAGCGCGAGCTTATCGCGAAAACACCAATTCTTTCCGCGCAAACTCCGCCTCCCTGCGGTGAATGCTACCGGTAGGAGAACTTTTATTAGGAGACGCTATGCGGGATTATACTGAAGAAGAACTGAAAATGCTGTCGGATGTGCTGCCGAATATTGCATTGCAGCTGCGCACCTCGCTTTCGACGATCTACACGGCGGTCGACCGCATGGTACCGCAGGAGACGCGGGAGAAGGACCCGAAGACTGACCGCACCGCCGCGGCATTTTACCAGAGCTATTACCAGCTCTACCGCGTCACCAGCAATCTGACCGACGCGGGGAACCTGTTTGAGCGCAAGCGCTTCGAGCTCTACGATGACGACATTGTCGGCGTCTGCCGCAGCGTGTGCGCCGAGGTGGACTTCCTTTTTGCGCAGCGCGGCGTGGAGCTCGACTTCCTCGCCGACCGCGACAGCCGCATCATCGCCCTCGACGCCGAGGCCATCCGCAAGCTGCTGCTGAATCTCCTCTCCAACGCGCTTAAATTTACGCCCAAGGGTGGTAGTGTCCGCGTGCGCGTGAAAACGGAGGGGAGATTTGTCAAGATCACCGTGGCGGACACCGGCAGGGGCATGGACAGCGACACGCTGGCCCATTTGTTCGACCGCTTTATGGACGGCGGGCAGAACCCCATGCCGCCGCGCGGCTTAGGGCTCGGCCTTCCCATCTGCCAGCGCATCGCGCAGGGCCATGGCGGCATGATCGTCGCGCAGTCGGAGGAGGGAAAGGGCTCGCTCTTCACCGTCTCGCTCCCTGCGGTAAAGGCCGGGCGCGTACAGCTCAAGGACCGCGGCAGCGACTACGCCGGCGGCTTCAACCGCACGCTCGTGGAGATGTCCGACGCGCTTTCGAGCGAGGCATTTCTGCAAAAGTATCTGGATTAAGGGACACAGATGAAGAAAAAAGTTTTGATCGCCATGAGCGGCGGCGTGGATTCCTCCGCCGCCGCGCTTTTGCTGCAAAAGCAGGGCTACGAGTGCGCGGGCGCGACGCTGTCGCTCTGCGGCAACGAGACGGACGGCGCGAAGCGGATTGCCGACGGTCTCGGTATGCCGTTTTACATCTTCGACGAGCACGAGCTTTTTGCGCGCGAGGTGATGGATCACTTCGCCAGCGAGTACCGCGCGGGCCGCACGCCGAATCCGTGCATTGACTGCAACCGCTGCCTCAAATTCGGTGCATTTTTGGACCGCGCGCTGGAGATGGGCTTTGACTACATCGCGACGGGGCACTATGCCCGCGTCGGCTATGACGAAGCGAGCGGACGTTACCGGCTGCTGCGCGGCGAGAGCCGCGCGAAGGACCAGAGCTACGTGCTCTATCAGCTCACGCAGGAGCAGCTATCGCATCTTCTGCTGCCGGTCGGCAGCTTTGAAAAGCCGGAAATTCGAGAGCAGGCGGAGGAGGCGGGCCTTGCAAACGCCCATCAGGCCGATTCACAGGATATCTGCTTCATCCCCGATGGGGACTATGTGCGCTTTCTGCACGACTATGGCGGCGTGACGCCGCAGCCCGGCGACTTTGTCGACGAAACGGGCCGCGTGCTCGGCCGCCACCGCGGTTTGGAGTGCTACACGGCGGGTCAGCGCAAGGGTCTCGGCGTAAGCGCGGACCGCCCGCTCTATGTGATATCCAAAAATGCCGAAAATAATACCGTGCTGCTCGGCGACAACGAGGAACTGTTTTCCGCAGCGCTGCTCGCCTCGCGCGTGAACTGGATCGCGGGGGAGACGCCTGCGGAAAAAGTCTATTGCACCGCCAAAACGCGCTACAGCCAGAAAGAGTGCGGCGCCGTCGTCACACCGCTGGAAGGAGGCTGCGCGCACGTCGAGCTCCTCACGCCCCAGCGCGCCGTCACGGCAGGACAGGCCGTCGTCTTCTATGATGGCGAAGAGGTCCTCGGCGGCGGCACGATCGAAAAGGCGTTATAAAAGTGAGAAAAGGCTCCGCGAAAGCGGAGCCTTTTGGCATATTATCGTTCGCTGACATGCGCCTCGCTGCCGAAGATCATGTCGTCCACGTCGCCATGACGGATGTTGTCTTTTTCCTTCATTGTACCATTCCTTTCAGCTTTTCTCTCACCCGGCTATTATATGCGCGAGCAAACGAAAAGTTGTACGAAAAAGGGCAATGGGAATAAAAGGCGTCGCAGACTTTCACCCGCAAGGGGTATGCGGCATCCGTAAAGCAGCAAAGCTGCTAACGGCTGCCCAAGCGTCCGCAGACGCGAAATGATCTTAATCGTAAATTCCGACGTCACCGTCGCGGCATTACGATTGGCGCGCCCGTTCGGGCGCGCCAATCGTGCCGCTTCCTCGAAACCGGCTCGCTTCATCCGCCACTGGCGGCGCTTCGCCGATTTCCATGTGCGTCAGAAAAAACGCCTCTCAGCCCGCAAACGTGCGCGCCTTCGGCGCGTGCGCTGCCGCGGGCTGCAATCCCCCTCAAAAAGCGGCTCTGCCGCTTTTTTTGAAGTTAATAGCGATGATTTAGGATCTCCACCACGTCCGCCAGCGCGCCGTCCTTGCAGTGGCAGACGATGTGCGCACCCCATTCCTTGACCTCGGGGATGGCGTTTTCGGGCGCGAAGCCGATCTCGGAGACCTCGAGCATCGGAATGTCGTTGTTGTGGTCGCCGATGCAGTAGATGTCCTTGCGCGCAACGCCGAGGAGCTTGGCAAGCTTTAAGATCATGCCGCCCTTCGTCGCGCCGCGGCGCGTCAGCTCAAGCAGGTGATCGCTCGAAAAGATGAGCTCGTAGCGTTTTCCCCAGTCCCGAGAGACGATAAAATCGCGCACCTGCTCCAAAAGCGGCTTTTCCTCTTCAAAGAGCAGCTTGATGATCGGCAGGTCCACCTCGCGGAAGTCCTTGACCTCCTCGGTCTTCGCGCGCGTCAGGTGCTCGTGGTTGCGCGTGTAGTCGTTCGGGTGCAGGACGTGGATGCGGCGGTCGTCGTGGTAGATCTCGAAGCACAGGCCGGGGAAGCGCGCGAGCAGCGCGTCGACGTGATCGTAGATGTCCGCGTCTAAAAACGCGGTCTCCACATAGCAGTCCTTGTTGAAGTCATAGATGGCCGCGCCGTTGGCGATGACGCAGGGGGCGTTGCAGGGCAGATCCTTGGCGTAGCGGGCAAAGGCGGGCAGCGCGCGGCCGGTGGAGATCGAAAAATAGCCGCCGTTTTGAATGAAATACTCAACTGCCTCGCGGTTGCGCGCGCTCATCGGCGGGATGTCCTCGCCGCGCTCCAGCGCGCCCTGCGTATAGACGAGCGTGTTGTCAAAGTCGCTGGCGAGCAGCACCTTGTTGAATTTCAGCATGATGGATCCTCTCTTCTTTTCTCGTTGTTTTTCGGCAAAAGTATACCACGGCGCGGGAGAAATGAAAAGGGATGTTTTGCGTAAAGATATCAGCCGATGATGCCGAATTTTCCTTTGATAAAATGACGGTAGTCGGGCTGCTTTTCGGCATTTTTGTATTCATGTTTCATGGTTTGCCATATCCAGGCGCGGAACGGATCGCCGGTCTGCGCATAGTACAGAATGCGCAGCAGCCCCTCCCGCTCTGCGCGGAGAATGGCCTCATAGGCATCGGGGACGAACTCGCACGAGACGACTGCTACCGCCTCTTCGGACGTGACCGCGAACGGCACATCGGAAACAGGGGCGGTATTTGCCGGTTCCGCGCCGTAGATATAGCCGGAGACGCCGGCATAGGTCTCCTCCAGTGCGTTGGGGTAGTATTCCTCCAGCCGCTGCACGCCGTCTAAGTCGAAGCCGTAAGGCCCCCATTTTTCCCACCGGCCCGTGTGGACAAAGCCGGTGTCGCGGCAGTATTTTTCAACGGCATTGCTCAGATAAACCAGCACATTTTCCCGTTTCTTCGAAAAGTAGACGAGCGGGTGGCCATGGTTGGAGACGTGCGGCGTGAGGACGGTGAGACCGCCGGTGGGGGAGGCATGGTACAGCATGGAAGCAATTCCTTTCCGCCTTTTGGCAAAACCGCCGCGAAACAACTGTGCTTCGCGGCGGTTCTATTTCTTGTTTACGCTTCGCTCTTCGGCGCGGGACTTTCGCCGCCCTGACCGCCGCTTCTGCGGCGGCCTCTGCCGCCGCGGTGGCTGCGGCGGCGCGGCTTGTTCTCGCCGCCCTCAATCGCGCTCTCGGCTTTCGGCGGGCGGGGCGGACGCGGGGCTTTCGGCGCGTCGGGAGTTTCGCTGTTCGGCTTGCTCTGGCGCGGGGCGCGGCGCTCGCCGTTCTTGTCGGGATTGCGGGGCGGACGTTCGCTGCTCGGCTTATCGCCGCGCGCGGGGCGTTGGCTTCGCTTTTCGGCGGGCTTGTCGCCACCCTTTTGGGGCGTGTTTTCACTCTTCGGCGCGGCGGACTTCTCGCCGCCTTCACCGCTGCCCTTGCCGCGGCCTCTGCCGCCGCGATGCCCGCGGCCGCCGCGGCGGGAACGGCGCTTTTCCGTCTCCTCCTCGTCAGCGGCGGGGGCGTCCGCTTTTGCGACGGGGGCCGTCCACTGTTCGGGCGGCACGATGGGCTTGGCAGACGAGAAGAAGTTCAGCGTCAGCTGCGGCTCATCCTCCGGCGGCTCCTGATAGCGCTCGGGGAGCGTCGCGGGGAGCTCGATGCCGTCGCGCGAGCCCTTGCCGTTGCGCAGCACATGAATTTCGCAGGTGCGGTAGCGCTTGGGGCTCTCGTTCTGCCCGTCGAGACGCACGAGCACCTGCTCGCGCAGAATGTCGACCGAGCTCACGTTGCCAAGGCCGTCGGGCGTTGCGACAAACGAATCCTGCTTCGGGCAGCGGCGCACCGCGTCCTCGTAGGCGTTCTGCTCGTATTTGAGGCAGCACATGAGCCTGCCGCACGTGCCGGAGATCTTCGTCGGGTTCAGGCTCAGATTCTGCGTCTTGGCCATCTTGATCGAAACGGGGACGAAGTCGTCCAAAAACTGCGAGCAACAGAAAGGCCGACCGCAGATGCCGAGGCCGCCGAGCATCTTCGCCTCGTCGCGCACGCCGATCTGCCGCAGCTCGATGCGGGCACGGAACACACCGGCTAAGTCGCGCACGAGCTCGCGGAAGTCCACGCGCCCATCGGACGTGAAGAAAAAGATGATCTTGCTGCCGTCGAAGTTGCTCTCCACGCGCACGAGCTTCATGTCGAGCCCGCGCTCGGCGATTTTCTTCTGGCAGACCTCGAAGGCGTTCTTTTCGCGCGTTTTGTTGTAGGCGTAGGTGCGGTCATCGTTCTCCGTCGCCACGCGCACGAGCGGGCGCAGCGGTTGGACGACGGAATCGTCCTCCACCTCATGGTTGCCCGAGACGCACTGGGCGTACTCGAGCCCCTGCGCGGTCTCGACGATGACGAACTGGTTGGGTTCGACCGTGATGCCGTGCGGGTCAAAATAATATTCCTTGCATCCGCCGCGGAAGCGGACTCCGATCACTTCTGTCAAAGGGTTTCCTCCAATTCAACGGCGAAGCCGCCCAGCGTGGGCCCGACGCCGACGTTATAGGTGCATTTATTGCGGTAGTCCTGCAATAAATCTATTGTGCCGAGTAATTTGGCTTTTGTCAAGCGCGAAGCCAGTGACCGCGCGATGCGAAGATCCCTCTCCGGTACGCTCACGCCGTACTGCCCCAGCAGGGCGGACGAGAGCAGAAGCCGCGTCCCCTCGAAAAGCGAGGACAGGTCGTCGCGCGTGACCTTCTGCGTTTCGAGCTTTGCGAGGAATGCCGCGCGGGACGCGCGCGACCCCTCGGCGATGAGCCGCGCGAGCTCGAGCGCGAGCTCGTCAGGCGCGCCGCCCTCTTCGACGGTGGGGGAGAGCTTGACCTCCACGCAGCGCGAGCGGATGGTCTGGAGCAGAACCGCCGGATTTTCCGCGCAGAAGAAGAACGCTGCGTAAGCGGGCCCCTCCTCCACGAGCTTCAAAAGCACGTTCTGGTCCTTTTCCGTCAGGATGGTGCAGTCCTCGAAAATGTAGACCTTGCGCGCGCCCTCGTTCGGGCGGATGAACGCGTCGGCGCGCATCGCGCGCACCGTGTCGATCGAGAGCTCCTTGTGCTCTGCGTCGCGCACGAACGTGACGTCGGGGTGGATGTCCTGCATCACCTTGCGGCAGGCAGGGCAGGCGAGGCAGGGCTTGCTTTCCGCTGTGCACTCCATCGCCGCGGCGGCATAGCGCGCAGCGCTCACGCGGTCGCCGCTGCCGCTGAAAATGAGTGCGTGCGACAGTGCGCCGCGCTTTGCCGCGGCGCGAAGACGCGCCGCCGTATCGGTTTTTGCAAAATCCAAAAGCTCCATTGCCCGCTCCATGCTCTGTACTCTGCGCGCATTTTCAGCGCAAATTTAAAAATAGTATATCGCAAAAGTGCGGCGCTTGCAAGAAAATCCGCGCCCCGCGACGGAAAAACAGAACGATTTTGTGCCAAATTGCGTTTTGTGGGAGAAAAAATGCGGAAAGTCGACAAAAATTTCACAACTTGTTATTGAAAGTCGGGGATTTTCTGTCTATAATAATATGGCTTGATAATGATCACACAGCGATACATTTTTAATGGAGGAAAACCAATGAGCAAAAAGTATGTCTACCTGTTCTCGGAAGGCAACGCTACCATGCGTGAGCTTCTGGGCGGCAAGGGCGCGAACCTGGCCGAGATGACCAACATCGGTCTGCCCGTGCCCCAGGGCTTCACCATCACGACCGAAGCCTGCACCCAGTATTACGAGGACGGCCGCAAGATCAACGACGAGATCATGGCAGAGATCATGGAATACGTCGCGAAGATGGAAGAGATGAACGGCAAGAAGTTCGGCGATCTGAAGAACCCCCTGCTCGTCTCCGTCCGTTCCGGCGCGCGCGCTTCCATGCCCGGCATGATGGATACCATCCTGAACCTCGGTCTCAACGACGACGTCGTCGCCGCCATGATCGCGGGCAACCCCGACCCCAACTTCGAGCGTTTCGTTTACGACTCCTATCGCCGCTTCATCCAGATGTTCTCCGACGTCGTTATGGAAGTCGGCAAGAAGTATTTTGAGCAGCTCATCGACGCGATGAAGGAAAAGCGCGGCGTCAAGCTCGACATCGAGCTCACCGCAGCCGACCTCAAGGAACTCGCCGAGCAGTTCAAGGCCGAGTACAAGCAGCAGATCGGCGAGGACTTCCCCTCCGACCCCAAGACCCAGCTGTACGAGGCCATCCGCGCCGTGTTCCGCTCCTGGGACAACCCGCGCGCGAACGTCTATCGCCGCGACAACGACATCCCCTATTCTTGGGGCACTGCCGTCAACGTCATGCCGATGGTCTTCGGCAACCTGAACGACAACTCCGGTACCGGCGTCGCCTTCACCCGTGACCCCGCCACCGGCGAGAAGAAGCTCATGGGCGAGTTCCTGACCAACGCTCAGGGCGAGGACGTCGTCGCCGGCGTCCGCACCCCGATGCCCATCTCCCAGATGGAAGAGAAGTTCCCCCAGGCTTACGCCGACTTCGTCAAGGTCTGCGACCTGCTCGAGGATCACTACCGCGACATGCAGGACATGGAGTTCACCGTCGAGAACGGCAAGCTCTATATGCTCCAGTGCCGCAGCGGTAAGCGCACCGCGCAGGCTGCTCTCAAGATCGCCTGTGACCTCGTGGACGAGGGCATGATCGACGAGAAGAAGGCCGTCTCCATGATCGACCCGCGCAACCTCGACACCCTGCTCCATCCCCAGTTCGATGCGGCTGTCCTCAAGAAGGCTCCCGCCATCGCCAAGGCTCTGCCCGCCTCCCCCGGCGCCGCCTGCGGCAAGATCGTCTTCTCCGCTGAGGATGCCAAAGAGTGGAAGGAGCGCGGCGAGAAGGTCGTTCTCGTCCGTCTCGAGACCTCTCCGGAGGATATCGAGGGCATGAAGGCCTCCCAGGGCATTCTGACCGTCCGCGGCGGTATGACCTCCCACGCGGCTGTCGTCGCGCGCGGCATGGGCAAGTGCTGCGTCTCCGGCTGCGGCGAGATCAACATGGACGAGGAGAACAAGAAGTTCGAGCTCGCCGGCAAGACCTATCACGAGGGCGACTTCATCTCCATCGATGGTTCCACCGGTAACATCTACGACGGCATCATCCCCACGGTCGACGCCACCATCGGCGGCGAGTTCGGCCGCGTCATGGCTTGGGCCGACAAGTATCGCCGTCTGGGCGTCCGCACGAACGCCGATAACCCGCACGACACCGAGCAGGCCGTGAAGTTCGGCGCTGAGGGCATCGGCCTCTGCCGCACCGAGCACATGTTCTTCGAGGCTGACCGTATTCCCGCCATCCGCGAGATGATCTGCTCCGACACCGTCGAGCAGCGCGAGAAGGCGCTCGCTAAGCTCGAGCCGATGCAGCAGGGCGACTTTGAAGCCATGTATATCGCGCTCGAGGGCCGTCCGATGACCGTTCGTTTCCTCGATCCCCCGCTGCACGAGTTCGTTCCCACCGAGGAAGCTGACATCGAGCAGCTCGCCAAGGACATGGGCAAGAGCGTTCAGGACATCAAGAACATCATCGCCTCCCTGCACGAGTTCAACCCCATGATGGGCCACCGCGGCTGCCGTCTGGCCGTTACGTTCCCCGAGATCGCTGCCATGCAGACCCGTGCGGTCATCAAGGCTGCGCTGAACGTCAACGCCGCGCATCCCGACTGGAACATCATCCCCGAGATCATGATCCCGCTCGTCGGCGAGGTCAAGGAGCTCAAGTACGTCAAGGACGTCGTCGTCGAGGTCGCTGACAAGCTGATCGCCGAGGCCGGCAGCTCCATGAAGTACAAGGTCGGCACCATGATCGAGATCCCGCGCGCCGCTCTGACCGCGGACGAGATCGCCAAGGAAGCGGACTTCTTCTCCTTCGGCACGAACGACCTGACCCAGATGACCTTCGGCTTCAGCCGTGACGATGCCGGCAAGTTCCTCGGCGCGTACTACGACAAGAAGATCTACGAGAGCGATCCGTTCGCCCGTCTCGATCAGACCGGCGTCGGCAAGCTCGTCTCCATGGCCGCCAAGATGGGCCGCGAGACCAACCCGCACATCCACCTCGGCATCTGCGGCGAGCACGGCGGCGATCCCACGTCCGTCGAGTTCTGCCACAAGGTCGGCCTGGACTATGTCTCCTGCAGCCCGTTCCGTGTCCCCATCGCCCGCCTCGCCGCCGCACAGGCTGCGATCAAGGAAATGTGAGCGATCTTTTGAGCGTTCACAAAGCGGCTTGAAACTTGCAAACCTTTGATGTGACTGCGTTTGCAGATATCATTGGCTGAAAACAAACAAAATCCGGTATTGTTCCGTTTGGAGCGATACCGGATTTTTTGCATCTTTTGCGGGACAGGTTGAGAAAAACCACGTCATGGACAGATTCCGTGTGCCGCCGGTACTTGGAATGGCACTCTGAATGGCACGCGGAAGCGGCACTCGGAAGGGTTGGCGCTATCAACGAAAGCGATGCATTGCCTTTGGTGTGGTCGTGCGGTACAGTTCGTGCAGAGGTGATGCAGCATGAGGTTTTATTACAGGCGCGGAGGAAAGGGCGCAGCGCCGGAGGGTTTTGACAGAGTCTACACAGAGGCCGATGGGGACGGCAACGTCCTGCGGGAGCTGCTTGCGTATGTGAGAGCGGGCGACAGTGTAACCGTGGAGATGGTCGGTGAGCTGGGCGGCACAGCCGGTGCGTTCGTGGAGATGGCACTTGCCCTCTATCAACGGCAGGCGACATTGCTCTGCAAGTCTCCGAAGATTGACACGGCGGCAGGTCATTGGCAGGCGGTGCTTTCCGACCTTGCGATGTTGACAAGCAGGGACACCGATGATGCGGCGCGGCTGTCGCGGTTTATGGAGGAGCTGCACCGGTGCTTCGACCTTGTGGAGAGACGACAGATGACCGTAGCGGAGGTCTGCCGGAAAATGAGCATTGGGAAGACAACCTACTACCGTTATTGGCGTAAGGTCAAGAGTGCCCCGCAGAGGGAGCGTCACACAGAGCTTTTTGAGGAATTGCAGGCCAAAATGGAAGCAAATGAGCTGAGTATTTCCGCAGCTTGCAGACAGATGAATATCGGTGCGGGGACGTATTACAGGATGCGGGATCAGTATAAAAAAGAACACAGCATTCCAAATGTTCCAAATTTAGAATGATGTGGTTTTGCGGTCAACAGGAGATAGTGATTCGGCAAATTGGGGAGGTATGGAACGACATATAGGTGAGAAGCCCTCTTACGGTCGGAAATGGAGGGCAGGAGATCAGTGCGCGGCTGCTTCAATGAGAGTAAACATACATTAGTGCGGTCGGCGCAGACAGTCATTGCGGAAGCACGGGCATACACAACAACGGAGGTGCAGTATGAAAAAAACGAATGGGCATGACGAGGGGCATTTCTATATCCGGTTCCCGCGCACGAGAGGACTTCCGCCGCACAAGCGACGGCACACGCCAAATGCCGGAAATGCCAGAAAGGACTTTACTTATGCGGCGCAGCCCTGTATAATCATTTAAGATAGAAAATCGTCGAAAGACTATGCTGCAGGGCCATATGTCTGAGCGGGAGAGCCCCTATGATCGACCGACCGCACCCTTAAGGCAACACCGCGCAGTGAAAGCTGCGGTATTGCCTTAGCAGGACTGCGGTCAGTTTTTTTCTCTGCGAAAGGAGGGAGCATCGGTGAACCGCGTGTTCCGCGAGGAAAAGAAATATCTGATCTCGCTGCCGGAGGCGCTGCAAGCCTGCCATCGGCTCGCGCAGGTCATGCACGAGGACCCGCACAACGGCATAAGCGGCTACCCTGTCCGCTCGCTTTACTTCGATACGCTCGACGACAGGGACTTCCACGAAAAGGCTGCGGGCGTAGAGCTGCGGCGCAAGCTGCGCCTGCGCTGCTATGATCCGGCGGCAGACTTCGCCATGCTGGAGATGAAGCAGAAGCAGGGCGCAAGTCAGCTCAAGCGCTCTCTGCGCGTGACACGGGAGGATGCCCAAGCGCTCACGCGCGGCGACTACGCGCCGCTGCTGCGGTATCCGGAGTCTTTTGCCGCGGAGTGCTACGCGCTGATGCACAGCCGGTGCTATCGCCCCAAAACGATCGTAGAATACAACCGCAAGGCATTTATCGCCAAGGAGAACAAAATACGCATTACCTTTGACAGCCGCATTGTTTCCGTCGAGAGCTGCTTCGACCTCTTTTCACCGCGGCTGAACATGAACCCCGTGCTCGATCCGTACTGCGTGGTGCTTGAGGTCAAGTACAACGGCTTTCTGCTCGATTATCTTCGCGAGCTGATCAACAGCGTGGATCGCAGTGAGCTTTCTGTCAGCAAATATGTGCTTGCCCGCCAAAACGGATGTCAGACGAGGCTATAGGAGGAAAACACCATGAGACAACAGATCCTGAACCTTTTTACCACACCCCGCGATATGTCGTGGGAGGATATTCTGCTCAATATCGTCCTTGCCGCCGTGCTGGGCTTTTTTATCTTCCTGTCCTACGCCATCTCCCACCGCGGGACGATCTACAGCCGCAAGTTCAACGCCTCACTCGTCATTCTCGCGGTGCTGACGGGGACGGTCATGACCGTCATCGGCAACAACATCGCGCTGTCTCTCGGTATGGTGGGCGCGCTGTCCATCGTCCGCTTCCGCACCGCCATCAAGGACTCGCGCGATACGGTTTATATTTTTTGGTCCATCATTGTCGGCATCTGCTGCGGCGTGGGCGATTATGCCGTGGCCTGCATCGGCAGCGCCGTGACCTTCGCGGTGATCCTGCTGCTCGGCTGCATCAAGAGCGATAACCGGATGCTGCTCATCATCCGCGCCCACCGCAGCAAGCAGGAGCCGATCAAGGCGCAGGTTTACAAGCTCTTTCGCGCCAAAGCGACGCTGCGTGTGGAAAACACGACGGAGGATACGGTCGAACTGATCTACGAGATCACGCAAAAGCTCCTGCGCCGCGCGGAGCTGACAACGCCGGACATTCCCGGCAGCATCTATTCGCTGGGAAGCATCGACTATGTCAATCTTGTCATGCAGAACGACGAGGTGTCGAACTGAGAAACCGGAAAGAGGGGAGCGGAGACGAACATGAAATACAAGCGAATGGCTCTTGCGGCCTGTGCGCTGCTGCTTCTCCTATCCGCAACAAACCTGTCAGCCGTGCTGACCGATGAGCACCCACGCTATCATCAGCATCTTGAGCGCCCCGCCTATACACCCTGCGCCGACCACGGAGAAGATCTGCTCTGCTCTCATCTGCCGCTCGTTCTCATCGACACCGGCGGCGCGGAGATCCCCGGCGTTCCCATCCGGAGCGGCGGCAGCGGCCGTGAGGACGATGCTTTCACCACGACCGCAGACGGCAGTACGCTGCTGCGCGCGTCCATCTCGGTGGTGGATCATGCCGAGGGCAACAATCACCCCACCGACACGCCGACGCTTCAGAGCGTCATTGACATTCGAGTGCGAGGCAACTCCTCGCGCTATTTTGATAAGCACAGCTATCTTGTCAAGACGCTGACGGACGAGGGTGCGGCCTCGCGCGATGTCGCCATGCTGGGGATGGATGCCTTCGACGAGTGGGCGCTGCATGGGCCGTACCTCGATAAGACGCTCATCCGCAATTATATGTGGTACAATCTTGCGGGCGAGATCATGGACTACGCGCCGAATGTGCGCTTCTGCGAGGTACTGCTCAACGGAGTGTATCAGGGGCTTTATGTTATGACGGAGACTGTCAGCTCCGGCGCGGATGCCCGCTTGAAGCTCACGGAGCCGTCGAAGGACACCGTGCAGACGAGCTACGCTCTGCGCCTTGACCGCGGCAGCGGCAGCGAGGTCAAAAACATCGAGACCTTCTCCCAATACGCCCTGCGAAATCTGCAGGATATAGACATCGTCTATCCGGGAACAAAATGGCTTACGCCGGAGCGCGCGGCGTGGATCGCACAGGATTTCTCCGACTTTGAAAAGTCACTCTACTCCTATGACTATGATACCGAGCCCTATGCATGGTGGGAGCAGGCGGACATGAGCTCTTTCGTGGACTACTTTATCCTCAACGAGTTTACCTGCAACTATGATGCGGGCTGGCTTTCCACCTATATCTACAGGGATGTGCGCGGCAAATACAAAATGTGCATCTGGGACTTCAACTCCGCCTGTGACAACTACAGTCATCCGGTCGCAGAGCCGCAGCATTTTGAGCTGCAATACAATGTCTGGTACTATATGCTCAGCAAAGACGAGAAGTTCATAAACGCCGTCATCGACCGCTACCGCGAGCTGCGTCAGGGCATCCTCAGCGACGAGTATCTCTGCGCCTACATGGACGACGTTACCGCATGGCTCGGCGATGCCGTCGAGCGCAACTTCTCCGTCTGGGGCTACACGCTCGAAAAGGATATGCTCTCCCCCGCGTGGCGCAACCCGCACTCACACGCGGCTGCCGTCGCGCAGATGAAGCGCTTTTGCATCGAGCGCGGCGCGTGGATGGACGAGAATATCGACATTCTTCGCCAGTACAGCCACGAATCCAAAAACAAGAAATTCAACCACTGAGCCACCACACCATCGAGAAAGGAGGGCGGCGGCTTGAAAAGATTTCTCATCGTGCTCACCGCCCTGATCTTAGGCTATCTCGCCTACGACACCGTGCGCTACTACCTCGGCTGGTACATCGACCTTCAGCCGGACGCGCCGGTCAGCGCTTTCATGTCCACCGACGCGCAGCACCTTTATATGGACCGCGGCGCGGGACCGGAGGAGTTCACCGTCAAGGGCGTGAACCTCGGCGTGGGCATCCCGGGCGAGTGGGCGACGGACTACGCCGTCAGCAAGGAGACCTATCTGCGCTGGTTTGCCCAGATGCAGGAGATGGGCGCGAACACCGTGCGCGTCTACATTACGCTCCACGACGACTTCTACAACGCCTTCTACGAGTACAACACCGCGCGCGAGGAGGCGAACGAGGAACCGCTCTGGCTCATCCACGGCGTATGGGTGAACGACTATATCCAAAACTCCCACCGCGACGCCTATGACAAGGACTTTCTTGAGACCTTCGTCAGGGACGGGCGCACACTGGTCGACGTTCTGCACGGCAACAAGAAGATCTCGCTCGGACGCGGAACGGGCTCCGGCTTCTACACCAAGGACGTTTCCCGCTGGGTCATCGGCTATATTCTCGGTGTGGAGTGGGAGGATGTGACCGTCACCTACACCAACCACAAATACCCCGATCTGCCGCCCTATCAGGGAACGTACCTCTCCGCGACGGAGGACGCCTCCGCCTTTGAATCCATGCTTGCGCAGGTGGGCGATCGGATCATTGAATACGAGAGCCGCCGCTATAAGAGCCAGCGCCTTGTGGCGTTTTCCAACTGGCCGACCACCGATCCGTTCCTCTATCCGGAGGATATCACGACTTTCTTTATGAAGTGCGCGCAGGTGGATGTGGAGCATATCCGTGCGGAGGATGCCTTCCTCGCCGGTCAGTTTGCCTCCTACCATGTCTATCCCTACTATCCCGACTATCTCAACTATATCCTCAACCCCGCGGCGATGGACCGCACGCCCATCTGGGACGGCAAGGCCGTCATCTCCCGTGCGGAGACCGGTCCCGGCACGCCCATCGGTTCCGTGCTGCGCCGATCGGACTTCTACGATGAGACCGGCGCGGCGAACACCTACCTTGCCTATCTGCGCGCCCTGCGGCGGCATCACACGATGCCCGTCGTCATCTCCGAGTTCGGCGTTTCCACCGGGCGCGGCATGGCGCAGATCGACCGGAACACCGGACGCAATCAGGGCCATATGTCCGAGCAGGAGCAGGGGCAGGCGCTCGTGGACTGCTGGCGCGACATCACCGCGGCAAACTGCGCGGGCGGCTGCGTCTTTACCTGGCAGGACGAGTGGTTCAAGCGCACCTGGAACACCATGCACGCGGTGAACCTGCAGCGCACGCCCTACTGGAGTGACTACCAGACCAACGAGCAGTATTTCGGTCTGCTCTCCTTCGACCCCGGCGAGGAGGAAAGCGTCTGCTATGTGGACGGCGACCTCAGCGAGTGGACGGAGGAGGATAAACTCTTCGATACCGGCACGCGCGCCCTTTCGATGAAATACGACGAGAAGTTCATCTATCTGCTCGCCTATGAAAAGGGCTTTGCGAACGGACAGAAAACGCTCTACATCCCCATCGACACCACGCCCAAGACGGGCAGCACCTACTGCGAAAACTTCGGCCTGCGCTTTGAGGACCCGGTGGACTTCGTCCTCGCCATCGACGGCAGGGACAACAGCCGCCTCCTAGTGCAGGAGCGCTACGAGGTGCTGCGCGCCATGTTCTACCACGAAACGCACGACGCGGACGCCTACCTTGACCCGCCCGACGCGGACACGCCGCTTTTCAAGCCCATCAGCCTGATGCTCCAGACGGCGACGCCGCTGCTCACGGGCAACTGGCAGGCAAGCTCTGAGACCTACGAGACGGGCGATCTTGCCTACGGCAACGCGAACCCCGCCGCGCCGGACTACGATTCCCTCGCGGACTTCATCTTCGCGGGCGACTATGTGGAGCTGAAGCTCCCCTGGCAGCTTCTGAACTTTTCAGACCCCTCGCGCATGACCATCCACGACGATTACTATGAAAACTACGGTGTGGACTACATCACCATCGACACGATGTACCTTGGCCTTACCGACGGCGCGGCGCAGGAGCGCACGCCGCTCTATCCCGCGGCGCTCAAGGGCTGGGGCAATACGGTCAGCTATCACGAGCGGCTCAAGCCCTCGTACTACATTCTGCAAAAGCTCTGGCAGTAAAACACACAAGAAAGGAAGAACGCCGGTGTTTGTTCAAATCCTGATCTACGTCTATCTCGGCATCTGCGCCGGCATGATCCTCTTTAACATTGTAACGGCGCTCCTTTCGCGGCGCAGGGAGCATCGGTCCTTCTGCGACGGCATCCGCCTTGAGCTGACGGTCTCGCAGGAGCTTGACCGTCTCGCGGAGACCGGAGCGGTCAGCGAGAGGCATCTGCGCTTCATGGAGCGCAGACTGCGCCGCGTGAACGGCATGCCGGCCTTTGACGCCGCGCTGGAGCGCCTGTGCGTGAGGCGGCCAGAGCTGACCCGCTCCTATCTGACGGCGCTTAACGGTGTAATGATCGCGCTGGCAGAGGATTACTGCCGCCGCGAGGAGATCGAGGCGGCGTACTTCCCCTACATCATCAAGAAATACCGGCTGCTCGGCGGCGCGGACGACGCGCCGCTCAAGGAGGTGCTGCTCGAACTGCTGCACGAGCCGAGCATCTACTGCCGCGAGAATGCCATGCAGGCGCTCTACACGGCGGGCGATCCCGCCGTCCTTGTGCGTGCGCTGCGGATCATCGACGCAAGCAGCCTCTATTATCACAGCAAGCTCCTCTCCGACGGCTTGCTGAACTACACGGGCGACACATGGGAGCTTGCCGACGCGCTTTGGGAGGCGTTTGATGCGTTTCAGCCGTGGATGCAGGTGACGCTGCTCAACTATTTCCGCTTTTCCTCCGGCGCATACTGCGAGAAAATACACGCGCTCCTCAACGACGGCGCGCGGGACGACGAGGTGCGCTTTTCCTGCCTGCGCTACCTCGGACACTACCCCTATCCCCCCGCCTACGCCGATCTGCTGCGCTATGCGACGCCCTCGGAAAACGCGCGCTGGGAGTATGCAGCCATCGCCTCGTCGGTGCTGGCGAGCTATCCCGGGGCGGAGACTGCGGCGGTGCTGGAGAGGAACCTCTATCATCCCAACTGGTATATCCGCTTCAACGCGTCAAAAAGTCTGGAGCAGCTCGGCTTCGGCTACCGCGATCTGATCGACGTGATCGAGGGGCACGACCGCTACGCCTCCGAGATCCTGCGCTATCGCTTTGATGTGCGGGAGCTGGAGGAGCGAAAGGAGGACGCAGTATGTACGACGGTATAAAGCTGTTTCTTGAGTGGGTGGGCTATTTCTTTATCGCTTATCTGATCGGCTACTCGACCTTTCTGTTTCTGTCGGTCGTCGTCGGCTCACTTGAGCTGTACAAGCACCGCCGGCAGGAAATGTTCAAAAGCATTCTGCCCTCGGATTACTACCTGCCCATCAGTATCATCGTTCCCGCCTACAATGAGGAGGTCACCGTGGCAGACACCGTGCGCTCGCTGCTGACGCTGGAATACCGCGCCTATGAGATCATTGTGGTGGACGACGGATCGAAGGACCGCACCTCGGAGGTGTTGGCCGAGACATTTGATATGCACCTTGTTCACCGGCCCATTCGCCGGCAGATCAACTGTCAGCGCGAGGAATACGTCTATGAGACACGCGCACAGAAGGTACCGGTGACGCTCATCCGAAAATAGAACGGCGGCAAGGCAGACGCGCTGAACATGGGCATCAACGCCGCAAATTTCCCGTACTTTATCTGCATGGACGCGGACTCCGTTCTGCAGTACGACTCTCTGCGCCGCATCGCCCAGCCGATATTGGAAAACGGCAATGTGGTGGCGGTTGGCGGCATCGTCCGCATCTCCAACGACGTGGAGCTGGAAAACGGGCGCGTCAAACGCTACCGCCTGCCGCGCAGCATCCTCGCTTTCATGCAGGTGCTGGAATATGACCGTTCGTTTCTTGCCTCCCGCATTCTCTTTGACCGCTTCAACGGCTCGCTCATCATTTCCGGCGCCTTCGGGCTGTTCAAAAAGGATACCGTCATCGCGGCAGGGGGCTATGACAGCGGAACGATGGGCGAGGATATGGAGCTTGTGGTCAAGCTGCACGAATACTGCACGGTCAACAACATCGACTATGCCATTCGCTACGCATCCGACGCGATCTGCTGGACGCAGGCGCCCGAGCGGCTGCGCGATCTGTGCAAGCAGCGCAAGCGCTGGCATCTGGGCCTGTTCCAGAGCATGTACAAGCATCGCGTCATGTTTTCCAATCACAGGTTCGGCGCGGTGAGCTTTGTATCCTATCTCTATTTCCTCATCTATGAGTTGCTCTCGCCGTTTATCGAGGTCTTCGGCGTGTTCACGATGGTGCTCGCATGGTGGTGCGACCTCATCAACGTGCCGTTCATGCTGCTCTTCTTCCTCATCTACGCCGTCTTCGGCGGGGTCCTGACGCTTACCGCCTTTTTCTCGCGCATCTACACGGCGGACCTCACGCTCTCGTTCGGCGACGGCCTCAAGGCCGTCTGTCTGTGTCTCTTTGAGCTGGTGTTCCTGCGCTTTATTCTCGCATGGGTGCGCTGCACGGCCTTTATCGGCTATAGGAAGAAAAAACTCAGCTGGGGGCGCATCGAGCGCCGCAAGATCGATTTGAAATAAAGGGGGGTGTCGCCTGTGCGCCGAAAAAAACTCTTGGAAATCACGCTCTGCGCCGTGCTGACGATCGGAGCGCTGCTGTGCTGTATGCAGGATGCAAGCGCGAGGGAGACGCTTCTGATCTCGGGAAACGCCAATCTCTATCCCATCGAGTCCTATGACCGCGGCAGAGAATGCTATGTCGGATTGCTGCCGGAGCTGTACGAGCGCCTGAGTGAGCAGACAGGGTACGATCTTGTCTATCTTCCGTACAGCAAGAACACAACGCAGGCGCAGCAGGCGGAGAACCGGCAGGCGGACATTATTTCCGCCTATCCCTCCGGCACGGTCGACAGCGGCGCGATGCGCCGTCAAGTGCTGCTCTGCACGATAGAACATGACGGCGCAGAGCGCGCGATATATGTTGGCTTTACCAACGCACTCACGCCGGAACTGGCCGGCGCGCTTTCACAAGCGCTGGAGGACCTCTCCGGCGCGGAGAGCATCGGCGTCCTGGCAGACTATATGAATAGCAGCGGCGCGGAAGCCTACCGTACCAGGTGGCTCATTACGCTCGCCGCATTGATCGCGGCGATGCTTGCCGCGGCGGTCGCGCTGATAGTCTTTGCGCGAAAAAAGCGTGCCGAGCAAAAGACCAACGCCCTCATCGACCCGCGCTACGGCATCGGCAACGACGGGTATTATCTGAACTGCATGGAAACGCTCATCCCCGCCCCGCTCAGAAGCATCGTCTATGTCTTCTGCATCGGCTGCGATATGCCCTCGCTCGAACGGCGCTTTGGCGAGGCGGAGCGCGAGGAGATCTTCTCCCGCGCGGCGGAGTATCTGCGCCTTGACTGCGGACGCGAGGAATACCTCGCCTGCGTGGGGCGCGGGATGTTCGCGCTCGTGTGTCAGTGCGGCAGCCGCGAGGCGGCACAGCAGCGCGCCGAGGGGCTTATCCGCGAGCTGGACGGCTACCTTGCGGGCTTCCGCGCCGAATATGCCGGCGCGTTCCGCGCGGGCATCTGCTCGCTGTCGGAAAACCCCGACTGCAGCGCCGAGGCTGCGCTCTACAACGCGCGCCAGGGCTGTGCCCACGCGTTCCGCACGGAAACGCCCTGCGCGTTCAGCACGCGCGGCATGATCGACGAGAGCGAGCAGCTCGAGCGTCTGCGCGGCAGCATGAGCAAGGCGGTGGAAAAGGGCGAATTTGAGCCGTACCTCCAGTTCGTCGTCGATCGCGCCGGCACGGTCGTCGGCGCGGAGGCCGTCTCGCGCTGGCAAAACCCGGAGGAGGGACTGCTCAAGCCCTCAAAATACATCGACCTGATGATCCGCGCCGGCACGATCACCGAGCTGGATCTCTATATGCTCCGCTGCGCGTGCGTGCAGCTCCAGACGTGGAAGCGGGAGGGGCGCGGGACGCTGTGGCTCTCGTGCAACTTCACGCGCCAGTCCATCGCAGACGAAAAGATCCTCGCGCGCGTGCGCGAGATCGTCGAGCAGTACGACTTTACGCGCGACCGCCTTGCGGTGGAGCTGACGGAGGACTCCTACGCGCGCGACCGCGAGGCGGCGCTGCGGACGATCGAGGGGCTGCACGCGATGGGGCTTCACATCGTGCTGGACGATATCGGCGCGGGCTATTCCTCGCTCTCCGACCTGAGCACCTACCCAATCGACGGCGTGAAGATCGACCGCAGCATCGTGATCGAGTCCGCCTTGCCGCGTGCCCGCGCGCTGCTGGAGGGCATGATCCGTCTTTCGCACGACATGGGCATCCGCGTGCTGTGCGAGGGCGTGGAGGACAAGGCAACGTGCGACGCCGTGCTTGCGGCGGGCTGCGACTTCATTCAGGGCTTTTATTTCTCGCGCGTCCTGCCCGGGCGCGAAGCGGAATCCTTCCTGCGCAGCCTGGCGGCGCGCGACAGGGAGGAAGGATAAAGGAGAAATGAACATGGTCAACAAAAAACGAGTAGGCATGATGATGGCGGTCACGCTCCTGATCGGCGTGCTGCTCTTTTGTTCGGTCTTTTTCCTCGTCCGGCGGGCGAATCGTGAGATCACACAGCGCTCCTTTGACGAATTGGCTACCGCGACGCGCCAGATCGCAAAGGATCTTGCCGACGCGGCGAACGCGGACCAGACCATCCTCTCCGCCATGGCGGAGCTGATCGCGGTGCATGACGAGCGTGACAATGACGCGGTGCTGCGCATCATGAAATCCTTCAGCCTCAGTGAGACCTTTGTCTCCACCGTCGCGCTGCTGCGGCCCGACGGCACGCTGCTGCTGACCGACGGCACCCGCTACGACGTTTCCGACACATTCGATTTTGAAACAGAGGCGGCGCGGGGCGCGTACATCTCAGACCGCGTGACAAGCTACTTTGCGCCGGAAAAGCTGGTGGTGCGCAACGTCGTGCCGGTGGTGCGCGACGGCGAGACCGTCGCCATCCTCTACGGCGTCGTCCTCCTGCAGGAGCTTTCCCGAAACTATCAGATCGACCTCTACAACGGCAATGCCTTCCTCCTTCTTGTGGACGGCAACAACGGCGACATCCTGCTGGATACCTGGCATGACTCGCTCGGCAACATCTCGGAGCTGCGTGGCCGCAAAATGCTCAAGGGCTACACCTACGAGGAGGCGATGGAAAAAATCCCCAACGGCATCGGCGGCGATATGTGCACCGTCTCCCGCTCCACGGGGCTGACGCTCTACCTGCACTACGAGCCGGTCGGCATCAACAACTGGAGCGTCGTGCTCGGCGTGAGCGAGGCGGAGGCGCTGGCGGGCACGCGCGGCGTGGTGGAGACGCTTTCGATGATGGCGATCATCGTCACCGCGCTGCTGCTGAGCTATCTTGGCTTTATGGTCTGGTATCTCGCCTCGGCGCGACGCGGCGTTTACCGTATGAGCATTACGGACCAGGGCACGGGCCTGATGAACCGTGTCGCCTATGAGAAGTGTCTGCGCAAGAGCGACCAGCGCGTCATCGCTCCGGCCGCCTGCATTTATATCGACGCGAACGGCCTGCACGAGATCAACAACGAGCGCGGTCACGAGGCGGGCGATCAGCTGCTGCACGCGGTCGCAGAGCATCTGCGGGAGCAGTTTCCGAAGGACGATCTCTACCGCGTCGGCGGCGACGAGTTCGTCGTCTTTTCAAAGGCAGATGCAGCCGTATGTGAAGCGCGTATGCAGGCGGTATCATCGGCGCTTGCCGCACAGGACTACAGCATCTCCTACGGCATCGCCGTCTGCGAGGCGGCAAACGGGCTAAGAGAGCTGGTCCGCGAGGCGGACGAGAAGATGCTCGGGAGCAAGCGCGCCTACTACGCCGAGCACGATCGCAGAAGGCCAAGATAACGCCAAGACGATAAAATGACCGCCGGACGATACCGGCGGTCATTTTGTCGTCCAACCAACAAAACCGCTTTAGAATATCGTTCATGATAAGTCCCCCTCTCCGCATGATCTCAACCCGGATTTTCTTAGAGATGAGCAAAACAAACCCTAAAACAAAAGGGCGAATGGTCATCTTATTTTTTATACACATTGAGGCTTAAAGTAACTGTGATATTGGTGATTGGAAAAGAGTGTTCATTTGCAATTCTAAGGGGTGCCCACGGTATTTGCCGCGAAAACCTGTGGAAAGAGTGATAGGGGTGAAATTTTCAACGACTGGCAAAGGCATTTTAAGGGGAAATAGTCAATAACCAAGGCACTGCTTCTGCAAGAATTTTGAGCAAAAAAAGGCTTGCAATTCAAGAAAATCTCGTGTATGATGCCATCCCAATTTTGAAAACGGAGGTATGGTTTATGTGCAAAGAGAAGGAAACCACTGTGCTCAAGGTCAGTCCTCATAAGAAACCGGAGGTAGTCACCCTGAAAATGAGTGGTCGGCTCTGCAAGAAGCCGTGAGCAGTGGAGTGAAGGACTACCATCACCTGATCCAGTTGGTCGGCGCGGAAGAAGGCGTAGACCTGCTCCTGAACGATGAGGGTAAGCTTCTTGTCGCGGCCGCGGTCGGCGGGATCGTTGTGCTGATCGGCAAAATTTGACAGCGGAAGAAAAAAGGTTCCCAAGCCATTGGCTTGGGAACCTTTTTCGCATCGCCGCGCGATACAGAGGATCAAAGGAGAGGTTCATAAAGAAGTTTGGAAGAGATCGTTTCAGATACGGCTGCGGATCTCCGCACCCATGGCCTTGCAGCCGACGAGTTGGCAGTTTTCCTGCATGATGTCGCCGCAGCGGAAGCCCGAGCGCAGCGTTTTATCCACCGCGCGCTCGATGGCGTCGGCCTCGGCGGCCATGTCGAAGCTGTAGCGCAGCATCATTGCGGCGGCCAGGATCGTGCCGATGGGGTTCGCCTTGTCCTGTCCCGCAATGTCCGGCGCGGAGCCGTGGATGGGCTCGTAGAGTCCGTTCGTGCCGTCGCCCATGCTGGAGGACGGGATCATGCCGATCGAGCCCGTGATCTGGCTCGCCTCGTCGGAGAGGATGTCGCCAAAGAGATTTTCGGTCACGATGACGTCGAACTGGCTCGGGTCACGCACGAGCTGCATCGCCGCGTTGTCGACATACATGTGGCGAAGCTCGACATCAGGGTAGTCCTTCGCGACCTCTGTGACCGTCTTGCGCCAGAGACGCGAGGTGTCGAGCACGTTGGCCTTGTCGATGGAGGTGACGCGCTTGCGGCGCTTGCGCGCGGTCTCGAACGCGACGCGCGCGACACGCTTGATCTCGTGCTCGGAGTAGGCCATGATGTCGGTGGCTTTCTGCTCGCCGTTCGCCTCTTCCGTGCGGTGCTCGCCGAAGTACACGCCGCCGATGAGCTCGCGCACGACGACGAGGTCGATGCCGCCTTCCGCGATGTCGGCGCGCAGCGGGCAGGCGGCGGAGAGCTCGGAGAACATCTTGGCGGGGCGCACGTTCGTGTAGAGACCCATGCCCTCGCGCAGCTTGAGCAGACCGCGCTCGGGACGGTTGGCGGCGGGCTGGTCGTCCCACTTCGGGCCGCCGACCGCACCGAGCAGCACGCTGTCCGCGTTGCGGCAGGTCGATAAACTCGAATCCGGCAGCGGCACGCCGAATTTATCGATGGCGTTGCCGCCCATCGGCGCGTCGACGTAGGTGAAGGTGTGGCCAAACTTTGCGGCCACGGCGTCTAAAACGCCCATGGCCTCGGTGACGATCTCGGGGCCGATGCCGTCGCCCTTGATGATGGCAATGGTCTTGTTCATTTCGCCGCCTCCTTTGCCTTGAGCGAGGCCATCAGGCCGCCGCGCGCAATCATGTCCTTGATAAACGGCGGGAAGGGCTCGGCCTGATACGTCGTGCCCTTTGTCACGTCTGTGATGACGCCGGTGTCGAAGTCGACTGTTACCTCGTCGCCGTTTTCGATCTCCGCGCTCGCGGCGGGGCACTCCAAAATGGCGAGGCCGATGTTGATAGCGTTGCGGTAGAAGATGCGGGCGAAATTCGCCGCGATGACGCAGGAGATGCCGCTCGCCTTGATGGCGACGGGTGCGTGCTCGCGCGACGAGCCGCAGCCGAAGTTTACGCCCGCGACCATGATGTCGCCGTTTTTGACGCGGTGGATGAAGTCCTTGTCGATGTCCTCCATGCAGTGGGAGACGAGCTCCTTGTGGCTCTGGGTGTTCAGATAGCGCGCGGGGATGATGACGTCCGTATCGACGTGATCCCCATACTTATGGACAATGCCGCGTGCATTCATTTGTTCATGACCTCCTCCGGATGAGAAATGTGGCCGGTAATACCAGACGCCGCGGCGACAGCCGGAGAGGCGAGGTAGACCTCGCTGTCGACGTGGCCCATGCGGCCGACAAAGTTGCGGTTGGTGGTGGAAACGCAGCGCTCGCCGGCGGCGAGAATGCCCATATAGCCGCCGAGGCACGGCCCGCATGTGGGCGTGGAGACGATGCAGCCCGCGTCGAGGAAAATATCGGTGTAGCCCTCGTGCATGCAGGCGCGGTAAACTTCCTGCGTGGCGGGGATGATGATGCCGCGGACGTTCGGGGCCAGATGATGCCCCTTTAAGATCGCGGCGGCGGCGGCCATGTCAGGGAGCTGGCCGTTCGTGCACGAGCCGATGACGATCTGGTCGATGGCGATGTCGCTGCCCTCGCGCGCGCTGTGCGCGTTTTCGGGCAGATGCGGCCAGGCGACCGTGCAGTCGACCTTGCCAAGGTCGATGTCGATGACGCGCTCGTATTCTGCATCGGGGTCGGCCTCGAACGCTGTCCAGGGGCGGTCCACGCGGCCCTCAACATAGGCGCGCGTCACGTCGTCGACGGGGAAGATGCCGTTTTTGCCGCCCGCCTCGATGGCCATGTTGCAGATCGTCAGGCGGTCGTAAATCGTGAGGTTCTTGACGCCCTCGCCGGAAAATTCGATGGACTGGTAGCGTGCGCCGTCCACGCCGATCATGCCGATGAGCGTCAGGATGACGTCCTTGCCGGAGACAAACGGGCGGAGCTTGCCGGTGAGATTCACCTTGATGGCGGACGGGACCTTGAACCACGTCTCGCCCGCGGCCATGGCCGCGCCCATGTCGGTCGAGCCGACGCCGGTGGAGAATGCGCCGAGCGCGCCGTAGGTGCAGGTGTGAGAGTCCGCGCCGATCACGGCCTCGCCCGGGGCGACAAGCCCCTGCTCGGGCAGCAGCGCGTGCTCGATGCCCATCGTGCCGACATCGTAGAAGTGGTCGATGTCGAAGCGGCGGGCAAAGGTGCGGCACTGCTTGCACTGCGTGGCGGACTTGATGTCCTTGTTCGGTGCGAAGTGATCCATCACCATCGCAATGCGGCTCTTGTCGAAGACCTTTTCAAAGCCCGCGGACTCAAACTCGTTAATGGCCACGGGGGTCGTGATGTCGTTGCCGAGGACGAGGTCGAGCTTTGCCTGGATGAGCTGGCCCGCGCGCACGCTCTCAAGTCCTGCGTGCTTGGCGAGAATTTTCTGCGTCATTGTCATGCCCATGTCGCGTTTCTCCTTTCAGTTGCCGGATTCCATGATCTTGTTGATGCCGTTGACGTAGGCGCGGATCGACGATTCGATGATATCGGTCGAGAGGCCCGAGCCGGTGTACGAGCGCCCGTCGGGGCCGGAGACCTTGACCACGGCCTCGCCGATGGCGTCCTCGCCGTCCGTGACGGCGTTCAGGCTGAAGCTCTCGAGCTTCACGTCCATTTGGAGCATGCGGTTGATGGCCTTGAACGAGGCGTCCAGCGGGCCTGTGCCGATGGCGACGTCTTCGATCTGCTCGTCGCCGCGCTGGAGCTTGATGCACGAGATGTTCGGCACGCCGTGGCCCGTGTTGACCACATGACTCACGAGCTGGCAGCTGCCCTGCACCGCGGCCTGACGGTGGAGCACGAGCGCCTCAATGTCGCTGCTCGTGATGCTCTTTTTCTTGTCGGCGAGATCCTTGAAGCGGGTGAACACGCTTTCAAGCTCCTCGTCGCTCAATTCGTAGCCCATGGATTCGAGCTTTTCACGCAGCGCGTGCTTGCCGGAGTGCTTGCCGAGCACCATCGTGTTCTGCGGGATGCCGACGTCGATGGAGTTCATGATCTCGTACGTTCTTGCATTGGCAATGATGCCGTGCTGATGGATGCCCGACTCGTGCGCGAAGGCGTTCGCGCCGACGATGGCCTTGCTCGGCGGGATGGGCACGCCCGTGATGTTGCTCAGCAGCTTGCTCGAGCGGTAGATCTGCTTGGTGTTCACACCGGTCTCGGCGTCGTAGAAGTCCTTTCTCGTGCGCAGCGCCATGACGATCTCTTCAAGGCTCGCGTTGCCCGCGCGCTCGCCGATGCCGTTGACCGTGCATTCGACCTGCGTCGCGCCCGCGCGGACGCATTCGAGCGAATTCGCGACCGCCATGCCGAGGTCGTTGTGGCAGTGGACGGAGATGTCGACGTGCTCGACGCCCTCGATGTTTTCACGCAGGTAGGTGATGAGGTCATATATCTCCTGCGGCGTGGAGTAGCCGACGGTGTCGGGCACATTCAGCGTCGTCGCGCCCGCGGCGACGGCAGTGGAGTAGCACTGGGCCAGAAACGACCAGTCGGAGCGGGAGGCGTCCTCGGCGGAAAACTCGATGTCATCGCAATAGCTCTTGGCGTAGGCGACCATCTCGCGGATGCGGTCGATGACCTGCTCGCGCGTCATCTTGAGCTTGTACTCCATGTGGATGTCGCTCGTCGCAAGGAAGACATGGATGCAGGGGTGGTTGGCCTCCTTCACGGCGTCCCACGCCGCGTCGATATCGCCCTTGGCGCAGCGCGCGAGCGAGGCGACCGTGCAGTTCGTCACCGCGGCGGAGATGGCCTGCACGCTCTTGTGGTCCATCGGAGACGCGATGGCGAAGCCTGCCTCGATCACGTCAACGCCCAGCTTTTCAAGCTGCCGGGCCATTTCGATCTTTTCCGTCAGATTCATGCTGCACCCGGGGGACTGCTCGCCGTCTCTCAGGGTCGTGTCAAAAATTTTAATGCGTTTCATGGTGTGTTCCTCCTGCTCTTTTTTCTCTCGCATAGCAACAAAAAAAGCCTTCGTCTCTTCCCTTGAAGAGACGAAAGCTCAAAACTTCCGCGGTACCACTCTTGTTGGCATAAAATATGCCCGCTTTCTGCATCGGCTTAAAATCAAGCGAATGCGCCTCGTTGGTAACGGTGAGGAGATCCGGCTGCGCCTAAACGAAAATCGTCTCAGCGGAGCTACTCAGGGGCCAGTGACATTATCCCGCTCTGCATTGCCTCGCAGCGACCGGCAACTCTCTGAAGCGTCTGTAGGACGAATTTTTCCCCGTCATGGTATTTGTGAACTATGAGATTTAATGATGCTACTATAATCGCCCGCCCCCGCTTTGTCAAGCAGGGAAAAAGAAATTTGCGCTTTGACAAAAAACCGCGCGGCGGAAAAACATATTTTGCGTACTTTGAACGGAGAAAAAGGCGGGAGAGCAAAAGAAAAGGGAACGCGCAAGCGTTCCCTTTTTTGCCAAAATTTCTTACCTGCCGCCGAAGATCAGGCTGCCGAGCCCCGTGGAGGTCAAAAACAGGATGAGCATGACGACAGGGACGACATACTTCATCATCATGCTGTAGAGCTTGGCGCGGCCGAAGTGTTCGCCGTTTTTCTCGACCTCGGCGATGATCCATTTCGGCCCTACGATCCAGCCGATGAGGATGCTCGTCAGCAGGCTGATGAAGGGCATGAGGAAGCTGTTGCTGATGTAATCCATCACGTCGAGCAGCTGCGCAGTCGAGCCGTTGGGCAGCGGGAGCTCGAAGTAGAGCGCGTTGTAGCCAAGGCAGATGAGCACGGCGGTGACGAGCGAGTAGACGCCCACGGCGGCGCACATCTCCTTGCGCGACTTGTGGAAAATCTCTATGCAGTTGGCGACAAGCGTCTCCATGACGGACACGCAGCTTGTCAGCGCGGCAAAGCCGAGCGCGAGGAAGAACACCGCGCCCACGACGCGGCCGACACCGCCCATCGCGGCGAAGACCTTCGGCAGGCTGATGAACGTCAGGCTCGGGCCGCTGGCCATGCCGTCGGTGCCGAGGAAGACATAGACGGCGGGGATGATCATGAGGCCCGCGAGGAACGCGACGCCCGTGTCGAAAATTTCGATCTGGTTGTTGGCCTTGTTAAGGTCGACGTCGTCCTTGACGTAGCTGCCGTAGGTGATCATGATGCCCATGCTGACACTGAGCGAGAAGAAGAGCTGACTCATCGCGTCGAGCGCAATGTTCAAAAAGCGATGGACGGTCAGGCCCGTGAAGTCGGGCTTAATGTAGACGAGCAATCCTTCGATACCCGTGCGCGTCATGCCGCTCTTGTCGGTGTAAGAGAGCGTGAGCGAGAAGATGGCGATGCCGATGATGAGAAGGAGCAGACCCGGCATGATGTAGCGGGAGTATTTTTCAATGCCCTTTTCTACGCCGCAGTACACGACCCACGCCGTCAGCGCCAAAAAGATCAGCATGAAGACGATGGGCGAGACGGGGGAGGTGATGAACGAGGTGAAGAACCCGTCCTGCGCGGCGGCATCGCCGCTTGAGACGAGGTAGAGGGTAAAATACTTCGTGATCCAGCCGCCGATGACGGAGTAATACGTCATGATGAGCGTGGGGACGAGGAAGGTGAGGTAACCCAAAAACTTCCACTTCTTGTTGAGCGTTGCAAAGGCATTGAGGGCGTTCTGCTTCGTGCGGCGGCCAATGGCTACGTCAGTCGTCAGCAGGGTGAAGCCGAATGTCAGCACCAGCACCAGATAGACGAGCAGGAACAGTCCGCCGCCGTCCTTGGCACAGAGATAGGGGAAGCGCCAGATATTGCCGACGCCCACCGCGCTGCCCGCCGCAGCCAGCACAAAGCCGAGCGAACCGCTGAAACTACTGCTTTTTTTCATGTTCGATTCTCTCTTTTCTTTCATGTAAATGGAATGATTAATGCCCCATTATAGCAGAAGAAACCGAATTGGCAAGGGGAAAAGCGCTGAAAATGCAGGAATTCTTGCGAAAATGTGAAAAAAATATCTCACCAGCGGCTTGCTGATGAGATATTTTATTCATAGCAGGATTAGATTTTGTCATGGCCGACGGCTTCGTCGGTGAAGACGGCCTCGAATTCCTCAGCGCTCATCGTCTCGTGCGCAAGCAGGAATTCCGCCACGGCGATGAGGTGCTTCTGATCGCGCGAGAGGATGTCCTCGCAGCGCTCGTAGGCCGCGTCGACGATGGACTTGACCTCCTCGTCGATCTGTGCGGCGACCTGCTCGGAATACGGCTTGGCCTGCGCCATCGAGCGGCCGATGAAAATTTCATCGTGGCCGGATTCAAACGAGATCGAGCCAAGCCTGTCGCTCATGCCGTACACCGAGACCATCTTGCGCGCGATCTGCGAGGCGCGCTGGATGTCGTTCGACGCGCCGGTCGAAATGTCGCCGAGCATCAGCTTTTCCGCCACGCGTCCGCCGAGCAGCGAGACGATCTGCTCTTCCATATAGCGCTTGGACTGGTACGAGCGGTCCTCCGTGGGCAGCGAGATCGTCATGCCGCCCGCGCCGCCGCGCGGAACGATCGTGATCTGGTGCACAGGGTCGTGCGTCGGCAGCGCGTGCATCACGATGGCGTGACCGGCCTCGTGATAGGCGGTCAGCTTGCGCTCGTGCTCGCTGACGACGCGGCTCTTCTTCTCGGGACCTGCGATGACCTTGATCTCCGCCTCGGAGAAGTCGGCCATCGTGATGAGCTTGCTGCCGCGGCGCGCGGCGAGCAGCGCCGCCTCGTTCGAGAGGTTCTCGAGGTCCGCGCCCGTGAAGCCGGGCGTGCCCTTTGCGACAGTGGAGAGGTCCACATCCTCGGCCAGGGGCTTATTCTTGACATGGATCTTCAGAATCTCCTCGCGGCCGCGGATGTCGGGAAGCCCCACGTAGACCTGACGGTCGAAGCGGCCCGGGCGCAGCAGCGCGGGGTCGAGGATGTCGGCGCGGTTCGTCGCCGCCATGACGACGACGCCCTGATTCGTACCGAAGCCGTCCATTTCGACGAGCAGCTGGTTGAGCGTCTGCTCGCGCTCGTCGTGGCCGCCGCCGAGGCCCGTGCCGCGCTGACGGCCCACGGCGTCGATCTCGTCGATGAAGATGATCGCGGGGGCGACCTTTTTCGCCTGTTCGAAGAGGTCGCGCACGCGGCTCGCGCCGACGCCGACATACATTTCGACAAAGTCAGAGCCGGAGATCGACAAAAACTGCACGCCTGCCTCGCCCGCGACCGCGCGGGCCAGCAGCGTCTTGCCCGTGCCCGGAGGGCCGATAAGCAGCACGCCCTTGGGGATGCGCGCGCCGAGGTCAATGAACTTGCCCGGCGCTTTCAAAAAGTCGACGATCTCCTGCAATTCCTCTTTTTCCTCATCCGCACCGGCGACGTCAGAGAACGTCGTGGGGCGCTTGTTGTCTCCGCCGGTCTTGAACGACGCCGTGCCGAATTTTGCCATGCGGTCGCCGCCGCCTCCGCCCGCGGAGCGGACGGAGAGGAAGTACCAGATGGCGAAAATGCCGAGCACCGCTAAAATATAAGGCGCGAACATCGCGACATAGTTGATCGAGTGGTCGGCGGTGAAGTCGTAGTCCTCAATGATGCCGTCGGCCTTCTGCTGCTCGATGAGCTCGCCTAAGTCGTCATAGAAGAGCGTCACGCTGAAAAGGTCCTTTTTGAGCTCCGTTTTGCCGTCGATGGGCTCGCGCAGCTTCATGCGCAGCGTGGTGTCCGTCACCGTGAAGGCCGAGACCTGCTCGGATTCGAACAGCTCTCGTACCTCGGCATACGACGGTTCGGCCTCCACCGGCTTGTTCATAAAGCCGTAGACGCCGACGAGCACCAGCAGCACCAGCAGATACGGCAAAAGATTGGGACGCTTGGTCTGTTGAGTCAATGGGATATCCTCCTTGCTGATTCAAAAAAGAGGCAAAGCCTCTTTTTTTGAGAAAGATTCGCTGCGTTTTGTGCCTCGGTTGTCCGCTGAAAGCGAACAATTCGACACAACACTCCGCGCAAGGTGTTTTCTGCCACGCACATGTCGCGGCAGAAAACAGATTTGAATTGATTTCGTGCCGTGCGCGGCACGAAACTCTGCGAGGCTTTTTGAGGAGCCAGAAAGATCAATTTTCAGAATAAACCTCGGGCTTGAGCACGCCGATGTACGGCATATTGCGGTACTTCTGGGCGTAGTCGAGGCCGTAGCCGACGACGAATTCGTCGGGCACTTCGAAGCCTGCGAGGTCGGCGGCGATGGGCTTGGTGCGGCGGGCGGGCTTGTCGAGCAGCGTCACGACGGTCACGCTGGAAGCGCCCTTGGTCATAAAGTAATTCTTGAGGAAGTAGAGCGTGTTGCCGGAGTCGAGAATGTCCTCGATGACGACGATATCGCGGCCCGTGATGTCCTGCTGGAGATCGCGCGTGATCTGCACGACGCCGGACGAGGTCGTCGCGTTCTGATAGGACGAGACGGCGATGAATTCAATGTCGCTCTTGAGCTGGCAGGCGCGCACGATGTCGGCCATGAAGATGAAGGAGCCCTTCAGCACGCCGAGAAACAGGGGATTTTTGTCCTTGAGGCGCTCGTAGAGCTCGTCGCCCATCTCCTGCACGCGCGTTTTGAGCTGCTCCTCGGAATACAGTACCTTCAGGATGTCCTGATCCATATTGCTCTTAGCCATAGCTTTTTTCTCCACTTTCTTTTTATTCGTATTTGTTGTATCTGATGCGGCATTCCGCCGCAGGTTGCACAAATTGGCGTTATCGGGGGACGACGCGCACGAAGCACGCCATGTTCCCGCCTTTCGGCAGGAAAGTAACGTCCGTCCCCAGCCGCCACACGGCGGCAAGCCGGCCGCCCACATAAAGGGCGGGGAGCGCGTCGCGCTCGGTGAGGGAGAGCTTTCGGTCGACGCACAGCCGCTTGACGCTGCGCGCGCCGTTCGCGCCTTGAAGCATTAAGCGCGCGTTCAGGTCGCACGGGGCGACGGTGATGATCTCACCGTCTTCCGGCACGCGGAGCGAAATGCCCTCGCCGTCGGGCTTATGCAGCAGCGTCAGCTCGAAATTGCCCCATGGGAGGGGAACGTTTTCCACAAGCGCCGCCTTTGGCAGCGCGGCGGGGGAGAACGCCATCGTCAGCGCGCCGTCCGCGATGCGGACAGTCGCGCTCTGCGGCAGCGTATAGCGCCGCTCGGCGCTGCCGCCTCTCTGCGCAAGGGCGCAGATCGCGTCGAGCTGCTTGCGCCCGATGTCCTTGCGCCCGAGGCCGAGCGCGTCGGCCAAGTGCAGCAGGATACGTGGCTGCACGACTTCATCGGCGGCAAGAAAGCAGTCCAGCGACAGCGAAATACCGCCGTCCTGCGCTTTTGCATGGGAAAGTGCGGCTTCCGCCGCCTGCTCAAGCGCATCGTCGAGTGCAGTCAATGAACGCGCCGTTGTGGCGATATGCTGAGGCGCGCGGGGATTGAGCTCCCTGAGCCGCGGCAGAATTTCAAGCCGCAGGTAGTTCCGTGCAGCGGCGTTCGGGTCCGCGTTCGTGTGATCCTCGACATGCGGGATGTTGTGAGCGTGCGCATAGGTGACGAGCTCTTCTCGCGTCTGCTCCAAAAACGGGCGGACAATGTCGCCCTGCTTGGGCCGCATACCACACAGGCCGCGCAGATCCGTCCCGCGGACGAAGTTTAAGAGCACCGTTTCCGCGTTGTCGTCCGCATGGTGTGCCAGCGCGATCTGGGCGCCGAGCATTTGCGCTGTTTCACGGAGAAAGGCGTAGCGCAGGTCGCGCGCAGCTTCCTCTTCCGATTTGCCGGTTGCGCGCGCGTGGGCACGCACGTCACCGGTGCCCAGATAGAATGGAATGTCCTCTTTTTCGCACCACGCGCGGACGAAGCCTTCGTCACGCGCAGCCTCTTCGCCGCGAAGCTGGTGGTTGAAGTGCGCACAGGAGACGTCATACCCCTCCCCGCGCAGAAAATGCAGTAAACACATCGAGTCCAAACCACCGGACACGGCGGCGAGCACGGGCCGGTTCTTGTCGAGATAGCGCGCGCAGAGTGCTTCCGCGCGCGGCAGCTCAGTCCTCTTCATGCCGGTAGTCGAGCGACGAGAACGTCGTATACTGCGGCGACCAGGCGAGCTCGACCTTGCCGGTTTCGCCGTGGCGGTTCTTGGCGATGATGCACTCGGCGATGTTGCGCTTTTCCGAGTCCTCGTTGTAATAATCGTCGCGGTACAGGAACATGACAATATCCGCGTCCTGCTCGATAGCGCCCGATTCACGAAGGTCGGAGAGCATGGGGCGCTTATCCTCGCGCTTTTCGTTCGCACGCGAGAGCTGGGAAAGACACAGCACGGGAACCTGAAGCTCCTTTGCCATGATCTTGAGCATACGGGAAATATCGCTGACCACCTGCTGGCGGCTCTCGCCGCTGTAGCCCTTCGTGCCGGAGGACGCCATCAATTGCAAGTAGTCGATGACTACCAAACCTAAATTGTCGATACGGCGGCACTTGGCGTTCATGTCCGCAACGGTGAGCAGCGGATTGTCGTCAATGAGAATGTCAAGCCCCGAGAGGACAGATGCGGCGTTTGCGATGTTGACCCAGTCCTGCTCACGCAGGTTGCCCGTCACGAGACGCTGGTTCTCGACCGTCGCCTGATTCGATAAGATACGCGTCACGAGCTGCTCGCGCGACATTTCGAGCGAGAACACGGCCACGGCCTGCCCGCTTGAGCGCGCGACATTCAGCGCAAGGTTCAGCGCCATACTCGTTTTACCCATACCGGGACGTGCGGCCAGCAGCACAAGGTCCGATTTGTTGAGACCATTCATCTTGTCGTCCAGTACGCCAAAGCCCGTGGGGAGGCCGGGCAGCGTTTTGCCGCCGTTGGCGCTCAGCTCGCTCAGATGGTCGAGAACGCCCTGCAAAACAACGCCGATGCTCGCCATGCTCTGCGCGCTGCGCCCGCGGCGCACGGCGTAAATTTTCTGCTCCGCCGCGTCGAGCACGCTGGACGCGCCGCCTGTGCCGTCCTGCACCATGGTGGAAATTTCCCCCGCCACGGTATAGAGCGCACGCAGCAGCGCCTTGTCGCGTACGATGCCGACGTATTCCATCACGTTTGCGCTCGTGGGCGTCACGTCCATCAGTTGGGCGAGGTACGGGCGCGTCGTGCTTTCCTCATAGGTGCCGTTTTTCTCCATCTCGCCCGCGACGGTCACGCCGTCGATGGGCTTGGAGTAGACGAACATGGAGTAGATCGTCTCGAAGATCTCGCGGTTCTGCTTTAAGTAGAAATCATCGGGACGGAGCTGCTCCATCACGTCCTTGACGCAGTTTGCGTCGATGAGCATCGAGCCGAGCACGGACTGCTCGGCCTCGAGCGAATGAGGCATCTGCCGGTAGAAGATATCTTCCACGAGAAGACCTCCTTAATTGCGTAATCTTGCGCCTTACTCCTCGCTCACGCTGACGGAGAACCTGGCGCTCACTTCGTAGCCGAGCTTGGCCTTGACCTCGTAGGTGCCGAAGGCCTTGATGGGCTCGTCGAGCACGATCTTCTGCTTGGGCACGTCGAGCTGGAACTGGCTCGCAAGGCCCTCGGAAATTTCCTTGCTCGTGATGGCACCGAAGAGCTTGCCCTCCTTGCCGCCCTTGGCCGTGAGCTTGACGGTCACGTTCTTGAGCTTGCCGCCCATTTCGACGGCGGCCTGACGGTTCGCGGCCTCCTCGGCGCGGCGGGCCTTTTCCTTCAGGTTCATGGTGTTGATGGCGTCAGCCGTGGCGAGCACGGCGAGCTTGCGGGGCAGCAGGAAGTTTCTTGCATAGCCCTCGGCTGCGTCGATGAGCTGGCCCTTTTTGCCCTGACCTCTCACATCCTGCGTTAAAATGACTTTCATATCTGTTTCCTCCTTGTGGGGTGATTTACGTTGTGGGGAAGAGCGTCACTCTTCCATATATTCGTCGATGGCGGCGAGCAGACGCTCGCGCACCTCGTCCACGGTGGCATCGTTTACCTGGCCGCCCGCGGTGGTCGAATTGCCGCCGCCGCCGAGTTTTTCCATAATGAACTGTACGTTGATCTCACCGAGCGAGCGCGCGGACAGGTTCACGCCCGTGCCGTTCTTGAACAGCACGAACGAGGCGTGAATGCCCGAGAGCGTCAGAAGCTCGTCGGCCGCCTTGGCGGCGGTCACGCGGTCGATCTCCTTTTCAACCGCGGCCACGGCGATGTCGCCGTGCACGAGCTCGGCGTGACGGATGATGTCATAGCGCTCGACCATGCCGGCAAGGTCGCTCTGGAAGAGTCGCTGTACGTCCGACGTGTCCGCGCCCGCGCGGCGCAGGAACGCGGCGGCCTCAAACGTGCGCCCGCCGGTGCGCATCGTGAAGTTCTTCGTGTCGAGCACGATGCCCGCGAGCAGCGCCTCGGACTCCGCGCGAAGTAAATCGGTCGGGTCGGCGAGGTATTGCAAAAGCTCCGTCACGAGCTCGGACGCGCTCGAGGCGTAGGGCTCGTGGAAGTTGAGCGCGGCGGATTCGATATAATTCGCGGCTCTTCTGTGGTGGTCGATGACCGCCACGCGGTTGCACGCATCAAGCAGCTGCTCGGATTCGACAAGGTCGGGGCGGTTCGTGTCCACCACGACGAGCAGCGCGCCCGGCTGGGCGGAGATGAACGCGTCGTTGCCGGAGATAAAGGCGTCCTTGTATTCCGGAAGAGCCGCAAGTTTACTGAGCAGCGGCTTTGCGACGTTGTCCTCCATGTCGATGACGATCTGCGCCTTTTTGCCGCGCTTGCGCGCGATGCAGCAGATGCCGGCCGCTGCGCCGACCACATCCATGTCCGCGTGCGCGTGGCCCATGACGAAGATCTGGCCTGCGTCGGAAATGAGCTCGCCGAGGGCGTTGGCCATCACGCGGGATTTGACCTTCGTGCGCTTTTCGGGAGACTTGGCCTTGCCGCCGTAGAATTCAAAGTCAAGGCGGTTGCGCACGACGACCTGGTCGCCGCCGCGCGAGAGCGCCATTTCGATCGAGAGCATGGCGTTCTGATAGAGCGTTTCGTAGTCATCCACGTCCTTGCCCACGCCGATCGAGAGCGTTGCGGCGACGCCGTCCTCAGTGACGACGCTTCGCACCGCGTCGAGCACGGAGAATTTACCCTCAAGCAGCTTTTGATACTCCTGCTCGGTCGTGACGAGCACGTAGCGGTTACGATCGAATTTGCGCAGCAGGCTGTGCGAATCCTTGAGCCATGTGCTGATCTTTTCGTCGATGGCGGCGAGCACCGCGCTGCGCGACGCCTCGCTGCCAGCCTTCATCAGCTCTTCGTAGTTGTCGATCACGATGACCGAGACGATGGGGCGGCGGCTCTCGTTCTCCTCGCGCAGCGAGTCCTGCTCGGTCACGTCCGTCCAGTACGTTGTGGCAAGAAGGCTCTGTCCGCCGCGGCGGGAGGAGGGATGGCTCAGATTGCCGAACACGCGGAAGTGGCGCCCGCCCATCACCACCGTTTCGGGGCACTCGCTTTTACCCTCGAGCAGCCAGTGTGTCGGAAAATCGGGGAGAATATCGTCGATGCGGTTGTCAAAGATATCCTCGCGCACGCCGGTGAGCTGCATGAAGCTGTCATTGCTCCATAGGATCTCCTGCGTGTCGGGGCGGAAGACCATCATCGCGAACGGGGCCGAGAGCATCGAGGCCTTGTCGGCGGTGGTCATGTCGTCGGTCACGTCGTCGATGTACTGGCGGATGCCCTCGCGGCGCTTCTGCGCCGTGTGGCGGAAGTACCACCAGAGAAACGCCATCGCCGCAGCCTCACAGATCGCGAGCGGGATGCTCACGCGCACCGTGACGGCGGCAAAGAGAAAGCCGACAAGAAAGTAGAGCCGGAAGCTGGGGTCTACCAGTTTGCTGATCTTTTTGTTCCGCATAATGAAGCTGCCCTCCCGTTATGATCGACATTACTGCGGCAAACCGCGGGAATAATCCATTTCATTATAACACGGCGGGGCGGGCGGATACAATATTAATATTTTATTTTTCGGCGTCGACAAAAAATGTGGTATACTTTTGGTGGAAAACGTGCTATACTATCCCGTAATAGCGGATGGCCGCGCTGGAAAAATACGCGCAAGAGCCTCCGCGACAACGGGTTTTGACCGCATTTTCGCGGTTCTCATAGAAAGTCCATAGGGATCCAAAAGGCGCCGCAGGTGCGATCGCTTCGTGAAGCAGGGCGAAGTGAGAGTACGGACGTCTCCAATGCTTTGCGCTTTTTGGCCCGGACGCACATGACAAAATCAAAACAAATCTATCGTTATTCTATTGTGAAACGAATCAAAAGGAGTTGATCCAGCATTGGCTGAACAGTTAAAAATCATCCCCCTCGGCGGTCTCAATGAGATCGGCAAGAATATGACCGTTTACGAATACGGCGGCGAGATCATCGTGGTCGACTGCGGCATGGCGTTCCCCGGCGACGACATGTACGGCATCGACTGCGTCATCCCCGACGTGAGCTATCTTGTCAAGCACAAGAACCGCATCCGCGGCATGTTCATCACCCACGGGCACGAGGACCACATCGGCGCCGTGCCCTACATCCTCAAAAAGGTGAATATTCCCATCTACTGCACGCGCCTGACCGCGGGCCTCATCCGCTTAAAGCTCGAAGAGCACGGCCTTCTCAAATCGACGAAGATCGTCACGGTGGAAAGCGGCATGACCGTCAAGGCCGGCAAGTTCAGCGTGGAGTTCATCCACGTGAACCACTCCATCGCGGACTCTGTCGCGTTTGCCATCCACACAGGACTTGGCACCGTTGTCCACACGGGCGACTTCAAGATCGACTCGACGCCCATCGACGGCGAGGTCATCGACCTTGCCCGCTTTGGCGAGCTTGGCAAGCAGGGCGTTTTGGCGCTGCTCGCGGATTCGACGAACGTCGAGCGCCCGGGCTACACGATGAGTGAGCGCACGGTGGGCAGGACCTTCAACCGCCTGTTCCAGGGCTGCAAGCAGCGCATCATCGTCACGACGTTCGCCTCCAACGTCCACCGCATTCAGCAGATCATGGACGCCGCGGCGGAGTGCGGGCGCAAGGTCGCCGTCACGGGCCGCAGCATGGAAAACGTGACAAAAGTCGCCATGGACCTCGGCTACATGAAGCCGCCGAAAAACACCGTGGTCGACATCAACAAGATCAAGTCGATGCCGCTGGAAAAGCAGGTCATCGTCACCACCGGCTCGCAGGGCGAGGAGATGTCCGCCCTGTACCGCATGGCATTTTCCCAGCACAAGCAGATCGAGGTCGGCCCCGGCGACCGCGTCATCATCTCGGCGAGCGCCATCCCCGGCAACGAGAACACCGTCTCGCGTGTCATCAACGAGCTCTTCCGCAAGGGCGTTGAGGTCATCTACGACCGCGCGGACATGCTGCACGTTTCGGGCCATGCGTGCCAGGAGGAGCTCAAGATCATCCACGCGCTGACAAAGCCCAAGTATTTCATCCCCGTGCACGGCGAGCAGCGCATGCTCCAGCTGCACAAGGATCTCGCTCTCCAGATGGGCATGGACCGCAAGAATATTGTGATTTGCGACAACGGCGACGCCGTCGAGATCGGCGCGCGCTCGATGAAGTGCGTGCCCGGTTATGCGCCCGCGGGCGAGGTGTTTGTCGACGGCTACGGCGTCGGCGACGTCGGCGCGGTCGTGCTGCGCGACCGCAAGCATCTCGCCGAGGACGGCATGGTCGTCGTCGTGCTGCCGATCTCCGCGCAGAACGGCGACCTTCTGGCCGAGCCGGAGATCATCACGCGCGGCTTTATCTACGTCAAGGATTCCGAGGAACTGCTGCAAGACCTCAGAAACCTCACGATGTCCACGGCGGAGGCCTACCGCGGCAAGCGCGGGCGCGACCTGAACGAACTCAAGGGCGCGATCCGCAGCGCGGTGAGCAACTATCTTTTTAAGGCGACGAAGAGAAGCCCGATGGTTTTACCGGTTATCACGAAACTTTAAAAAAGAGGCACGGTTTACCGTGCCTCTTTTTTAAGTGGGGATGCACTTCGCTTCGTGCCTTGCCGCCCGGAGGGCGGCTGCGACACGCGCGAAGCGAGAAGAGTTTTTTGGCACGCGCGTGTCGCGCCAAAAAACGAATTCAAATTTATTTCGCGTCTGCGGACGCGAAAGTCTGCGACGCTTTTTGCCGCTTGCGGGCGGCGGGATAAGTTATTTTAGCAGGGAATGCGGAAGCGTTCCCTGCCGTTTTGTATTTGCGGAAAACTTTGGGCAATGGCAGGGAGGGCATTCCGTTTTTTCAGTTGACGGGGAGAGAGCAATATGATAATTTATCGTTAGACGATATATCGGTTACCGTTATAACGGGAGACGAAAGGAGAGACGCGACATGGGAACGACGGCGCTGACCGAAGCGGTTTTTTACATTTTGCTTTCGCTGGATACGCCGCTGCACGGCTACGGCATCATGCAGAACGTAGAGCATTTGAGCGGCGGGCGTGTGCGGCTCGCCGCAGGCACGCTCTACGGCGCGCTCGCAACGCTGACCGAGCGCGGCTGGATCGTCTCGCTCGGCGACGAGAGCGAGGGACGCAAAAAGGAGTACCAGATCACGCCCGAGGGCCGCGAGGCTGTGCGCGCGGAGCTGAGAAGACTGCATGAGCTGACGCAAAACGGCGACAAGCTGACAAGCGAATGGAACTGAGAGGAGGTCGCACAATGCTGAAACAAAAATTCTGCCTCTGGTGGATCTGGTATCTGCTGTTTGACAACGCGCATTTTCAGCGCTGGCTCGCATGGCACCGCAGGCGCGGGTGGGAACTGGCGCACGTCGGCGGGCTGTTTTTCCACTTTACACGCGGCGACGGCACGGATTACCGCTACTATGTGCAGGTGATGAAGGACTTCCCGTGGACGGAGCAGGGCAGGGCCTATATTGCGGGCGTGGAGGAGCTGGGCGTCACCTATCTTGGCTGCTTTCTGCACCGCGCGTACTTCCGCTGGGTGGATGACGGCAGGCCGGAGGAGATGTTTTCCGACCTTGCGTCGCAGGCGCAGGAGGCAAGGTGCGTGCGCAGTGCGCAGATTTTTGCGGCGGCGCTGTGTGCGCTCGGCGCGGCGATGCAATTTTATACTGCGTGGGAATATCTGTACGCGGCGCAAATTTATGAAGAGCTCTATGCCGAGCTGATCGCCGCGGGCGGGCCGAGCGTTGTGGCGGCCTGGATGCCGCGGATCGCGCTGGAGGCAGTGCTCGGCCTTTCGTGGCTCGCCCTCGCCGTATGGGGCGCGAGCGCAGCCGTGCGCACGCACAAAAAGTGGAAGAAGATCAAAGACGAGCAGTGTATCTGCGAATGAAAGGAGAGCAGAAATGGCAGAGACGATGACGAAGAAGTGGAGCAGAGCGCCGTTTGGCCCCGAGCGGGTGGAAGAGATGGAGCGCTATCTCAACGAGATGTCCCACGAGGGCTGGCAGTGCTGTGAGATCGTGCGCGATGAGCTGCGCTTTGTGCGCGGGGAGCAGGACGAATACACCTACCGCGTACAATACTTTTACGAATCGCGCGACGGCGAGAAGGACGACTATCTGCGCACGCTCGGCGAGACGGGCGCGGCGCTGGTGGGCGAGTACGGCGAGGTGCTGATCCTGCGCAAAAAGACGGCGGACGGCGCGTTTGAGCTGTACTCTGACTTGGACTCCAAGATCGCGGCGCTGGAAAAGCGGCGCTCGCATTACCGCAGCGGGATGCTCGGCGCGCTGGTGCTGGTGCTGTTAAGTGGGAGACATGCTTACAAGGCAATCTCGCAGTACGGCTTTTCAAGCTGGCTGGACACGCAGCTTGATTCACCTGTATATATGGTGCTGACCGTCCTGATCGTGGCGGGACTGCTGGCGGGCGGTATTGCCGGTATGATTTCCGTGCGGCGCGAGGGGAAAAAGATCAAAGAGCTGAAGCGCAGACGCATGATCGAGGAATAAGCCCCGCTTGCAAATCCCGTCTATCCGTTGTAGAATAGCCCTGCTATCAAACAGACAAGCGGGAGGAAAGCCGACATGATCCAGGATATCGAGCCGAAGCATCTTTACAACGAGTGGAAAAAGAACGCCGTGCCGAAAAAGAGCAGCGCCGTGGTGCAGTTCCGCGGGCAGGACCTTTTGTGCCGCATCGACGACAACGGCCTCAAGTTCCCGTCGCGCGCGCAGTTTACCGAGCCCGACGAGGCGTTCACCTATCTTTTTGAGCTCGACGGGCGGGAGTATTACCTGCTTTTTGACGAAAATGAGCGCGCGCTCGACGGCTATTCCTACCGCAATATCAGCCTTTTCCGCACGGAAAAGCCCAAGGAGCTCGCCTATGCGGCGGTCAGCGCGTGGCACCTTTGCTCATGGTACCGCGACGCGCGCTACTGCGGCCGCTGCGGGGAAGCGCTCGTCCACGACGTAAACGAGCGCATGATGCGCTGCCCCAAGTGCGGCAACATGATCTTCCCGCGCATCAACCCCTCGGTCATCGTGGCGGTGACGCATGGGGACTACCTGCTTTTGACCAAGTACGCCAACCGTCCCGGCGCGCAGCGCACGGCGCTGGTCGCGGGTTTTACCGAGTTTGCCGAGAGCTTTGAGCAGACCGTGCAGCGCGAGGTGATGGAGGAGGTCGGATTAAAGGTCAAGGACCTGCGCTATTACCGCTGCCAGCCCTGGGGCATCAGCGGCAACATCATGATGGGCTACTGGTGCAGGCTCGACGGCGACGACGATACCATCCATCTCGACAACTTTGAGCTGGCGGACGGCGCGTGGGTCAGCCGCGAGGAGCTGCGAGAGAACTATACGGGCAACGGCATCGCCCTTACCTCGGAGATGATTGCCGAATTCGCCGCGGGCAGAGATCCCTACAGCCTGGAAGCGAAAAGCTAAAACAAAAAACGTCTGTCTCGACCGAGACAGACGTTTTTTCATATGGATTTCAGATAAGGCCGATCGACAGCAGACGCATATTGTCCCATTGGCAGAGCGCGCGGAGCTCTCCGCCGTCATACTCGTACAGCGTGCACGGATCCCACCAGTTGACGTTGAGCTTAACAAAAGCAAAGTAGCGCTGACCGTTCACGACGATGATCTGAAAATCGAAGATCGCATGGTCGATCTGGTCTGCGGCGGCGTGCATCATGGCGATCATCGTTTCGTCGGGTTCAACGACATTGCCGACGGAATCATAGAGCGTGGTGGCGACAAGTGTGTTGACCCTGTGCGAGCGAAGCGCGGAGGTGTCAAAGTCTGCGTAGTCGGCGGTGTAAAAGACGCAGGTGTCGGGCATGAAGGCGTCGCAGGCGCGGCTTTTGCCGCTTGCATAGACCGTTTCGCAGACGTAAGCGGCGTCCTGCTCGCCAGATGATTTCAGCGCGACGTGCAGGATCGGCTCGTCAGACTTATTTCGGACGAAGAAAAGCAGCGCGAGACACAGTGCGAAGCTGAGCAGCGCGGCAAGTATGCGTTTCATCGTAAGCCTCCTTGCACTCCGGCGCTCAGAAGAGCGCGGGGACATAGTCGACTGCGTCGGTGATGCCGCCCGCCTGACCGGCGAGCGACAGCTCGAAGCGGTAGACCGGTTGATAGAAGCCCTTGGAATCGGAGAGGTAGTCGAGCGTGCAGGAGCGCACCTCGATGCCCTGGACGCTCTGCGCGAACCACGCACCCTCGAAGCTCTTGCCCGATTGCAGCGCGGCGAGCGCCTGCGCGGGGGAGAGAATAGGCTCTTCGCGCACGGGCGCGAGCGTGGTGATGCGGTTTTCGAGCTGCGAGAGCGTCGATTGACCGTCGCCTTGTGTTCTCAGATCACAAGTGAGCGTGCCGTGGAGGAAGCCTCCCTCCGTGGGAAGAAGATCGGCGGAGAACACCGCGCGGTAAGAGGTCTCGCCATACGGCGCGAGCGTGAACGCAGCGTCGGCGGGGATGGAAAAGCCAAACTTGTCGAGCTCTTCGCGCAGCATGTCCTCTGTGACACCAGACGCGGGCGCATCGAAAACGGGCGTGTGATCGCGCCCAAAGCTGTATTCCCACGTGCCGTCGTGCAGGGTGACGTCGAGGAAGTCGCCGGAAGAGTGGTTGGCGTAGATCACAAGGTCATCGTAGTAGTACGCATCCGGAAATTCGACGCCGTGCGCGGCGGCGAATTCCGCGGCGAAGCGGTCGGCACCCGCGTTGTCGAGCGCCTGTGCCTGATAGACCCAGGAGGTTTTGCTGTCTTCGTCGAGCGCATAATCGACCGACCAGCGGACGCCGCTTAAGTCTGCCGTCGTGACGGAGGCGTCGCGCAGGTTGCCGTAGGGCTGCGCGGCGTAGGAAATGAAAATGGCGGATAGTGCGAGTGCGAACGCGGCAGGCAGCGCGCAGTAGCGCGGCCACGTCCTGCTCTTTTGATGCAGCGCGAGCACGAGCATTGCTGCACACCAGCCGAGCATCGCGCCGAGCGTGTTGGTGAAGAGGTCGTCCACGTCGCACATGCCGCTTCCGGTGAAAAGCTGCGTCAGCTCGATCAGGAGCGAAACACCGAAGCCCGCGCCCAGCGCGGCATACCACTTGCGAAACGGTTTCCACAAGAGCGGCAGCAGCACGCCGAGCGGGACGAAGAGCGCGATGTTGAGCAGCACATTGAGCCAGATTTGCAGCGTGAAGCGCTGATACGCCTCGCGCCAAGCAAGGAAAAGCTGCAAATTCCACTGCCGCGCGGCAAATTCATTCGGCTCACTGCGCAGCAGCGTGACGAAGACCGTGATCACCGCCCAGCCGACGAGCAGCACCGCGCAGACCGCCTTTCCCCACGGGAAGCGGCGGCCTTTTTTGCGGCAGACGGCATAGCAGACGGCCAGAATAAGGCCGCAGATAAGCGCAGCGGGCACGGCAAAGCGCATGCCGCGCTGCAAAAGATAAAAAAGATAGGAAACAAAGTCGTGCATGAGCTCCCTCCCGATTTGATTTATCAGTTGGTTTCACCGTTCGCGGTTTTGTCCTCTTCGATGCGCGCGCTCACATTCTGCCGGAAGGCGAGCCACGCATCTTCGTTTTCCACATAGTATTTGGGGCAGATCTTGCCCGTCACGTCGTAGTGTCGAATGACATCTTCGGCGGGGTCGAGAGAAAACGTCTCGCACAGCCACGCGACGAGCTGTTCAAGGCTCTCCATCGTCGCGTCATCAAACTTGCCCGTCTCGTCGGGGTGGCAGACCTCAATGGACACGGTGTAGTCGTTCGCGGTATTGGAGCAGTAGGCGATCTCCGTCAGCGGCACGCACTGTAAAATTTCACCCTCCAGCCCCACGAGGAAATGCGCGCTCGCGTAGGTCTCGTGCGTCAGCGCGAGATTGGCAAAAAAGCTGCGGTTATTGGCGGCACTCGAGCCGGGATTGCCGACATAGTGCACCACCACGCCGGAGATCTCCCTGAGCGGCGTGCCGGGACGGGAATATTCGTTGAGGGGGAGATAGTCGACCGTGACAAAGTCCGGCGCGCTGACATTCGAACCGGGGAGGTTCCGGTGGGCGAGCGCATAGCGCAGCTTCACGCCGCCGAGAACAAGCAAAACGAGCGCGAGCAGGACGAGAAATGCTTTCTTGTTCCCAGTGCGGCGGCGCTTGCGCCGCCGCTTTGCGTTTTCTGCCATGTCAGTTCACACTTTCCTCGGTGGAAACGTCCTCTGTGGCGGGGAGGGTGTGAATGCCGTCGTCGCTGGGCGGCGTTACGATGTTGGATTTCAGCTCGGGCAGCAGCTCACTGAGTACTTGCAGGGTGTTGGGCGTCGAGCCATTCACATGGGGGCTGAGCGTATACACCTCCGGGCGGCCTTTTTCATTGGTGGACTCAAAGTACAGCTCGAGCGAGAAGGAGGTGGGGGAAGCGTACTGGTCTTCCTGCACGGCGAAGATGTCGCTGCTGCCATTATCGGAATCCTGAACGTCCTGCATCAGCGCGGCGTAGACCTGTTCGGCCTGCGCGGCGGTGAGGGAATAGTCCTTTGCGCCGGAGTTCTCATCGTAATAGTAGCAATAGCTGTCAAGGAAGCGCGGCGTGTCGCCGAGGTGCTCGTAGCCGTAGCCGAGGACGCGGCGGAGCACGGACTCTCTGCACATATAGAGCGCGTTTACGCGCGCCGTGACGGACGAGGGCACGGTGAGGTCGCTTCTCCGCAGGTAGAGCGAATAGGAGCGCGAGAGCTGCGAGCCGTCCTTGAGATAGTAGGTCAGGCGCAGGTGGAAGGGTTCGATGTCGTCATGATCGTTCTGGGAGAGCGTATCTGCGTCCGATGCGTCTGCGATGCGCGCCTGCTCGTTCCGGCTTTTGACGATGGCCTGGTGTGCCGCGGTGAGGCGGCGGATGGTGTCGGCGTCGTCGGTCGTGACGTGCGTCATGCCGGAGAAGGTGTAAAAGGCGGATTCGATCTCGCTCTCGTCCGGCACGTGCTTTTCATAGCCCGTGAGGTCGAAGCTCATGCCGATACCGAGCAGCACGAGGACGCCTGCGACGATCGCCGCGCCCTTCGCGCCTGCACGAAAGACGCGGAAGCTCTTTTTGATGAGCATCTCGGCGACAAAGTAGCCCACAAGCCCCGCCGCCACCATGCAGAGGATCGTGCCGGGCAGGGAATCGTTGCCGCTCGAACGGTACTGGCCGAAGAGGAAATAGTAGAGGAACTGCCCGAGGGCAACGGCGGTGCAGAACGCCACGCCGTACTTGAAGATGGGCGTCGCCCACGGGAAGGCGACCGTCGAGCCGGTCATCTCGCTCTTGCGCGTGCGGTAGAGGAGCAGCGCGATGAGGGCGATGACAAGTCCCGCGAGCGCGTAGGCGGCGAGGATCATGAAAGAGCGGTGCTCGAGCGCGTAGGCGGTCACATAGTACGAGTCGCTCTCGCAGGTCTCGATCGAGGCGATGTCCACCCTGGGGTACATATAGAGGGGCGGGGAGAGGAAACCGAGCGCAACGTCGGTGTACCCACTGTAGCCGTAGAGGAAATTGCCCGCAAAGTTGCGCAGCAGATATTCCATTCCCGGAACGAGGATGTTGCCGACGAAATAGAAGACGGGCGCGGCGAGGATCTGCCCCGTCATCATCATGCACAGCGCGGCGAAGGAGTAGAAAAAGACGGCTTCGAGCATGGCGCTGCCCATGGCCGCGCCGGTGACGCTCCAGAAGCTTAAGTGCAGCGGGGCGGAGACCGCCGCGCCGAGCAGGAACGTGACGAGAATGGTGGAAAGCTGGCAGAACAGTCCCGTGAGGTAGGCGGTCATAAAAATCGTCTCGCGCCGCACGGGGAGCGCGTGGAAGCCGTTCGTCGCGCGGCTTTGCGTCAGATGCGAGAAGGAAAGCATCGCAAAGAAAAGGCCGAAGAAGAAGGAAATGAAGACGCCGCCGCGCACGCCGGTATTGAGCAGCAGGTAGGATGCATCCGCTGCGCTGTAACCGCCCTGATAGGCGGAAAGCTCTGAAAAGAGCATGACCGGCACGAGGAAGAGCCACAAGGCGGTGTAGCCGAGCCAGAGCGGCCAGGTGTGCTTGAGCTGGCTGCGGAATAAAGTCTTATCAAAGAACGATGTCGCGGATCGCATAGTCCTCACCTCCCAGTTCATAGATGAAAATTTCTTCAAGTGACAGCGGCACCGCGTCGATAAAGATCGGGTGCAGCGCGGCGAGCTGCTGTTCCAGTTCCTCTGCACTGCCGCGGCAGATGAGCGTGTGGACGCGCCCGGTCTGCGCGTGGTGCAGCACCTTGATCTCCTGCGGCAGGGCGGGCAGCTCCGTGCCCTCGAAGGCGAGCTGGAGCTTGACGGTATAGTCCTGCAATTCGCTCAGCGAATGTTCGAGCAGGAGCTTGCCGCGGCTCATCACGCCCACGTGGTCGCACACGTCCTCCAATTCGCGCAGGTTGTGCGACGAGACAAGCACTGTCGTGCCGCGCTCGGCAACGTCCTGCAAAATGAGACTCCACACCTGACGGCGCATCACGGGGTCGAGACCGTCCACCGGCTCGTCGAGAATGAGGTAGTCCGGCATCGTGCACATGGCGAGCCAGAAGGCCGCCTGTTTCTGCTGGCCCTTGCTCATGCGGCGCAGCGGCCGCGTTTCGTCCAGCGCAAAGACCTCTTTGAGCTTTTCGTAGCGCTCTAAATTGAAATTCGGGTAGAACCCGCGGTAAAAGCGCATCATATCGCGCAGCCCCGCCTGCATAAAGTAGAACCAGTCGTCGGGGATGGAGGCGATGCGCGCCTTCACGCCCGCATTTTCCCAGACCTCCTCGCCGTCAAAGCGCACGCTGCCCTCATCCTGACGGTAAACGCCCGTCAGGTGGCGCAGCAGCGTCGTCTTGCCCGCGCCGTTCGGCCCGACAAGGCCGTAGACCGCGCCGTGCGGCACGCTCAGATCCGCGCCGTCGAGCGCGGCAAAGCCGTCAAAGGTCTTTTTAAGACCTCGTACTTCGATCATTTCTCTTCTCCCTCCCTGCACAATGTTTGAATGTCTTCCTCGCTCACGCCCATGGCGCGCAGCTCCTGCAAAAGCTCTTTGAGCTGATGCTCGAGCGATAAGCGGCGCGCGTCGTCCTGCGCGCGGTAGGTGTGCACGGCAAAGCAGCCCTTGCCGGGCACGGAGCAGCAGTAGCCGCTCGTTTCCAACTCGTTGTAGGCGCGCTGGATGGTATTGGGGTTGATGGCAAGCTGCGTCGCCAGCGCGCGCACCGAGGGGAGCTTATCCCCGTCGGCGATCGCGCCGGAGACGATCAGCCGCCGCAGTCCGTCGCACACCTGCTCGTAGATCGGGCGCGCGTCGAGGTAATTTAAGGTGATCATGGCATTCCTCCTGCATTCATCGGCTGCACAGCACGGCGAGCAGCAAAATGCCGAGCAGCAGTACAACAAGAACCGGGATCAGAAATATCAAGTGGAACATAGGCGCCTCCTGCCGCATTAAGTGTGTTAGTACAGTTAGGATAGCATGGCGGACACCGGTTGTCAAGCGGGGAATGCAAAAATTTTCCACCGTTTTGCTGTGCAAATCACTAAATGCAGGTAAAGAATGCATTAAAATTTATGCAGAATGTATGATTTGCCATGCGCGCACGACAAAAAACGACACTTGCCCCGTTGACAGCGGGCGGCCGATTTGGTATTCTCTGAAATATGAAAGAAATTCATCAAACGTTTTACGGAATGTGATTTTTGGGAAGGAGAAGTGTATGGAACAGTTTATGAAGATCAACACTGCGGTCAACGGCTTTGTCTGGGGGCCGGTGATGCTGGCGCTGCTGGTCGGCACGGGCATCTACCTGAGCATCGCTGTGGGCTTTATCCAGTTCACAAAGATCGGCTACTGGTGGAAAAACACCATCGGAAAGATCTTTAAGAAGGGCGAGGCCGGCGACGGCGAGATCACGCCGCTGCAGGCCGTGTCCACGGCCCTTGCCTCCACCGTCGGCACGGGCAACATCGCGGGCGTCACGGGCGCGATCATTTTAGGCGGCCCCGGTGCCGTGTTCTGGATGTGGGTGTCGGCGCTTTTCGGCATGGTGACCAAGTTCTCTGAGGTCACGCTCGCTGTCAAGTACCGCGAACGCAATGAAAAGGGCGACTGGTGCGGCGGCCCCATGTACTACATTAAAAACGGCCTTGGCCCCAAGTGGAAGTGGCTCGGCGGTGTGTTCGCCGTCCTCGGCGCGATCGCGGCCTTCGGTATCGGCAACATCGCACAGGTGCACTCCATCGCGGATTCCGTCAAGTCCGTTGCCGTCGCGTTCAATGAAAACGCGGCGAGCAGGGAGACGATGATCTGCCTCATCACCGGCATTTGCGTCGCCATCTTCGTGGCGCTGGTGCTGCTCGGCGGCGTCAAGCGCATCGGTCAGGTCACGGAAAAGCTCGTGCCCGGCATGGCCGTCATTTACATCGTCTGCGCGCTTATCGTCGTGTTTGCGAATGTCAGCGCCGTTCCCGGCGTGTTTGCCTCCATCTTTAAGGGAGCTTTTAACCCCGCTGCCGTCACCGGCGGCGCGGCGGGCATGTCCATCAAGCTCGCGATGACCAAGGGCGTCGGACGCGGCGTCTTCTCCAACGAGGCGGGCCTCGGCTCCGCGCCGATCGCGCACGCCGCCACGTCGGAAAGAAACCCCGTCAAGCAGGGCCTTTACGGCATCTTTGAGGTCTTTATGGACACCATCGTCATCTGCACGCTCACGTCCCTTGTCGTCCTCTGCTCCGGCGCGGCGGACGGCAATTACGGCAACGCGGCAGCCGCGGGCGTTCCCACGGCGGTCGCGGGCTTTGCCACAGTCTTCGGCGACAAGGCGGGCTCTCTGATTCTTGCGGTCGGCCTGCTGCTGTTTGCCACGTCCACCATCCTCGGCTGGGCGCTCTACGGCACGCGCTGCGCGGAGTTCCTCTTTGGCAGCAAGATCATCCGCCCCTATCAGATCATCTTCTGCCTCGTCGTTGTGGCCGGCGCGGTCGCGGACCTGACGCTCGTGTGGGATATCTCCGACACGCTCAACGGCCTCATGTCCATCCCGAACCTCATCGCGCTGCTGCTGCTGAGCCCCGTGGTCATCAAGGTGACGAAGGAGCATTTCGCGGGACTGAGAAAATAATCGAAACAGCGGCGAGGCCGCTTTTTGAGTGAGAACGAAACAGCAGTATATTTGCCGCCGTGCGCGGCGACAAATATACTGCGTTGAAAAAGCCTCGCAGAGTTTCACGTCCGCAGACGTGAAAGCTGTAAAATCTGTTTTCTGCCGCGACATGCGCGCCCTCCAGAGGGGCTTCTCTTGCCCGCTACGGGGCAATTCACCTTCTGGCAGAAAACACTTTACGCGGAGCGAGCGTCGAATTGTCCGCTATAAGCGGACAATTGAGGCGCAGAGCGCAGCGAATCCTTTTCGAAAAAGTGGCTTTGCCACTTTTTCGACGGTCTCAAAGAGACGGCCTTGGCTGTCTCTTTTTTCTTCTGTTTTGCCGCGAGGGACGGGAAAAAGCAAAAAAGCGGTATCATTTCACAGGTTTTGCTTTACAATAGGAAAAAGCTGTGCTATCATAATTCAGCACGCTTATCGTGCGCATTCCCGCACTTAGGACGTGGAGGATTCACCGACCCGCCGCTCAGTGTTGGGAGAATTTATGAAAGGTGGATATCACACCTGTCTCTTATACACATCTGACGCTGCCGAC
>OLIU01000018.1_pt1 | contig 68111 bp, 63 predicted proteins | sample 1603321 | NCBI WGS metagenome assembly OLIU01 (sample SAMN03922508, study PRJEB24848) | human gut metagenome | isolation source: stool sample | host: Homo sapiens | place: Germany | collected 2011-11 | reverse complement strand
TATCCCTGCATTACCGCCGAGGGCACCAAGCTGCGTGAGTGCTATGGCAAAGAAGAAATTGACGAACGCCACCGCCACCGCTATGAGTTCAACAACGACTACCGTGCAGAGATGCAGAACCACGGCCTTGTGATCTCCGGTACCAGCCCGGATGGCCGCCTGGTGGAAGCTGTTGAGCTGCCCGGTCGTGATTTCCATGTGGGCGTACAGTTCCACCCCGAATTCAAGAGCCGCCCCAACAAGCCGCATCCCCTGTTCCGCGGCTTTGTCGCGGCCTCCCTCGATCGCGCGGTCCATTGACCGCGCGACCTTTTTATTTTTACAATACCGCTGGAAAAATGGGAAAAGCTATGATATGATGCTTTTACCATATTATTGGATACGGCAGGAGAATTTCAATATGAACCATCAGACCATCATCGTACTGGACTTTGGCGGCCAGTACAACCAGCTCATCGCGCGCCGCGTGCGCGAATGCGGCGTTTACTGCGAGGTCAAGCCCTACACGACGCCGCTTGCGGACCTTCTCGCAATGAAGCCCATCGGCTTCATCTTCACCGGCGGCCCGAACAGCGTGTATCTCGAGGACGCGCCGCACGTCGATCCCGCGCTCTTTGACGCGGGCGTGCCCGTGCTCGGCATCTGCTACGGCTGCCAGCTCATCGCGCACCACCTCGGCGGCAAGGTTGTCGCCGCAAACGACGCCACCGCGCGCGAATACGGCAAGACCGAGACGTTTTTTGACACGAACTGCAAGCTCTTCAAGGGTCTTCCCGAAAAGAGCGTGACGTGGATGAGTCACGGCGACTACATGGAAAAGGTCCCCGAGGGCTTCTCTCTCGTCGCGCACTCCGACGCCTGCCCGAACGTCGCCATCTGCGACGAAACGCGCGGGTTCTACGGCGTGCAGTACCATCCCGAGGTCAACCACACGGAGTTCGGCACCGCGATGATCCGCAACTTCCTCTACGAGGTCTGCGGCGCGACAGGCGACTGGACGATGGGCGACTATAAAAATACTGCCATCGCCGCCGTGCGCGAAAAGGTCGGCTCCGGCCGCGTGCTGCTGGCGCTCTCCGGCGGCGTGGACTCGTCCGTCGTGGCGGCGCTGCTGGCCGAGGCCGTCGGCCCCCAGCTCACCTGCGTTTTTGTTGACCACGGCCTCATGCGCCTCAACGAGGGCGACGAGGTCGAGGCGGCGTTCAAGAAGTGGGACATCAACTTTGTCCGCGTGAACGCCGAGGGCCGCTTCCTCTCGAAGCTCGCTGGCATCTCCGATCCCGAGCGCAAGCGCAAGATCATCGGCGAAGAGTTCATCCGCGTGTTCGAGGAAGAGTCGAAGAAGATCGGCGCGGTCGACTTTCTCGCTCAGGGCACGATCTACCCCGACGTCATCGAATCCGGCCTTGGCAATGCCGCAGTCATCAAGAGCCACCACAACGTCGGCGGTCTTCCCGACTATGTCGACTTCAAGGAGATCATCGAGCCGCTGCGCCTGCTCTTTAAGGACGAAGTGCGTCAACTTGGCCGCGAGCTGGGGCTTCCCGAATACCTCGTCTCCCGCCAGCCGTTCCCCGGCCCGGGCCTTGCCATCCGCATCATGGGCGAGATCACGAAGGAAAAGGCCGACACGCTGCGCCTTGCCGACGCGATCTACCGCGAGGAGCTGGAAAAGGCCGGCGAAAACAAGAAGATGAACCAGTACTTCGCCGTCCTGACCGACACGCGCACCGTCGGCGTCATGGGCGATGGCCGCAGCTACGACCGCGTGCTTGCGCTGCGCGCTGTGACGACCGAGGACTTCATGACCGCCGACTGGGCCCGCATTCCCTACGAGCTGCTCGACAAGATCAGCGGCCGCATCGTCAACGAGGTCAAGGGCATCAACAGAATTGTCTACGACATCACCAGCAAGCCCCCCGCAACGGTGGAGTGGGAATGAGAAAAAAGTGAATATGATGGGCTGCAAAGCCTTGAAAACACTCACTTTTTGAAAATCTCATTTCCTGTTTGATAGCAAAATGATAGCAGATACCAAAGCCATTTTGTTTGTTCTTATTGTGGCGAGCGAATGGTTTGCAGGTTTGCTGTCGCATCCAATCCTATATTGAGAGCGAAAAAGGCTCTGCTGACTTTCTGTAAAAGAAGGTCGGCAGAGCCTTTTGTTATTCTTCGCTATGTTCCTTGAGATCAGCAAGGAGCAGATCACTCAGCTCCTGCGACGGCGTGATCTTGTGCCACTGACCGGAGGTGTCAAGTTCAGGGTAGCGGTAGCGCCAGCGGTCATATTCTTCTTTGGTAATCTCCCCCGCTTTCAGCTTGGCGACAACTGCACCCCATGCGGTAAGCATTCTGTGAAGTTCCGCTGCGTCGCGTCCTTTATGGATATGAACGCGCAGATGCACCTCATCCTCGCACTCGCAGACCTCAAGCCCGTAGCGGTCTTCCAGCGTGAACAGCGTGTGCATCAGCCCTGTATAGGAGTCAATGTCCGGTACGTCCAGCGCCTTGGGCGAAACGTCAAGCACCTGTGCCAGCGCAGCGATCACGTCCGCTTTGGGCGTTCTGGAACCATTCTCGTACTGCGCAAGGCGGACATCTGCGGATTTCTCCGGGAAACCCAGCGCCATGCCAAGGTATTTCTGCGTCATACCCCGCATCGTGCGGAAAAAGTGGATGCGTTCACCAATCGCCATAATAGCCATCTCCTGTGTCGGTCGTCTTTGATAACGAGTATAGCAGATATGTTTAATTTCGTCAAGAAAAATCTAAGCAAATTTATTTAATATTTTCCTGCAAACCGGCTTGACTTAAACCAATATGTATAGTACAATAGCTGTAAGCTAAGCATATTAGCTTAATTCATAGAAATTTTACAATTAGGATAGTCAACAAATGCAGAAAAAATGTCCGTTGTAAGGTGAGAGGGGGGGAAATCCAAAAGAGCCAAACTGAATGACCGTCCAAGGGATACTTTCTCCGGGGAAGCACGCGATGAGACGAGCGTGCCAAGGAGAAAAGAAAACGGCACAGCGCCGAAAAGGGTTGCCTGTCAGAGTCCTGCGGATAGAACGGCAGAAGAAATCAACCACAAATCAGGAAAGGAAGGTATTTTGCCTATGGCAGGAGAAATTTTTATGAGAGTCAATGAAGTCGCGGAAGAACTTGGTGTATCTGTTCCGTATGCGTACAAGCTCATCCGTGAGCTGAACGAAGAGCTGCGAAAGACCGGCTGCATCACCATTGCAGGCAGGATCGACCGCAAGTTCTTCCATGAGAAGTTCTACGGAACGAGAGAACCGAAGGAAAGAAGGGAATCAAATGGCAGCGTTTAAGGACAAGAAGAACGGCTCATGGTATGTGCAGTTTCGCTATACCGACTGGCGCGGTGAGCGCCAGCAGAAATTAAAGCGCGGCTTTGCCACGAAAAAAGAGGCGCAGGCATGGGAGCGCGAGTTTCTGATGCAGAAGCAGGCTGACATCAATATGAGCTTTGAGAGCTTTGTGGCGCTTTACGAAAAAGACGTCAAGCCCAAGCTGAAGCTCAACACATGGCTCAGCAAGGAGCATATCATCCGCACAAAGATTCTGCCGTATTTCAAAAAGCGCAAGCTCTCGGAAATCACCGCCCGTGATGTGATCGACTGGCAGAACGAGATACGGCAGCACACCAAGTCAAGCGGCGAAAACTATTCCCCGGACTATCTCAAGAACGTCCATACCCAACTGAGCTGTATTTTCAACCACGCTATCAAGTATTATGGCTTGCAGATCAATCCTGCTGCAAAGGCCGGAAATATGGGCAGCGAGCAGCCGAAGGAAATGCTGTTCTGGACAAAGGAAGAATACCTCAAATTCATCGACGCCATGATGGACAAGCCCATGCTGTATTACGCTTTTGAAATCCTGTACTGGTGTGGCATCCGCGAGGGCGAGCTGCTGGCACTGACGCCTGCGGACTTCGATTTTGAGAAGAAAACGCTCCGCATCAATAAATCCTATCAGCGCTTACAGGGCAAGGACGTTATCACCACGCCGAAAACGAAGAAAAGCAATCGCGTAATCCAGATGCCTGACTTCCTCTGTGACGAGATGCAGGACTATTTGAAGCAGCTTTACGGACTGGAACCGGACAGCCGCATCTTCCCTCTGACCAAGCACACCTTGAAGCGCGGCATGGAGTTCGGGTGCAAGGCGTCTGGTGTCAAGGTCATTAGAATCCACGATTTGAGACACAGCCACGTTTCTTTACTTATCAACATGGGCTATTCCGCCGTTGCCATCGGCAATCGTGTGGGACACGAAAGTGTGGAGATCACCTATCGGTACGCGCATCTGTTTCCAACTGTGCAGAAGGAAATGGCAGATAAATTGAACGTCGAAAGGAGCAATTAAAAATGTCACTGAAAAATCGAGACAACCACAACCGCTGGCGCAACAAGACTGTTGCCTTCCGGGTATCACCGGAGGAAGATGCGCAAATCGAAACCTTTGTCAAGCTCTCCGGGCTGACCAAACAGGACTACATCACCCGCCGTTTGACTGGCAAGGACGTGGTGGTGCAGGGCAATCCGAGAGTTTACAAGGCGCTGCGCGACCAGCTTGCCGAAGTGCTTTTGGAATTGCAGCGCATTGAGACTGGCGGCAGCGTAAATGACGAGCTGCTGGATGTGATCGAAATGATCGCCGCCATCATGGACGGTATGAAGGAGGAAAATGCCTATGGAGAATGAAAATAGCAAAAAGAAAACGACCGCCCTGGACACATCTGTTGGCGCAGATGATGGGCAGCCGCTTCGCAATTCAACTGAGAACAGTATATCCGCTTTTGATGAAGAAATCAACGGTGATTTTCAAAACAACTCGGAAAGTCTGGACGAAATCTACCGCAGGATACAGCGGTTAACCGACCCGCATTACCTGCACACGATCTCCATGACAGAGCTGTACCAGACCGCATATCAGAGCAGGCCGCCCATTATCGACGGCTTGCTCTACGCGGGCGCGTACATTCTCGCAGGCGCGCCGAAGATCGGCAAATCATTTCTGGTGGCGCAGATCGCCTATCATGTCAGCATGGGCGAAGCTCTGTGGGGCTGCGAAGTCCATCCCGGCACGGTGCTGTATCTTGCCTTGGAGGATGATTTTCAGCGCATCCAGAGCCGTATGTTCATGATGTACGGGGTCAACGACACCGACAGGCTGCACTTTGCGACCGCTGCGGGCAAGATCGGAAACGGGCTGGACGAGCAGCTTGAGAATTTCGTGCGCGAGCATCCAGACACCAAACTCATTATCATCGACACCATGCAGAAAATCCGGGAGGTCGGCGGCGAGGCATACAGCTACGCCAGCGATTATGAGATTATCGGCAAGCTCAAGCAGTTTGCCGATAAGCACTGCATCTGCATTTTGACCGTCCATCACACCCGCAAGCAGCCTGCCGGTGACAGCTTCGAGATGATCTCCGGTACAACGGGATTGCTCGGCTGTGCGGATGGGTCGCTTCTCATGCAGAAGAAAAAGCGCACGGCATTGGAGGCAACCATCGACGTCGTGGGGCGCGACCTGCAGGATCAGATCCTCTATCTGAAAAAGGATGCCGACACGCAAATCTGGAATCTTGAAAAGGTGGAAAACGAGCTGCACAAAGAGCCGCCCGATCATGTTCTGGAATCCGTTTCAAGGCTGGTGTCCGCAGAACAGCCGGTGTGGACAGGCTCGCCCTCCGAGCTTGCCGATGCCGTTCATGCCGGCATGGCGGCAAACGTACTGAGCAAGTATTTGAATGTGAAGTCTGGCAGGCTGTTGGACGAATACCACGTCCGCTATGAGAACAAGGTTCGGCACGAGGGGCGGCGCATCACGCTGACCTATGATGCTGAAAGCAAATAAGCCGCGCGACGGCTGCGACGGTTGCAACGGTAAATCTGATACCGCCAAAACAACCGTCGCAATCGTTGCGACCGTTGCGGAGAAAGGCCGGCAGCACAGCCCCTCGCATCCCCGTCCCCATCGAAAAATCCGCAGAGTTTGAGATGGCTGTGGGCAGAAGATTATGCGCAGAGGGCGCCTGCAAATAAGCTGCTGACCACGCCGGTTTTTGCGGTTTGTATCCACACGGCAAACTGCAAAACCGGCAGAGGCTTCCGCAGAAGCCGCATACCCCCTCGGAGAGCCCACGATACTTTGCAGCCGCAGGATGAAAGTATCATAGTGGGTTATTACACTTCCGCAGAAGTGCTACCCCGAAAACTGCCCCATCCTGCACAATCTGAAATCAGGAGGTAACCTGCCTATGTCAAGAGGCGACGGTATTCACCGTACCAGCGCAAGAAACGCAAGAATGAAAGACGCAGACATCGGCAACGCGCAAGCACACAACGAGCGCGAAAAATCATCGTATGTCAATCAGGATATCGTTCCCGAACGGACACAATATAACGTCCATTTCAAAACACCAACCGCCGGGTATAAGGAGATGTTCGAGCAGATGCGCTCCGACGGCGTGATTTCCACCCGCGGCCTGAAAGCGGATGCTGAGAAATTCGGAGAGCTGATCTTCGACGTCAACTCCGCGTACTTCTTCAACCACGGCGGCTATGAATTTGCAAAACAATTTTACGCCGATGCCTACAAAGCTGCAATCAAAATTGTGGGCGGCGAGCAGTACATCCTATCGGCGGTCATGCACGCCGACGAGCGCAACCGCGCCATGTCGGATGCTTTGGGGCGGGACGTGTACCACTACCACCTTCATGTGGTCTATATTCCTGTCGTAGAGAAGCAAATCCTGTGGTCGAAACGCTGCAAGGATAAATCTCTGGTGGGAACGGTCAAGGAGATAATCCAGCAGGTCAGCATGAGCAAGAAGTGGGCTTCCAAGCCCGCGCTGGACGAGAACGGCGAGCCGATTTTGAGTGTAAAGGGCAAGCCCGTTCTCAAAAAATCCTACAGCGTTTTGCAGGACGATTTCTTCCGGTATATGCGCGAAGCCGGGTACGACGATGTGGAGCGAGGCGAACACGGCAGCTCTGAGGAACACCTGACCGTGACGCAGTTTAAGGTGCAGCAGGAGCAGGCGCGGCTGGCAGAACTCACGGAGCAGAACCGCCAGCAGGAACAGCAGGTAGCGACGCTCGGCAAGCAGATCGAGAAAATTCAGAATCAGCAGGTCGCTGTGGCGGCTATCGAAAAGATTGAATCGAAGCCCATTCCCTTCTCTACCAAGATTGCCGTGGAGCGTGAGGATTTTGAACACCTGTCTACGCTTGCGAAAAAGTACGTTGCAGCCGAGAAAAAGGAATTCAAACTGCAAAAGGCGTTGGACGCGGCAAACAGGCTGATTGCAAAGCTCAAGGTAGAGATTGTCGGTTTGAAGCAGGAGCTTTCCGAGTACAAATCCGTTCGCAGCAAACTCCGCACATCGGATCTGGAACGCGAAAACGCAGAGCTTCGCGGAAAAGTGCAACGCTATGAGAACGTGATCCAGCGCAATAACCTCTGGCATTTCTTCCGTCCACACAGAGAAAAAGCAGCATTGCGGGACGATGCCCGCTGATGCCGTGTTGAGCTGAGAAAAACGGATTTTATCGAATGGGAGCGTCCAGATCGAGCAGCGTATCGTCCGGGCGCTCCCCATTCAAAAGTCTCCCTGCTTTTGCAGGTGTAGAGCTGACAAAAAATCTTGAAAATGCACCTGTTTTCGTAGAGCAGGCAGAAATGGAGGCAATATGAAAACTGGACTGACCAAGCGGCAGAAAACGACCTGCATCTATTTTGACGAAGCCAGCAAAACCGTCGAAATCCAGACGCACAATACCGCGCTCAAAAAGCGGCTGACGCAGTACGCGGCGGCATATCCTGATTTGTGTAAGCAGACCGACGATGATGAACAGGGCGGTCTTACTTTTGAGATTGACCGCAGACGGTTTGCCGTTCGCCTGACTGCACCGTATTCGGATGAGCGCCGTCACGCAGCAAGCGAGCTTGCCAAAGGAAATACAAATCGGTTGAGAAATGCAAAATGAGCATTAACCATGTGGGGAAAAATCAGGTACATAACCTTTCCCCATCATATTGAATTCAAACGAGAGGTGTGTTATAATGGGGAAAAATCAGGTATTGTTCTTGTCCCAGATGGAGGAAATCAAAATGGCAAAGCAGGTTCACATCCGCGTAGATGATGATATTTATAAGGAACTCAGCGACTATTCTGTAGTAAGTGGGCAGTCCATGCAGGACTGCCTGTCTGTAGCAATCAGGCAAATGCTCGTCAAGGCAAAGGAAGAACCTTCTCAGGATTGTAATGGGTACACCTTTATTGATTTATTTGCAGGTATTGGCGGTATGCGACTTGCATTCGAATCAGCCGGTGGGTGCTGTGTTTATTCTAACGAATGGAATAAGTACAGCCAGCAGACCTATTACGCAAACTTTGGTGTGCAACCGGACGGTGATATTACAAAGGTTCAGGCTGAAAGCATCCCGGATCATGATATTCTTGTAGCGGGATTCCCCTGTCAGCCGTTCTCAATCGCCGGGGTTTCAAAGAAAAACAGTTTGGGGCGTGCTACTGGCTTTGAGGACAAGACCCAGGGAACGCTTTTCTTTGATGTATGCCGTATCCTGAAAGCAAAGCGTCCGAAAGCGTTTATGCTGGAGAATGTCAAAAATCTTTGCAGCCATGACAAAGGCAGAACTTTTCAGATTATCCAGGAATCTCTGCGGGAGCTGAACTACAAAGTATTCTTCCAAATCATTGACGGAAAAGGCTATGTGCCGCAGCACAGAGAACGTATTGTCATTGTCGGCTTTGATAAAGAACGCTATGCAGAGGATATCAGTTTTTCTTTTGATCTGCACCCTTTGAAGAAGCAGCCGGTTGTGCGTGATATTCTTGAAAAAGAGGTCAGCGAGAAGTATACTCTTTCAGATAAACTCTGGATTTACCTTCAAAACTATGCTGCAAAACACCGTGAAGCAGGCAATGGTTTTGGCTACGGAATCGCCCCCCTAGACGGAGTGACCAGAACGATCAGCGCTCGTTATTATAAAGACGGTTCTGAAATTCTAATCGAACAACGCGGAAAGAATCCACGTCGTCTAACACCGCGTGAGTGTGCGAGATTGCAGGGATTCCCCGACAGCTTCAAAATTCCGGTTTCAGATACGCAGGCATATCGGCAGTTTGGAAATTCCGTTGTTGTTCCGCTTATGTCCGATGTCGCAAAGCTGATTGTTGCAAAGCTGGAACAACTCGATACTGATCCGCAAATCGAAATTGCTTTTCCCAATATTCCGCAGAGGAAGGTGATATAAATGCCAGAAGGATACGCAATTCAGGCAATACAATCCGTGTTAAATAGTCAACAGGCGTACTGTAAGTTTTTATCGGCAAATGATTCTGGCGCAACAGGTGGTCATCAAAGCGGTATTCTGATTTCAAAAAGCGCAAAAAATATGATGTTTTCTCAAGACCTCAAGGGCGAAAACATTCTTAAGCGGACGGTTGAAATTCGCTGGCAGGATAATTCCTGCACGCAAAGCAGTTTTACGTACTATAGCAGCAAGAATGAGTTGCGCATTACTCGTTTTGGAAGGAACTTCTCTTTTTTGAACCCTGAACAGACAGGCGCTCTGTTTGTTTTTACGAAACAGGATGTAGATCAATATAGCGGCTTTTTCCTTGAAACAGAAGAAGACATCAATCAGTTCCTTGACGCATTCGGTATCAGCCCGACAGAAACAAATCGGTTGATTGATGCTGGACAAGTGCAGGAAGAAACGCAAGAGCGAATTGCCATTCAGGAGTTTATTGCAGGGCTGACAGTAGATTTTCCTCTCTCAGAAGAAATGTCCGCAGCAGCTCGTGACATTCAGAATCATGTATATGACCATCTTGAATTTATCTGCACAAATCCTGACCGCAAGATCATCGACTGGACAAACACGGAGTATGCACTTTTTCGTGCGATTGAACACGCACGATATGGGGATGCCATCGCACGCGGATTTACGTCCGTAGACGAATTTATCACGATGGCAAATATGGTTCTGAACCGCAGAAAGAGTCGTGCAGGAAAGAGTCTGGAACATCACCTTTCTGCAATCTTTGACGGCAACGAAATCATATACACCGCACAGGCTGTTACAGAGGGCAACAAGAAACCGGACTTTATCTTCCCTTCGCAGGCATCGTATCATGATATGACTTTCCCCACAGACAAGCTGATCTCTCTGGCTGCAAAGACGACCTGCAAGGATCGTTGGCGTCAGGTTATCAACGAAGCCGATCGTTTGCGTGACAGACCCAAATATCTCTGTACGCTCCAGCAGGGAATCTCCCCTGCACAGATGGACGAAATGCAGAGCGAGAATGTTATTCTTGTTGTTCCCAGACAATACATTACATCCTATCCCGCAGATCGTCAGGACAGAATATGGACGCTTTCAAAGTTCGTTTCTTATGTGCGCGAGGTCGAAGGTCTCTGATGGCGGATATTGTTTCTCCGGAAAAGCGCAGTCAGAATATGTCTGCGATACGATCAAAAAACACAAAGCCCGAAGTGTATCTGCGGAAACTGCTTTTTGCACAGGGCTATCGTTATCGGATTGCAGATAAGTCTGTTCCGGGGCATCCTGATATTTTTCTGCGTAAATACAATACGGCGATTTTCGTCAACGGTTGCTTCTGGCATCGTCACCCAGACTGCAAATACGCATATACGCCAAAGAGCCGCGTGGAGTTTTGGCAAAAGAAGTTTGATGATAACGTCCAGCGGGATGCTGTGGTGAAAGCTGAATTGCTGGAGCGCGGCATTAAGCTCTTAACGGTATGGGAATGTGCAATTCGGCGTATGCAGAGAGACAAGATTGAAGAAGAACGTGCGCTCGCAAAGATCATTTTCTTTATAAAATCGAACGAGAAGAACACAGAAATAATGTAAGAAGCTATGTCAAGCACATATTTGAATTTGATAAGATTTTTTGAAGCAAGATCGAGTGAAGAATCGGAACAATATTGTTGCATTATTTCTGACAGTGTGCTATAATGCTCTGCAGAAAGGAGTGAGGCGAGAATGTCACTTCTCGAAAATTTTAAACCGTTTAATTTCAACGAAGGTGTACCATACGTCTCGATAACAATCAACGGCATGACCTTCAACAAGTCAGTCATAATGAAGTTGGAATATCCGGAATATGTTCGCCTCCTTATTGATGAAGAAACAAAACGTATAGCCGTACAACCATGCGCACAAGACACCCCAAACGCCGCGACTTTTTATAACAAGGAAAAGAAGTCAAATGCACTTTCTGTGCGCTGGAACGGTCGCGATCTTCTTAATACAATTCAAGGGATCATGCATTGGGATTTATCTAAATGCGGTTATCGAGTTGATGGAGTATTACTTAAAGAAGATCAGGCCATGCTGTTTGATCTTACCCAGGCAAGTGAATTGAAGTAGTCCGCTGTCCGACAGCTTTGGCTGTATGACATAAAAAAGAGCTTATCCGAGTTCCAGCTCGAATAAGCTCCAGTTTGAAAAGTAAATACGGTCAAACCGCCTATACTTCTCCATGACAAGTTAAGTATAACGGCTGTGTTTACCTTTTTCAAGCGAATCCGAAATTCGTTTCGGAAAAATCCCGTTTGAAGGAGGTGCTGTGTTTATGAGAGAAACTCATAACGATGCCGTAGAGTACATCTATACTGCGTTTATTACGCTTAAAAATGGCAAGCGCATTTACGCCAGTCAGTATGGCTTGAAAGCATTTTGCATTCCCGTAAAAACTCGAAAATAACAACCACAAAAAGGATGTTGGCGGTTTCATCCTTTTCATTTTTTGAAAGGATGATAGTATGAAAGGAAAAAATCAGCACGTAACTCCGCACCCCAATGGCGGGTGGCAGGTAAAAGGCGAAGGGAACTCCCGCGCTACAGCGAGAACCCAGACACAAACAGAAGCAATCAAAATTGCACGGAGCATTTCCCGCAATCAGGAATCCGAGCTTGTTATCCATCGTCCAAATGGAGAAATCCGCGACAAGGATTCTCACGGGCATGATCCGTTCCCTCCACGAGGATAACTCAGGTGGAATCTTTCCGCTGTTGATAGCATCCCCTGATAGCTTTTTGATAGCAGAAAGTCGGATACCCCATAGGATTGGGATAATTGGTATCAAATAAAGCCAAATGGAATCAAACGGTCTATACAAAAGAGTTTAGACTGCATTTCCACTTGGCGAGTGGGAATGATTTCAGAGGTTGAAAAAAGCCCGTAAACACTGGATTTTTTAAACTTTGATGCCCCTCGCGGCAACGATTTGGCAACAGAATTTCATTATTCGCAAGAAAAGAGCTATCTGATTTCAAATGAAGTCAGGTAGCTCTTTTTTATTTTGGTATGCAGATGGAGATAGAAAGATCGTTTTTATCAATCATTGCCGCGGGCTTCTTATTTTCAGTTCACTGCTTCTCTTCCTCTGCGATCGCTTCCCCCGCAATATGCAGCGCTTTGACCATCATTTCCAAACCCATGCTCGGCGCGTTGCCGTCCTTGGTCTGCTCGGGCAGGTAAGGGACGTGGACAAAGCCGCAGCGCGGGGCTGGATTGCTCCGCTCGCTCTCGTGCAGGGCGCAGTAAAGGAGATCGTTGCACACGAACGTGCCCGCGGAGTACGAGAGCTGAGCGGGAATCCCCTGCTCACGCAGGGCGTCGACGATCTCCCGCGTCGGGATCGTCGCAAAATAGGCATCCGGACCTCCGGCCACGACCGGCTCGTCCGTCGGCTGCTTACCCGCGTTGTCGGCGATACGCGCGTCGCGCAGGTTGATGGCCACGCGCTCGACGCGTATGCAATTTGCGCCGCCGTACTGGCCGACGCAGAGCACCGCGTCGGGACGCAGCTCCGTCAAAAGCTTGTGCAGCGCAGCACCGGAGGCGTCAAACTCCGTCGGAATTTCATGCTTGATGAGCTCTGCTCCCCCGATGCGGTTGGGAAGCCGGCGTATCGCCTCCCACGAGGGGTTGATCTGCTCCCCGCCGAACGGCGTGAAGCCTGTGACAAGTATCTTCATTTGACAGTTTCCTCCCCGATCATCAGGCGGATGATCTCGTTGTCGGTCTCGCGCATGCCGTCGCGCGCGATGCTGCTGACGGCGCGGATGGTGTTCTCCACGCCCTTGACGACGATGCCGTCGCCGCCGTAGAACTGGCTGTCGTGCCGGTACATCTGCATGCCGAGCAGCCCCGCCTCGACCGCCGAGGCGATCTTCGCCGCGCAGGACGCCTTCGCGCCGTCGCAGAGCATCCCGGAGTTGATGGCGAGCGCGTTGACGACCGTGTGGGCGATCTCATCATAGCGCCCGCCGTACAGATAGCAGATGCCGGCCCCGGCCCCTGCGCCCGCGCTGGTCGCACCGCAGTAGGCGGAAAGGCTGCCGATGCCCGTTTTCAGATGGATGGTGACAAGATTCGACACGACGAGCGCGCGGTAGAGCTGCTCCTCGCTCGCTCTCAGCTCGCGCGCGTAGACGATGACAGGCAATGAGGCCGTCATACCCTGATTGCCGCTGCCAGAGTTGATGACGACAGGCTTTTCGCAGCCGTTCATGCGCGCGTCCGAGCCCGCGGCAGCCCAGGCCTTGGCGCGGTTCTGCACGCTGTCGCCATAGGAATCGAGCAAGATTTTTCCGATGGCCGCGCCGTACTGCCCTGTCAATCCTGCCTCAGCGATGGCCGTGTTATATTCGATCTGGCGCGCGATGGGCGCGCGGACGTCGTTTAAGTCGACTTCGTCGGCAAAGACGATGATGTCCTCGACCGTCAGGCTCCTGCGGCTCTCGGGCGGCTGGGCCGCCTCCTCGGAAAAGGGCTTGTTGAGCAGCACTTCGCCGTTTTTCTCGATGCGCACGACGTTTGTGTGGCTGCCGACGATCTGGACGAAGGCCGTGTCCCCGCCTGCGAAAACACGCACCTGAATGTCGAATGGGCAGCGCAGCGGCGATTTGCTCACCGTGATCTCCGCCGCGGAAAGGTACTCGTCCAGCAGCGGCAGCTGGTCCTCCGTCACATTCGCCAGCACCTCTAACTGCGCGTCGGCGTCGCCGACGCGTACACCCGCCGCGACCGCGACGGGAAGGCCCTTTCGCCCGCCGGTGTGCGGCACGATGACGCTCTTGACGTTTTGGATGATATTGCCGCTCACGGTCAGCTCGATGCGCTCGGGAAGTGTCCCGAGCGTTTGGCGCGCAAGCGCACCCGCGTAGGCGACGGCGATGGGCTCAGTGCAGCCCATCGCGGGTACAAGCTCCTCATGCAAAATCTGAACGTAGGTCTCATACAGCGCAGTATTCATTTTTGCTCTCCCATCTCTCATTGCGGGCGTGCGGTCTCTCCTCCGCTCGTTACCCGCTTCTCTCCGCCCATTGTATCGGAAATGCGGTTACAATGCAATGGACTTTCCACGTTTCACGCACAAAAAGGCGATATCCGGTCGGATACCGCCTTTTTGATGCTATTCCGCTCTTACAAACCGTAAATTTCGCCGTACTTTTCCTCAAGGTACTGCGTGTAGACCGTCGGGTCGAACTTTTCGCCAAGCGCCTGCTCCAAGAGCGCGCCGGGCTTTTTGAGGCAGCCGTACTGCCAGATATGCTCGCGGTTCCACGCATTGATGGGCGCAAAATTGCCGGTCTTGAGGCACTCGTCCACATCGACCGTCTCTTTCATCTTGCGAAGCAGCTGTGCGCCGTAGGCGCTGCCGAGCGCGTAGGACGGGAAGTAGCCGATGCTGCCGCCCGACCAATGGCTGTCCTGTAGCACGCCGTGTTTGTCGTCCGGCACGTCGACGCCGAGGTATTCCTTGTAAAGGCGGTTCCACTCGCCCGGCAGGTCGTGTACCTTGAGCTCGCCGTGCATCACGCGCTTTTCGAGCTCGTAGCGCACCATGACGTGCAGGCTGTAGGTGACCTCGTCGGCCTCGGTGCGGATGAGGGACGGCTCCGCCTTATTGATGGCGCGGTAGAATTCCTCCGCCGTGTGGCCGCTCAGCTCGGGGAACAACTCGCAGAGCTTCGGGAACACGAAGCCCGTGAAGGCGCGCGAGCGGCCGAGCAGATTTTCATAGAAACGGCTCTGGCTCTCGTGGATGCCCATGGAGACACCGCCGTCGAGCACCGTATAGGCGAGATCATCCGCGCTGCCGGTGTCATAGAGCGCGTGGCCGCCCTCGTGGATAACGGAGAACATCGATGAGGCAAAATTCTCCTCCAAATAGTGCGTCGTGATGCGCTCGTCAAAGTGCGAACCGAGCGACGTCGTAAACGGATGCTCGGTCGTGGACAGGCCGACATGGTCCAAATCGAGGCCCATCGTGCGCATCAGGTAGTCGGAAAGCTGCGCCTGCTTCTCCTCGGGAAAATGGCCGTGCAGCATCGCATCGTCGACCTGCGGCTTTTCTTTGATTTTTTTCAGGAGCGGCACGATGTGCTCGCGCAGCGTTGCAAAAAATTCGTCGCACTGCGCCATCGTCAGCCCGTCCTCATACTCGCTGAGCCAGTAGTCGTAGGGGTCCTTTTCCGGTGCACAGTAGTGCGCAAAGCGGATGTTCGTCTCGAAGATCTTCTCAAGCACCGGCTCGAAGAGCGCAAAGTCGCTCGTCTCCTTCGCGCGGTGCCAGACGTCGTCGGCCTCGACAAGCAGCTGCTGGTAGGCGACGTACTCGTCCATCGGGATCTTCTGCATATTGCGGATGTCCTTGATGAGCAAAAACACCATGCGCTGCTGCTTTTCGTTGAGCCCGGACTTGTGCGCGTCGAGGAATTCGAGCAGCGCGACGGTCTCCCCGCCAGTCGTAAGCTTGTAGTGCTCCTCGCTCAAAATACTCATGGTCTGGCCGCGGTTCGCCGCCGTGCCCTTGGGCGCGGTGGTCGCGCCGTCGTAAAAGAGCAGGCCCATGGCATGGCCGTAGGCCGCGAGCTTGGCCTGCAAAGCCATCAGGGACTTGATCGCTTCATCGAGAGTCATGATAATCTCCTCACTTTCTCTTTTTCTGTGAAAATATCATAGCACGAAAGGGGCTTGCTGCGCAAGGGGGACGCTGAGGTTCTCCCCCTGTGGCCGCGCAGAAGAGGGGGCATTCTCTCGCGTGAGAGAATGCCCCCTTGTACCCTCCAGGCGAACGCGAGGGGAGTTCCCCCCGACCCCCGACATTGGCAGTTTGCAGTTTGAAGATCTGCGCAGCCTGCGGAATCCACAACTCCGGCTGCAACGAGAGCCGCCACGACGGCATCCACACGTTCTATGTCTCCAAAAACTCCCACGTGCGTTACGTAGAAAAGCACTATGGCGAGGGCGACGGCAGCGGCACACGCGTGATGAACCCCACCGCCATCGTCTACCTTGACGAAGGCGCGAGCATCCAGATGGAAACCGTACAGATCCGCGGCATCGACTCCACCGTGCGCAAGACGAAGATCGTCTGCGGCAAGGACGCCGAGGCTGTCGTCACGGAGCGCCTGCTCACCCACGGCAAGCAGCACGCCGAGAGCGACATGGAGATCGAACTCAACGGTGAAGATGCGCGCGGCCGCGTCATTTCCCGCTCCGTCGCGCAGGATGAATCGCAGCAGGTCTTCCACCCCGTGGTCGTCGGCAACAGCAGGTGCTTCGGCCATGTGCAGTGCGACTCGATCATCATGGGCAAGGCCAAGATCGAATCCATTCCCGCCATCACGGCGAATTCGACCGACGCACAGCTCATCCACGAGGCCGCCATCGGCAAGATCGCGGGCGACCAGCTCTTAAAGCTCCAGACGCTGGGGCTGACCGAGGAAGAGGCCGAGGACACGATCCTAAAGGGCTTTTTGGCGTAACATTTTATTGCATGAAAAAGGGAGGGGCCGCGCCCCTCCCTTTTCTATGATCGCGGGCATTAGAACCAGCCTTTTTCCATAGTAACCCCCGCAAGCAGGAATATGATGCCGAACGGAAGAAAAATTGCTGCAAGAATGGGACTCGACGGAATGGCGGGCAGAAGCTTTTCCGCTTCGAGACACAGAAGGCCAACACCGCTGGAAATCGCGCCAATAATGAGCGTCGGCTTTGTCAGTCCGTATTTCTGAAATATGCCATACCACGGCGCTGTAATGTCAAACTTCTCAAAGGGCGCTGCACCGGTGCGGAGCATTTCTCTCTCATAAACGGTCCGCATGAATTGTCCGTCCCGCAGAACGCGGAAGAAAAGCGCAAGAGGCCCGATGCATGCGCTGACCGCAGCCTTAACTATGAAGTAAAATATCCATCCGATAACAGGAAGAATCAGAAACACCCGTGGGGTAAACTCGGTCAGCTTATACCAGCCAAAAGGCATACAGGCAAGAAACAGCGCGGACATCAGTACGCGGGCCGGCGGAATCTCAGGCGCATAAGCAGCGGCAATGACGACCAGAGACAGGAGCGCCAATACCGCAAAGAGCAGGCACGCTTTTTCGAGATTTCCTTTGATATGGAGCGCTTTTGAGACTGCGCATTCGGAACAGAGCGGCTTTGTATAGTACGACGCGCATTCCTTACAAAGTCCTCTGCCGCATTCCATGCAGGCAGCGACCGCATCGCGGTCAGGGTGATGGTAGCATTTCATGATTTGCTTCTCCTTCTATTTATTTTTCACCCAATTCCCCTCCGGAGAGAATTCCCCTCCGGAGGGTGGGCGAAAAACAAAAACGCCGTGCAGGACATAAGCCTACACAGCGTAAGAAGGTTCAACTTCCTGATGCATCACAAGCACTCGGGCAAAATACGAAAACTCCCCTTTACAAGAAAGGCCGGAATGTCGTATAATAACCCTTGCGGTGCGACCGTAAGGTCATTGTGTAGGTGGTAGTGACACCTGCGCAGGCATATGGGTGTTGGCGCACCCATATGCCGCCGCATTTTTGTTTTTCAATTGAATTATAGCAATATTCTCCATCGCTTTCAAGTCATTTTGCAAAAAAAGTGCAAAAGAAGCCCGACGCTTTTTGCGCAGCAAAGCCTTGGCGGAGGGCGAATTCACTTCGCCCGAGCATTTTAATTTCCTGCCGGAATCCAAAAAAGAGGTCACAACATATGTTGTGACCTCTTTTTTGGAGCGGGCGACGAGGCTCGCTCGCGGTGTTATCACACCGCGACACGCACAGCGGGCGACAAACGCCCCACTGGGGCGTTTTCTCGCTTCGCTCGCGCCCTGTTCGCCCCTCTGCCCGCTGGAGTCAAAAAATAAAGGCATGACTTACGTCATGCCTTTATTTTTTGGAGCGGGCGACGAGGCTCGAACTCGCTACCTCCACCTTGGCAAGGTGGCGCTCTACCAGATGAGCTACGCCCGCGGAACAAGATGTACTATACCAGACATTTTTCGCTTTGTCAAGCATAGATTTTAGGATTCTGTTGCAAAATGCGGGGGGCTGTGATACACTTGCCCGGTAAATCGTATTTTTCAGGAGGCAGTCATGGCCACTTTACAGGAAGAGATCTCCCGCCGCCGGACGTTTGCGATCATTTCGCATCCGGACGCCGGTAAAACCACGCTGACGGAAAAGTTCCTGCTTTACGGCGGGGCGATCGCCCAGGCGGGCGAGGTCAAGGGCAAGCGCGAGCGCGCGGCGAAGTCCGACTGGATGGAAATCGAAAAGCAGCGCGGCATTTCCGTCACGTCGTCAGTCATGCAGTTCCAGCACGGCGGCTACTGCATCAACATCCTCGACACGCCGGGACATCAGGACTTCTCCGAGGACACGTACCGCACACTGATGGCCGCGGACAGCGCCGTCATGGTCATTGACGGCGCAAAGGGCGTCGAGCCGCAGACGCGCAAGCTCTTCAAGGTCTGTGCTCTGCGCAATATCCCCATCTTTACCTTTATCAATAAGATGGACCGCGAGACGCGCGACCCGCTCGAGCTCTGCGAGGAGGTCGAGCGCGAGCTCGGCATCGACACCTATCCCGTCAACTGGCCGATCGGCTGCGGCAAGGAGTTTGCCGGCGTGTACGACCGCGATAAGCGCTGCATCCTGCACTTCACCGATGCGGGTCACGCCAAAAAGGCGGGCATCACGGAAATCGAGCTCGACGATCCCGCGCTTGTCGACCTGATCGGTCAGACCCGCCGCGACACGCTCGCCGACGAGGTCGAGCTGCTCGGCGCGGGCCGCGACTTTGACCTGGACGCCGTGCGCCACGGTAAGCTCTCCCCCGTGTTCTTCGGCAGCGCGCTCACGAACTTCGGCGTCGAGCCGTTTTTGAACGCGTTTTTAGAGATGACCACGCCGCCGCTGCCGCGCGTAAGCGACGCGGGCGAGGTGGACGTCTACTCCCCCGAGTTCTCCGCCTTTGTTTTCAAAATTCAGGCCAACATGAACAAGGCCCACCGCGATCGTCTGGCGTTCATGCGCATCTGCTCGGGCAGGTTTGAGCGCGACACGGAGTATTTCCACGTCCAGTCGGGGCGCAAGATGCGCCTTTCCCAGCCGCAAACGATGATGGCCGCCGAGCGCGAGATCGTCGACGAGGCCTACGCGGGCGACATCATCGGCGTGTTTGATCCCGGTATCTTCTCGATCGGCGACACGATCACGATGCCCGGCAAAAAGTTCCGCTTCTCCGGCATCCCGACGTTCGAGCCCGAGCACTTCATGCTCGTCTCACCCAAGGACACGATGAAGCGCAAGCAGTTCGTCAAGGGCGTGGAGCAGATCGCGCAGGAGGGCGCCATCCAGATCTTCAAAATCCCCGACAGCGGCTTTGAGGACGTGGTCGTCGGCGTGGTCGGCACGCTGCAGTTCGACGTGTTCGAATACCGCATGAAAAACGAGTACGGCGTCGACCTGCGCATGAGCGGCCTCCCCTATGAGCACCTGCGCCTGATCCGCGAGTGCCCATGCGACGTGAAGGACCTGATGCTCTGCTCGGGCTCCCGCGTGCTCGAGGACTTCAAGGGCCGCAAGCTCATCGCCTTCGGCGGCGAGTGGAGCGTGGGCTTTCTCACCAAGCACAACGAGGGTCTTATCCTCGACGACTGGCTCAGCGTGTGATTTTGCCCGAAAATTGCAAAAACATCAAAAGGAGCGCGGTTTCCGCGCTCCTTTTTGTCTGCTTTTTTGTCGAAAAAAGGTCAAATTCTCTGTTGGCAAACGTTAAGAACGCGTATTATAGTGTGAGCTGCAAAAAAAGAGTAGGTGCAGCCGCTTCGACCGCATCTCAAACGATAATAGCAAACCCGGTGAAAACCGGCGACGCAAAGCTATAGGGCCTTACCCCTGGGAACAGGGCTGGCAGCCAGTTACCGAAAGGAGATCGCCGTATGAAACGGCTGTTTCGTCATGCCTGCGCTATGCTCGCAGTGCTTCTTGTCATGTCCATGTTCACGGTTGTGAACGCCTACGCCCCTTACCTCATCGCCACGACCGACGTGCAGTTCACCTCCGGCGACGATGTGTGCAAGAAGGCCGCTGAGCTCTGCAAGGACGCCAAGACCGACATGGACAAGGTCACCGCGATCTACAACTACATCGCCGGTCACTACACCTACGACACCAAGCTCGCTAACGACATCACCTCCGGCAAGGTCAGCAAGTACATCCCCGACACCGCTGCCACCCTGAACAGCGACAAGGGCATCTGCTACGACCTCGCGTCCCTCTTCGCCGCCATGTGCCGCAGCCAGGACATCCCCTGCACCCTCACCAAGGGCTGCGCCGGCAGCAGCTACCACGCCTGGAACAAGGTCAACGTCAGCGGCAACTGGTACCAGATCGACATGACCTATGCCGTCACCAAGCGCGTCATCAACGAGACCTCCTTCGCCGGCTGCGTCTCCCCCCTGACCTACTCCCAGCAGAGCGACACGATCGCCGTGTCAGCGGTGGCGTAAACCCTCACAATTCGTCGAAAGACGGCGGCAGATATTCTCTGCCGCCGTCTTTTCTGCGCGGTATTAGTTCTGTTAATATCTTATATATTTTTTGAAAATCGCCTTGCGTTTTGGGCAAATCTGGTATACTGCGAACATAAAATATTGGCAAACGCAAATATCTGTGCGGCTCGCAGAAGAGCAACTGTACAGAAAAAGGCACAGCAGGCGAAAGCCTGTGTCGCAAAGCCACGGATCTAAACGGCGCTCGCGCCGCACGGCAGCCGGTTGCCAAATGCAGATCGTCTCCCCCTTCTTCGCGCCGTACAGGCAGAAGAAGGAGGATTTTTTTATGTATGGGAAGAAAACAGGAAAACGGCTGCTTTCGTGGGTCCTGGTGCTCATCATGGCCCTGTCGATGCTGCCGCTGAACGTGCTGGCCGACGAGGTCGGCGGAGATAGCGTAATCTACGGCCATTACGAAGGCAACAACTGGGCCTCAGGCCCAAACGCCAACGCGCCTTCTCTGCCCGAGGGCGTTGATTCCGTCAGCAAGACCGCTGTGCCTACCGGCAACCCCAACGAGTACAGGGTCAAGCTGGAAGTGCAGATGCACACGACCACCACGACTCATACCAGCTACGCGCAGGCCGCAGCGGTGCTCGTCATCGATACCTCCGGCTCGATGGGCGAGGGTTGCCAAAAATGGTGGCATACTCACAACCCTAATTGCCCCCTCCCGCTTGAAGGATGCCAAGGCTGCGGCCATCAATTTCCTTGATAGCCATAAAGTCGGCGGCACCGGCCGCTATGTTGCGCTGGTCGATTTCAATACAAACGCAACAGTAGCAGTCGCGGGCTGGCAGGATGTTTCCACTGAGGCGGGTTATACCGCTATTCTGACCGCCATCAACGACCTGAAACCCGACGGCGGCACCAATCTGGATGACGGTCTGCAAAACGCAAACCTGTTATTTGCAAAATCTAATGTTCAGGAGATTGACTCCAAGAACATTATCGCTCTGACCGACGGTGAGCCGACGTACTATATGACGAAGGATATTTTTGGCAACCCCACCGTTGGAGGTTTCGGCAACTCATGTACTAAGGAGGTCTTCGAGGCAGCCGCGAATACAGCTGCATCTATTTGCAATAGTGGAACTACGCTCTACTCCATCTGCTTTGGTGCTGCCAACGAGGAAGTGAAGAATCCTAACACAGGTGCATATATCAGTCTCTTCGAATATCTGAACACCTATATCGCCCTCAACAAGACCTACTCTGCTAATGACTTCTCCGGGTTGACGGACGCTTTCGACGCGATCTTCTCAAGCATCGCCTCCGGTCTTTCCAGCGGCACGGTCCACGACTCGCTGCCTGACGGCGTGACCTGCATCAGCGGTGATTTCGAAGGAAACCGGAATTTGGCCGGTGCTACCGGCGAGCCGGGCGAGGGCGGCGTTACCACTTACACCTACACCAAGACCTACACCGTCAAGATTGACCCCACGGCAGTCGATGCCGAGCAGTACGATGGCTACTACCCCTCAACGGTCCCACGACCCTGACGGTCAAGGGTAGCAATGACGAGGATGTCACCATCGACTTCCCCATCTCCGCCGGTAAAGCCACATTGCAGAAGTACAATCTGACCATCAACTACAAATACGCCGATGGTACTGAGGCTAAGCCGACTCACACCGAGTCCCTCACGTATGGCAGCTCCTACAGCGTTGCCAGTCCCCTGATCACCGGCTACACCGCTGACAAGCTTACTGTCTCCGGCAGCATGCCCGATAGCGATGTCACGGTCGATGTTACCTTCACTGCCAAAGATTACACCGTCACCTACGAGTCCAACGGCGGCAGCACGGTTCCTTCTCAGGCCGTTAAGTACAACGAAACGGCTAACAAGCCCGCCGATCCCACCAAGAGCGGCTACACCTTCGCTGGCTGGTACACCGAGGAGAAGCTCACCAACAAGTACGACTTTGCTGCTCCCGTGACCGGGAACATCACCCTCTACGCCAAGTGGACGCGCAACTACGCCCCGCGCCCCTACACGCCGCCCACCGTCGTGATCCCCGACGATGACGCGCTCGGTCTGAACACGACGGATCACTTCGCCTATATCGTCGGTTACGGCAACGGTAAGGTCCGCCCGCAGAACAACATCACCCGCGCCGAGACCATGACGCTCGTCAACCGCGTCCTCAACCGCCAGCCCGAGACCGAGGACGATCTCCTCCCGAACATGACGGTCTAGACGGACAACGCAAGCCCGAAGGCCTGGTATTACCTCGCCGTTCAGGAAGCGACGAACAGCCACTACTACAAGTTCAAGACGAACTCCCAGTATGAGAAGTGGAGCGAGCTGCGCGAGACCCGCGACTGGACGCAGCTGGAAAAGTAAGTCAAAAATCCTCCACCCCCTATTGTAAAAGGAAGAACCGCTCTTGCGAGCGGTTCTTCCTTTTTTGCACTCCCCTCGCGATCTCAAAATCCATTGACAAAGCGAGCGTTCCTGTGTATCATATCAACATACTTATAAGATAGGATTTATCTCAATGGCCACTATTTACGCGGACAACGCCGCGACGACCCAGATGAGCCGTGCCGCAATCGACGCCATGCTCCCCTATCTGGAGACGATCTATGGCAACCCCTCAAGCCTGCATTCCGTCGGCCAGCAGGCGGCCGGGGCGCTGCTCAGCGCGCGCGACCGCATCGCAAAATGCCTGAACGCTTCCCCGCGCGAAATTTACTTCACCTCCGGCGGCAGCGAGGCCGACAATCAGGCCATCCTCTCCGCCGCGCGCCTTGGCGAACGCAAAGGCAAAAAGCACATCATTTCGACCGCGTTCGAGCACCACGCCGTGCTGCACACGCTGAAAAAGCTTGAAAAAGAGGGCTTCACCGTCGAGCTTCTCCCCGTCGGCCCCATTGGTACCGTGACGGCGCAGCAGGTCAAGCGCGCCATCCGCGAGGATACGTGCCTGGTTTCCGTCATGTACGCCAACAACGAGATCGGCTCCATCCTGCCAATCAGCGCGATCGGCGCCGTCTGCCGCGAGGCGGGCGTGCTGTTCCACACCGACGCCGTGCAGGCCGCGGGGCATCTGCCCATTGACGTCAAGGCGCAGAACATCGACCTGCTGTCACTCTCCGCGCACAAGTTCCACGGGCCGAAGGGCACCGGCGTGCTGTACGCCCGTCAGGGCGTCTTCCTGACGAACCTCATCGAGGGCGGCGCGCAGGAGCGCGGCAAGCGCGCGGGTACGGAGAACATCCCCGCCATCATGGGCATGGCTGCGGCGCTCGAAGACGCCTGCGCGCACCTCGACGAGAACGCGAAAAGGGTCAGCGCTCTGCGCGACCGTCTGATCGATGGCCTGTCCAAGATCCCGCACAGCGCGCTCAACGGCGATCCCGTGAATCGCCTGCCCGGCAACGTAAGCTTCTGCGTCGAGGGCGTCGAGGGCGAAAGTCTGCTGCTTCTTCTCGACGCAAAGGGCATCTGCGCGTCGTCCGGCAGCGCGTGCACATCCGGCTCGCTCGACCCAAGCCATGTGCTGCTGGCCATCGGCCGCCCGCATGACGTGGCGCACGGCTCGCTGCGCCTGAGTCTGTGCGAGTGGAACACCGACGAGGAAATCGACCGTATCCTCGATGCCGTGCCCGAGGTCGTGGAATACTTACGCGGCATGTCCCCGCTGTGGAAGGACCTCGTCAGCGGCAAAAAGCCGTTCATTTTATAAGCACGCGGCAAAATAAGGCAAAACGATAAACGCGGCATCGCTTCTCACAGGGGACATTCCCTGCGCCAAAGCGTGCCGCATGATGTGAGGAAATATGGATAAGGTACTCATTGCGATGAGCGGCGGTGTGGACTCGAGCGTCGCCGCATTTTTGATGAAGGAGCAGGGCTGTGAGTGCATCGGCGCGACGATGAAGCTCTTTCACAACGAGGACATCGGTGTCAGCCGCATGAAGACCTGCTGCTCGCTCGAGGACGTCGAGGACGCGCGTCTCGTCGCGCTGCACCTCGGCATCCCCTATTATGTCTTCAACTTTTCAGACGACTTCAAGGGGCAGGTCATCGACCGCTTCATCTCGTCCTACGAGCGCGGCGCGACACCGAACCCCTGCATCGACTGCAACCGCTACCTGAAGTTCGAGCGGCTCTACGAGCGCGCCCGCATTTTAGGCTGCGACGCCATTGTGACCGGCCACTACGCGCGCATCGAGCAGGAAAACGGGCGGTGGCTGCTCAAAAAATCGCTCGATGAGAGCAAGGACCAGAGCTACGTGCTCTACTCGCTCACGCAGGATCAGCTGGCGCACACGCGCCTGCCGCTCGGCGCGATGCACAAGAGCGAGACGCGCCGCATCGCGGAGGAACAGGGCTTCTACAACGCCAACAAGCCGGACAGTCAGGACATCTGCTTCGTGCCGGACGGCGACTACGCTGGCTTTATCGCGCGCTACACAGGCCGCGACTGCCCCGCGGGCGACTTTGTCGATGAAAGCGGCCGTGTGCTCGGCCGGCACAAGGGCATCGTGCACTACACCGTCGGCCAGCGCAAGGGCCTCGGCATCGCCGCGGATGCGCCGCTCTACGTCAAGCGCATCGATGCGGCAGAAAACCGCGTGGTGCTAAGCGGCAACGACGCGCTTTTTTCTCGTGAGCTGATGGCAAATGACTTCAACTGGATCGCCTACGACGTCCCACCGCGCGAGCTGCGCGCGACCGCGCGCGTGCGCTACCACCAGCGCGAGCAGGCGGCGACAGTCACGGTGCTCGAGGACGGGCACGTGCACCTCGTCTTCGACGAGCCGCAGCGCGCTATCACACCGGGTCAGGCCGTCGTGCTGTACGATGGCGACACCGTGCTCGGTGGCGGCACGATTCTCTGATGATATTCTTCTCTTTCTCTCTTCCGCTCATCCCCTGAGCGGACGCGGGGCGCTAATGCGCCCCGCGTTTTTTATTCCCGTTCACCGAGGGCTTCCTCCAGCTTTTGCAGCGCGCGCTTTTCGATGCGCGATACATAGCTCCTCGAGATGCCGAGCTTTTTGGCGACCTCGCGCTGTGTGCGGGGCATCCGGCCGCCGAGGCCGTAACGCGAGATGATGACCTCTTCCTCCCGCTCGGTCAGGCACTCGTGCACGAGCCTTCGCACGCGCAGGCAGTCGTCGCGGTCCTGAATGTCCAAATACATCGTGTCCTCGACGCCGACGACATCCATGAGGTAGAGCGACTCGCCGTCGGCGCCGGAATCGAGCGAATCGTTGAGCGACACCTCGCCCTGTAATTTCTTCCGACTGCGAAAGTACATCAGAATTTCATTCTCCACGCATTTGGCAGCGTAGGTCGCGAGCCTCGTACCCTTTTCCGGGCGGTAGCTCGAAACGCCCTTGATGAGACCGATGGTGCCGATGGAGATGAGATCGTCCTGCTCGTCAGACTGGGTGTAGTATTTTTTGGCGATGTGCGCGACAAGGCGCAGATTGTGCTCAACGAGCACATTGCGCGCCTCAATGTCGCCCGCAAGCATGCGCTCGACGTATTTCTTTTCCTCCTGTGCCGAGAGCGGACGCGGGAACGAGCCGCCCGACAGGTGGAGCGAGAGCAGCATGGCGTGCGTAAGCAGATAAAGTGCAATCGACAGCATAAAAACGCCTCCTCTTTTTCTCCATCCTATGGCCGCACGGGAAGTCCCTATGCAGTGCTTCTTTCCATGACATGAAGGAACCATTAGGATTCATTATGTCTTTTTAACAATGTCGAAAAGTGGGTATTTCTGTTTTTTGTGTACTCGTCCAATCTTGCATAATCAGTCGCTTTTCCCCCTTGCGAGGTAAAAAAATGTGTGTTAAGATGCGTTCATCTTCAGGAAAGGAGAAACGTCTGATGACTCAGTTCTTTGCCAATGCATCTGCATCTCACTTCGCACAGGCCGCCTGTGCCGCTTTCTCCTGTTCTGATATGAACAGCATGATTATTCTGGACGCCAGCCTTATTCTGCTGGCGTCCTTTATTATTCTGCCTCTGGCAGTACTGTTAAGAAACAAAACTGAACAGCCCGTCCGAATCACGACGCAACTTCGACTTCTCTCCCGATTCTCCGCACGAGATAGAGACTGATATCACGAAAGAGGCTCCGTCGATTCGACGGAGCCTCTTCCTCTTAGCCTTTTCACTTTTTCTCGTTCGGCCGGCGAAAAAAGCGGAAATAGATCCCCCCATTCCACATTTTTCAGAAAGAGAGATCCCTCCAATGGACTTTTTAAACTTTCTCATGGCGCTCAGCCCGATCGTCGTCGTGCTCGTCGGCATCCTGGGCTTCAAAAAATCCGCAAAAACCGTCTCGCCCATCGCCCTTGCCTGGACGCTTATCCTTGCCTTTACCTATTTCAACCTTGACGGCCTCACGTTTGCTGAAAACGTCAAGGTGCTCGACCCTCTGGTCTGGAAAGGCATCAAGGAAGGCCTCAAGATCGTGCTGATGGTCTTCGGCGCGTTCACCATTTTGAACCTGCTGCGCGAGACCGGCGCCATCGAGGATGTGAAAGCCACCATTGCGCAGATCAGTGATGACCGCCGCGTGCAGGTCGTCATCATCGGCATGATGCTGCCGATCTTCCTTGAGGGTGCAGCGGGCGCGGGCGCTCCCGCCGCCATCGCCGCCCCGTTCCTCGTGGCCCTCGGCTTTAACCCCACCACCTCCATCGCCATCGCGCTGCTCGGCGACGCGACGCCCGCCTCGTTCGGCGGTGCGGGCCTGACGACCATCAACGGCGGTGCGGCCCTCGTTGACGCGGGCCTTGCCACCGTCGCGCAGAACGCCGCGATGGCCGGCCGCTTCCACATGTTCGGCGTGCTCGTCATCCCGTTCATCATGGTCGGCATGGCGTTCGGCAAAAAGGGCTACAAGGGCATCCTCCCTTACCTCACCTTCGCGGGCGTGAGCACGTGCCTGACGATGTTCGTTCTTTCCAACTTCGTCGGCGCAGAGGTCACCTCCATGGGCACGGGCCTCATCTCCATCCTTCTCTCCGTTGCGTATGTCAAGCTCGTCGGCGTGAAGACTCCGGACGAATTCCGCAATGAAAGCGCCAACCATCAGCGCAAGTACAGCTCGTTCAAGGCCATGTCGCCTTACGTCTACATGCTCGCGCTGCTCCCGCTCATCCGCTACGGCTTCCCCGCCGTCGTTGAAAACGGCTTTGCCATCATGTGCACATTCGGCTACATCTTCTGGGTCGACCTTGTCATTCTTGTGTGCGGCATCCTCGGCGCGCTCACGCTGGGCGTGGACTTCAAGACCTATAAAGCCGTCTGCAAGCGCACCGCGAGCGGCGTGCTGCCGGTCCTCATCACGATGGGCAGCCTCCTTATCGTCGCCTACATCATGCAGTCCTCCTCCACGGGCATGATGAACCTCCTCGCCTCTGACATCGCCGCCGTCGTCGGCCGCTTCTATCCCGCGGCAGCCGTCCTCATCGGTTCGAGCGGCGCGTTCATCACCGGCACGGGCCTTGGCTCCAACATCATGTTTGCTCAGATGCACATCGACGCCGCGGCGTCGCTCGGCATGAACCCCATCACGATCTTCGCCGGTCAGAACGCGGGCGCTTCGCTCGGCAACCTGATCTGCCCGAACAACACGGTCGCCGCCTGCGCGACGGTCGACCAGGTGGGCAACGAAAGCGACGTCATGAAGAAGACCTTCAAGGCCTTCGCCATCATCCTTGTTTTGTACATGGTTCTCGCCATGCTTTATACCTGCGTGCTCTTCCCCAACTTCGGCATGTAAGGGCCGCACAAACGATCAGTTAACTACACGGGCACACCGTTTTTGAGAAAGGAAGTATTCTTATGGCAAAGAAAAGAGTTCTCGGCGTGGTCGGCATGGGTCATGTCGGCGCACATGTGGCTTACGCTCTGGCGATCCAGGGCATCGCGGACGAGCTGGTGCTCGTCGACCAAAACGAGCAGAAGCTCGCAAGCGAAGTGCAGGATCTGCGCGACGCAGTCGCGTACATGCCCCACCGCGTGACGGTGCGCGGCGGCGACTTCTCCGACCTTGGCGTGTGCGACGTCATCGTCAACAGCGTCGGCAAGATCGACCTGCTGCGCGGCACGCATGACCGCGTGACCGAGATGGACTTCACCATCCCCGCTGTGCGCGGCTACGCGGAAAAGATCAAGGCCAGCGGCTTTGACGGCGTGCTCATCAACATCACCAACCCCTGCGACATCGTCACGCGCGAGCTGGCACTGCATCTGGGCCTGCCCCGCGGCCGCGTGTTCGGCACCGGCACGGGCCTCGACACCTCCCGTCTTCTGAGCGCGCTGGCGCGCCAGACCGGCCTTGACCACAAGTCCATCACCTGCTACATGATGGGCGAGCACGGCAACCAGCAGTTCGCGCCCTGGTCCTGCGTCAGCTTCCGCGGCGTGCCGCTGGATGAGTGGGCCAAGACCGACGAGCGCTTCCGCTTCGACCGCGACGCGCTGCAGAAGGAGTCCATTGGCGGCGGCTGGGTCACGTTCTCCGGCAAGTTCTGCACCGAGTATGGCATCGCCACCACCGCCGCGCGCATGGCCTACGCCGTGCTGCACGACGAGAAGGTCATCCTGCCCGCCAGCGCGGAACTGTGCGGCGAGTACGGCGAAGAGGGCCTGTTCGCGGGTGTTCCCTGCGTCATCGGTGAAAACGGCGTCGAGCAGGTCGTCGAGCTGCCGCTGACCGCCGACGAGAAGGCCACCTTCCACGCCTGCTGCGAGGGCATCCGCCACAACATGGAGCATCTCAAGGAAATCTAAAGAGCAAGCAAATTTCGACAGGAGGTCATCCTTATGAATATCACGATCACTAAGACTACCCATCCCGGCACGCTGCCCCCGTCCGACCAGCTCGGCTTCGGCACCGTGTTCACCGATCATATGTTCCTGATGGACTACAGCGCCGACAAGGGTTGGCATGACGCGCGCGTCGTGCCCTACGGCCCCATCACGATGTCTCCGGCCGCGAGCGTCCTGCACTACGGCACCGAGGTCTTCGAGGGCATGAAGGCTTACCGCCGTCCCGACGGCGGCGTGCAGCTCTTCCGCCCCTGGGAGAACGTCGCCCGTCTGAACCGCTCCTGCGAGCGTCTGGGCCTGCCCCAGCTTGATCCCGACGATGCGCTGCAGGCCATCAAGACCGTCGTCAAGGTCGACGAGAACTGGGTCCCGAGCGATCCCGGCACGTCCCTCTACATCCGTCCGTTCCTGTACGGCACTGACCCGACGCTTGCCCTGCACGGCGTGCATGAGGCCACGTTTGCCGTCATTCTCTCCCCCTCCGGCAGCTACTTCAAAAACGGCTTACAGCCCGTTCCCATCATGGTCGAGACCGAGGACGTCCGCGCGGTGCGCGGCGGCACGGGCGAGGCCAAGTGCGGCGGCAACTACGGCGCGGCCAACCGCGCGGGCGACCGCGCCATCGAAAAGGGCTTCTCTCAAGTCCTGTGGCTTGACGGCGTGGAGCGCAAGTACGTCGAAGAAGGCGGCGGCATGAACGTCATGTTCAAGATCAATGGCACCGTCGTCACCCCCGCGCTGACTGGCTCCATCCTGCGCGGCGTGACGCGCAAGTCCGCCATCGAGCTCTTAAAGAGCTGGGGCGTGCCCGTCGAGGAGCGTCTGCTGAGCGTGGACGAGCTCTTTGACGCCGCGGCATCCGGCGCGCTGGAGGAGGCGTGGTGCATCGGCACCGCCGCCGTCATCTCCCCGATCGGCGAGCTGAGCTGGGGCGACAGAGACTACAAGGTCAACGACAACAAGATCGGTGCGCTGTCTCAGAAGCTCTACGACGAGCTGACTGGCATCCAGTGGGGCACAAAGCCCGACCCGTTCGGCTGGGTCTGCCCGATCGACTAATTTTGCTATTCTCTCATCTCTCTCATATAGGGAAAAGGCGGTGCGCTTGCGCCGTCTTTTCCCTATTTTATCGTTTTGTTATCGTTTTAATTCATGCAAATTGCAAAATAGCGCTCATCTTATTTTGATAGATTTTAAGATTTCGTCTCGTTTTCTATGTCCGACTATTGATTTTTTAAAATTAAATGATATACTAACATCATCAACCAAAATATAAAGGAGGAGCTTTCCATGCCTACGCAAAAAAGCACCGCACGGCTGTCGAAAAAGCCGCCGCTGTCGCCCGAGGAGCTCAAACAGATCGACGCTTACTGGCGCGCAGCAAACTATCTGACCGCCTGCCAGCTCTATCTTCTCGATAATCCTCTGCTCGAGCGCCCGCTGTGCGAGAGCGACTTAAAGCAGACCATCGTCGGCCATTGGGGCACCTGCCCGGGCCAGAACTTCATCTACACGCACTTAGACCGCGTCATCAAGCGCGATGACCTCGATATGATCTACCTTTCCGGCCCCGGTCACGGCGGCAACGCCATGGTCGCGCAGGACTGGCTGGACGGCAGCTATACGGAGGTCTACCCCAACATCACGCGCGATAAGGAGGGCATGCAGAAGCTCTTCAAGCGCTTCTCCTTCCCCGGCGGCATCCCGAGCCATGTCGCGCCCGAAACGCCGGGCTCTATCCACGAGGGCGGCGAGCTGGGCTATTCCCTCTCCCACGCCTTCGGCGCGGTGGCGGATAACCCCGACCTGATCGCGGCCTGCGTCGTCGGCGACGGCGAGGCCGAGACCGGCCCGCTCGCAACGTCCTGGCACGGCAACAAGTTCATGAACCCGATCACCGCCGGCGCAGTCCTGCCGATCCTGCACTTAAACGGCTTCAAGATCGCAAATCCGACCATCTTCTCCCGCATGAGCCACGAGGAGGTCGAGTGCTTCTTCCGCGGCTGCGGCTGGGAGCCGCGCTTTGTCGAGGGTGACGAGCCCGAGACGATGCACCAGCAGATGGCCGCCGCGGTCGACTGGGCCATCCGCGAGATCAAGCGCATCCAGCGCACCGCGCGAGAGAGCGGCAAGGCGAGCCGCCCCCGCTGGCCGATGCTCGTGCTGCGCACCCCGAAGGGCTGGACCGGTCCGAAGGAGGTCGACGGCAACGCGATCGAAGGCAGCTGGCGCGCCCATCAGGTGCCCATCTCCATGGGCGCGGATGAAAGCAAGCACCTGCCGCTGCTCGAACAATGGCTGCGCTCCTACAAGCCCGAAGAGCTCTTCAACGAGGACGGTACGCCGGTCGAGCTGATCGCGTCCTTCCCGCCCAAGGGCGAGCACCGCATGGGCGCAAACCCGCACGCCAACGGTGGTCTTCTCCTGCGCGACCTGCGCACGCCCGACTTCCGCGACTACGCGGTCGATATCCCCGCCCCCGGCGAGGTCGAGGCGCAGGACATGTACGTCCTTGGCACCTATGTCCGCGATGTGATGAAGCTCAACATGGAGTCGCGCAACTTCCGCATCTTCGCACCCGACGAGACGGCGTCCAACCGTTTGCAGGCTGTGTTTGACGTCACGGGCCGCCGCTTCCTCGACGAGCAGATCGAGGGCATCGACGAGCACCTTGACCCCGACGGCCGCGTGATGGACTCCATGCTCTCCGAGCACTTCTGCGAGGGCTTCCTCGAAGGTTACCTGCTGACGGGCCGCCACGGCTTCTTTGACAGCTACGAGGCCTTTATCCGCATTGTCGACTCGATGTTTTCCCAGCACGCCAAGTGGCTCAAGATGTGCAATGAGCTCCCCTGGCGCCACGATATCGCCTCCCTCAACTATATCCTCGCCTCCAACGTCTGGCAGCAGGACCACAACGGCTTCACGCATCAGGACCCCGGTTTCCTCGACCACGTCGCCAACAAGAAGGCCGACGTCGTGCGCATGTATCTGCCGCCCGATGCCAACTGCCTGCTCTCCTGCTTTGACCACTGCATCAAGAGCCGTAACTATGTGAACGTCATCGTCGCGAGCAAACACCCGCGCCAGCAATGGCTGACGATGGAGCAGGCCGTCAAGCACTGCACGCAGGGCATCGGCATCTGGGAGTGGGCCTCGAACGATCAGGGCCAGGAGCCCGACGTCGTCATGGCCTGCTGCGGCGACACGCCAACGCTTGAGACTCTCGCCGCTGTGACGATCCTGCGCCGCGAGCTGCCGGAGCTCAAGATCCGCGTCGTGAACGTCGTCGACCTGATGAAGCTCCAGCCGCACACCGAGCATCCCCACGGCCTGACCGACGCAGAGTACGACACGCTCTTTACCAAGGACAAGCCCATCATCTTTGCCTACCACGGCTATCCCACGTTGATCCACGAGCTGACCTACCGCCGCCACAACCGCAACCTGCACGTGCGCGGCTATAAGGAGGAAGGCACGATCACGACCCCGTTCGACATGCGCGTGCTCAACGATATCGACCGCTTCGATCTCGTCATCGACACGGTGCAGCGCCTGCCGCAGCTCGGCAACCGCGGTGCTTACCTCATCCAGAAGATGAACGACAAGCTCGTTGAGCACCGCCAGTATATCAAGGACAACGGCGTGGATCTGCCCGAGGTCCGCGCGTGGAAGTGGAACGACGGCAAGGGCGTTGAGGTGTAAAAGGAGGAAAGCAATGCGTATCGCGATCCCTGTTGTGAGTGGGGAGGTTTTCTCCCCGCTCGCCAATGCCGAAGCCTTCCATTTTTATGAGGACGACCACGGAAAGATCGTGCGCGAGTTCCTCGAGCCGATGGAAGAAAGCAGCACCGACGCTGCCGTCGGCCTTTTGGAGCGTTACGGCATCGACGCGCTGCTCTGCGGCACGATCGACGACACCGAGCGCACCGCTGTCGGCATGGCAGGCATCATGCTCTTCCCCGGCTATTCCGGCAAGGCAGACGACGCCGCGCTGCGCTTTCTGAGCGGCAGCGTCGTGTCCGACCCGAACAACCACTGCAACGCCTGCGGCTTCAAAGGAGCGTGCTCCCTGAAGGATAAAGGCGGCTGCGGCGGCAACTGAACAGCAAAAAGGAGCAAGCTTTCGGCTTGCTCCTTTTTTGCTTGATATTGTTACGATGCGGGGCGCGTGGTGGAGAGGAAGTCCGAGTTGATCCAGCCAAACTTACCGTCCACGCTGACGAACGTCCACCCATCCTGCTTGGCCGCAGCCTGTACCTCGCTGCCGAGCGACACGGTCGTGACCTTGTCATAGCTCGTGCCCGGGCCGCTGCGCAGATTCACGCCGCCGGTGGTGTAATAGATGTAATACTTGTCGTACACAGAGCTCGGCTTGACGGAGACCTCGTCATGGCCCGTGAGGTCGAGCCAGTCGATCGTGTCGCCGCCCGTCTGATTATCGCCGCTCATATTATCGCCCTGCGTGGGTTCGCTCACATCGTTCTCTCCGGTGATCGAGCCATCTTCGCCGGTCTGCTGACCGCCGCGCAGCTGCTCGATTTTCGTCTGCGCCGCAGCAAGATCGCTGCGCGCGCTCTTGAGCTTGAAGCCCAGCACGACCACCGTGATCAGGAGCACCAGCGAAAGCGCCAGCAGTCCCATAAAAAGCACATAAAGCGGATTGCGCCGCGGTTTGCGGCGGCTGACCCGACGTCCTTCCATAATGATTCCCCCTTATCGGTTTGTTCGCCTTTATTGTACATAATTTTCACAAGTTATGTCAAGTGCCTTTCCTCTTTAGACGCGCAAATTCACAAAAAGTTCCCGCCCGGTGCAAAAAAAGGAGATGACCAAGGCCATCTCCTTTCAGCGGATTTACTTTTTGTTTGCGCGCTCCTTGCGGCGCTCGAGGAGTTCCTTTGGCTCGGCCTCGGCGAGCTTGCGCTCGCGGCGCTCGAGGACTTCCCTGGGCTTTTCGGTGATCGCGCCGGCAGCCTTGAGAGATTCCTTTGTCGCCAGCGGGCCGACCAACTCGTAGATCAGCACGGAGAAGAGGATGATGTTGCGGATCAGCTCGCCATCCGCGCCGAGCGCCTGTGCGCTCACGCACATACCGAGCGCCACACCCTCCTGCGGCAGCAGCATGATGCCGAGGTACTTCTGCACCGTGTGGTCACAGCCCACCGCCTTGGCCGACCAGCGCGCGCCGCAATACTTACCGGCCGAGCGCGCGATGATGTACACAACGCCGATGAGCACGAGCACACCCTGAGAAAAGACGCTCAAGCGCAGGTTTGCGCCGCTCACGACAAAGAACACCGCCAACATCGGCGTGCTCCACTTGTCCGCGCGGTTCATCAAATCGTCCGACAGCGGGCAGATGTTGCAGAACACCGTGCCGAGCATCATGCACACGAGCAGCGGCGAAAAGCCGCAGTCCGCGCCCGCGACGGTGAAGTCCATTGCGGACAGGCCGACCATCAGAAAGATGAACGCGATGCTCAGCGACAGGCGGTTCGAGTTCGAGCGGAACATCGTCTCAAGCTTCGTGAGCACGAAACCCGCAAGCGCGCCGAGCAGCAGCGAGCCGACGATCTCAATGAGTGGAGAGAGCAAAATGCTTGCGAGGCTGAACTGTGCGCTGTCCATCGCGCGGGCAATACCGAAGGATACGGCAAATGCGATGAGACCCACCGCGTCGTCGAGCGCGACGATCGGCAGCAGCAGATCCGTCAGCTCGCCCTTGGCCTTGTACTGGCGCACGACCATCAGCGTCGTCGCAGGTGCGGTGGCCGTGGCGATCGCGCCGAGTGTGATGGCCGCAGGGACGGACAGCACGTCGGGGCGCAGGAAGTGGAAGATCACGAGCGCAACGTCGACAAAGGCCAGCGCGGCCAGCGCCTGCAAAACGCCGATAATCATCGCCTGCCTGCCAGTCTTTTTGAGCTGGCTCAGGCGGAATTCATTGCCGATGGAAAAGGCGATAAAGCCCATCGCCACATCGGAGATCATGCTCAGCGCCTCGACCTGGTCGTAGCTTGCAAAGCCGAGGCCCGGAATGCCGAGCCGGCCCAGCACGAACGGCCCGATCAGAACGCCCGTCACAAGAAACGCCGTGACGTCAGGCAGATGCCAGCGGCTGAAAATACGCGTCATCAAAAGCCCTGCGAGCAGCGCGACGGCCAGATTCAAAATCGCAGTCATGGTAATACCCTCACAACAGAAAAAGTACGGGCGAACAGAGCCGCCCAAGGCTCATATTGTAGTCTGTTTGTTCGCAAAAAGCAAGCACTATTTTGCAAGTTTCCTGTCAAAGCAAGAAAAAATGGCAGCTTTTTGGGCAAAAGCTGCCATTTTGTTTCGTTTCACACAATTCAGTCTGTGTTCGCGCGCACACCGGCGAAGTAGCTGTTGCCAAAGCCGTCGGTGTAGACGCCGCGCAGCGTGTCGCGCAGCATGTGCGCCGTGCCGTCAAAATACACGGGCGAGAGCGCCGTCTCACCGAGCAGCATCGTCTCCGCATCGTGCAGGAACGCTGTGCGCGCCACAGGATCTTCCGACGCTCTGGCGACGCCCATCAGCACGTCGTAGGTGCCGTTTTCATAGCTGATCAGGTTCTGCTCATCCTCGCTGCACCAGCGGTCGAGGAAGCCCATCGCGTCGTCGTAGAGCGCGGTGACCTTTTGCAGCGCGAGCTCGTAGTTCCCCGCTTCCATGCGCGTGTTGTACTCTGCCTGCGTCACGCCGCGCAGCATCACGTTCACGCCAAGCGTCGTGCTCCACATGTTTTGCAGCGCGCTCGCCACGGCGTCATTCTCCGTGCCGGTCACGTACAGAAGCTCGACCGGTGGGAACATGCTCGTGCTGTAATAGCCCGCGTAGGTCAGCTCCTCCTGCGCTTGCGTTACCCGCGCGCTCATGCCCTCTTCATCGATGGCGCAGAGCTCGCCGCCCGTCGTGCGGAAATCGTCCTCCGTCTCGCCGGAATCTGGAATGCCGTAGGGGACAAGGCCCGTCGCGGGGCTGTTCTCCGCGCCGCCCGCCGCCGTGGCGGCCGCGCGGTCGATGGCAAGGTCAAAGGCCTTGCGGATGTGCTCGTTCGAGAACGTGTCGCTCTCGTTGTTGTAAAGGACGCTCGTCGTCGCGTACACCGCCGTTGGCTTCCAGCTCTCGTCCTGCGAAAGCTCGGCGATCACGCTGTTGGGCAGATGGGCGATATAGTCGATGTCGCCCGCCTCGTAAAGCTGCCACGCCTCGTCCGCGCCCGCTGTGAAGATGAAGTGCAGCTCGTCGGGACCGACGAGACGCGCCTCGTAATACTCGTCGCTGCGCGCCGCCGTCAGCTCACCGCTCTTCGTCCACGCGCTCACATGGTACGCGCCGTTGCTCACAAGGTCCGGCGTGTCAAAGCCTCCGCCGTTCTCTGTCAGATCGCGGCGCAGCGGCATCGCGGCGACCGCCGTGCAGATGCCCTCGATAAAATAGGCGCACGGCGCGCTCAGCGTGACGACAAACGTGGATTCATCCTTGGCCGAGACCTGGAGCTTCGTCTTGTCGCCCGTCTCGCGCACCTCGTCATAGCCCGCCACCACGCTCATCAGCGCGTGGTTCGGCGAATCCGTCGCGGGGTCGGCAAGTCTCTGCCAGGCATAGACGAAGTCATCCGCCGTCACCTTTTCCCCGTCCGACCAGCGCGCAGTGGAGCGCAGCGTGAAGCGGTAGGTCACGCTGCCGTCGTAGTTTGTCTCTTCGGTGTACTCCTTGGCCATGCCGTTCGTCAGCGTCACCTCGCCGCTGCCGTCGTCGCTCTCGCGCATCAGGTTTTCATAGAGTGCGTAGAAAACGCTGTCGGCATCCGCGTCGGTGTTCATCGCGGGGTCGAGCGAGTCGATCACGTTGCAGACGCTCACGTTCAGGACGAATTTCTCGTCCCCTTGCTTCTTCTCCCCGCAGCCGGAGAGAAGGCCCAACAGCATCAGCGCACAGAGCGCCAGAGCTGTGATCCTCTTTATTGCTTTCATCATGCCTCCCATTGGCAAAACGCAGCGAAGGCTGCTTGGTTTTTTGTAATACGGAGATATTATAGCGAAAATCATTCGCCTTGTAAAGGTGAGGGGCATAAAAGTTACAGTTTGTTACCAAATTGCAGCTGCTTTTCCGCACAGGTGCGGAGGGTATGCGGCATGCACGCCGCAGCACCACACCGTCCAAAAGAAAGGCGTTTGATTGGCAGTCTCGGGCTCGAACGACCTTTATGCCTCCGGAATGAAGATGATTGCGCGCGGCGTCGCCGCGTTAGCGTTGCTAGACGATTTGGCCTACTTCTATTATCCGCTGTTGCGCAGCCGTTGGCGGCTCTGCTGCCTTACGGATGCGGTACACCCCTTGCGGGTGCCGCTCTGCCCAGCTTGTAGAAGTGCGGACTAATTTCCGTCCACCGTCAGCCTCCATATTGCAGCGAGTGCCAGCAAGGCCGTCTCGGCAGACAAAAACAAAACAGTGAAAATCTGTAGTAGACGGAAATTGCGTAAGGGTAACGAATCGCAGGCAAAGCGACAGCGAAGATAGAAGAAAGTCAAATCGTATAGCAACAAAAATAGCAGGCACTCGATTCGGCAAGCGCCGCAGCTCTTCAAGCTGCTCGCTTGCAATGCAAACCTTTCTCTTGGGGGTTCAAAAGGGGGATATTCTCTTTCGTGAAAGAGAATATCCCCCTTTTATTCGCGTCCCCTGCACGGTGCAGGGGCATAAAGCTCTGTTAGTCTTCGACTAACTTCCCCTCCGCATCCAGATGTGCCTTCTTGACCTCATTGCCGGTGAACTTGGCGATTCCATCCAGCCGCATGCCGGAGGGATAATCCGACACCAGTGTGTACGCCACGCCGCGGCGCTTGGCGCGGCCCGTGCGGCCGATGCGGTGGACGTAATACTCGTTTTCAAGCGGCACGTCGTAGTTGAACACCGCATCGACGTCGTCGACGTCGATGCCGCGGGCGGCCACGTCGGTCGCGACAAAAATCGGCAGCTCGCCGCGGCGGAAGCGCGCCATGACGGCCTCGCGCTTTTTCTGCGGGATATCGCCGTGGATGCAGTCGGCCTCGAGGCCTTCCATCATCAAAAACGCCTTGAGCCGCTCGGTCATGCCCTTCGTGTTGCAAAACGCCATCACGCGCTCGTGGCCCTCGGCGCGGATGATCTGCGCCATGACATGCGCCTTGTCGTTCTGGCCCACGTCGATGCGGTACTGCGCGATATCGGGCTTATTCTCCTCCTTGGCCTGCACGGTGATCTCCTCGGGGTCGCGCTGGTACATCCAGCTGATGTCCATGACCTCGCGCGAGATCGTCGCGGAGAACATACCGAGATTGCGGCGGGAAGCCAGCTTGTCCAGAATGCGCGTCACATCGTGGATAAAGCCCATGTCGAGCATGCGGTCGGCCTCGTCGAGCACGACGGTCTTGACGTTGTCGAGCTTGACGGTACGGCGCTTCATGTGGTCGCTCAGGCGGCCCGGCGTCGCGACGACGATCTGCGGGTGCTTTTTGAGCGCGTCGATCTGCTTGCCGATGGGCGCGCCGCCGTACAGGCACACGATGCGCACGCCCGGAAGATAGACGCAAAGGTCGCGCAGCTCCGCCGTGATCTGCATGGCGAGCTCGCGCGTGGGCGCTAAGATGACGGCCTCGGTCTCCTCGCTGCCGGGCTCGATGTGCTCGATGATGGGGATGCCGAAGGCAAAGGTCTTGCCCGTGCCGGTGGGCGCCTTGGCGATGACGTCCTTCCACTCGCGCATCGGCGGGATGCAGCCCGCCTGCACGGGGGTACTCTCTTCAATATTTTTCTTTTTCAGTGCGCGCTGGACCTCTTCGGTCAGACCCAAAGAGTCAAAGCGCACGCCCTGTGTGAATTCCATAGCGTTTTCCTCTGTTTTTTCATATTTTCAGTCATGGATGATTATATCATGGCTGTCAACCTGTTTTCCTCGCCCCAGATGCAAAGCTGGTCAAGGACCTTCATCAACGACTTTCCGCGCTCCGACAGCGAATACTCCACCTTCGGCGGAATCTGCGGATACTCCTTTCGCACGATGAGACGATCAGCCTCCAGCTCCTTGAGGTTGCTGCTGAGCGTCTTATCTGTGATCGTCCCAAGATAGCGCTTCATCTCGTTGAACCGCACCGGCTCATACTCCATCAGGCAATATAAGATCACCATCTTGTGCTTGCCGCTGATGAGCGACATCGTGTAGCTGAATCCGGTGCCGGCAAAATTTGCGCTTTTGATATACTTCTCCATGCAGGACATATTTACACTTCCCTTTTAGAAAGTACCTGTATTTATTAACAGTACTTGTGTTTTTTCCGATGCATGCTATGATGATAGCAGGATGACCATATGAAGTCAATCCAAAATGCAAATGGAGGTCGTTAATAATGAAAAAAGAATTGGGTGTCCATCCCTATCTGTTTCCAATGCCCGTGCTGATGATCGCCACTTACGGCGACGATAATGTCGTCGATGTGATGAACATGGCGTGGGGCGGTATCTGTGCCGAAAACATGGTTTCTCTCAACATTGACGAGGATCACAAGACCTCAGAGAACATCAAAAAGCGCGGTGCGTTCACGCTGAGCATTGCGGACATTCCCCATATCGAAGCCGCCGATTTCTTCGGCATCGCCAGCGGCAACAAGATGCCGGACAAGTTCGAGCACAGCGGCTTGAGTGCTGTAAAAAGCGAAAAGGTAGACGCTCCTATTGTGCAGGAGTTCCCGCTGACGCTGGAGTGCAGGGTCATTGAGGACAAGATGGAGGTCTACGGCCACCACATCATCGGCGAGATCGTCGGCGTGCTGGCGGATGAAGCCGTGCTGGATGAAAAAGGCAAGGTGGACGCCGCAAAGCTGAATGCATTTGTGTTCGACCAGTTCCGCAGCGGCTACTATGCCATCGGCGAAAAGGTCGGTCAGGCATGGCACACCGGCGCACCGCTGATGAAAAAATAAAGATAATCCCTGCACTTGCAGGCAAACTGCCAGCTCGCTATGCCGATCTTGCTTTTCAGGATACGACACAAAGGATGCCAGGGCGTTTTACGCCAACAATGAAGCGCTGATGGTCAAAAAGAAGGCCGTTTTCCTCACCGCGATGGCCGATGAGGATCAAAAGACTGCCTCCGGCGCGAACGCTTCGTTTGACCTCATGGCCGACTATCTCGGCTGGGAGATCGTGGGCAGGCTGAATGTCGGCGGCTGCTCCACGGCGGACGATCTTCACGAAGAAGACCTGACCGCCGCTTACGAACTCGGCAAGAATCTGTAAACAGTTGATCGTATAAAAAAAAGAGGACTTGCTTTGCAAGCCCTCTTTTTTATTGTCGAAACATTCTGCTGTTGTACACGGCCAACGCCGCAATGAGCGACAGAACAGTGGAAAAGATCAGCTTCACCGGCGCGAGCGCTTGCAGACTGGCGAGAAAATACGTCCAGCCGTCGGCTTCCAGCTTGATGCGAAAGGCCGGAATGCAATAGCCCATCGCAACATACGCCGCGGCAAAGATCACGGCAAACGCTATGATCGCCCAGCGTCTCTTTTTCATCTCCCACGCTCCTTTCTTATCACTGCACCGCGCAGCCGCCCCATTCGACGACCGTGAAGCCCGTGCGCTCGGGCGCGGAAAGCCCCTGCGCGGGAAGGTCGACAAATTTTTCCGATGACTGCCACGCCATGAAGACGCGCAGCAGCGTGTCAGGCGCAGGGTCGATCGTCAGCCTTGCCGAATCCGTGTAAATCTCCTGCTGGAACGAAATGAGATTATAGGCGTTGTCCTGCATCTGCGGCAGCCAGTAGATGATGAACTCGTTCGCTTCCTCGCGATTAAGGCCGAGCTGTGTGAGCGCATTCTCGAGGAACGCCGCGGTGTCCTCCCCCGAAATGCAGAAGCCGGTCGAAAAGTCGTAATCCGTCCCCGACGTGCCCTCCCAGTAGAGGTAGCGGTAGGTTTGGCCGCTCTCGTCCGTCAGCGTGCCGTCTGGCATGGCGCGGACGCTCCAGCCGTCGCCGTAGGCGGGATAGGCGCACGTCAGCTCGCCCGCAAGATCAAGCGTCACACGCACATCCGTCTCCTGCTCGGGATATAGATAAATCACAGGCTTTTCGTCACTCACCTCTTCCTTCGGTTCCCGCCCGCAGGCCGAGAGCGAAAAGAGCAGCAAGCACGCAAGAGCTAGGGAAAGCAGCTTCTTCATAGCAGAGTCCTCCTTTTGTTGTTATATTGATAATAGACGTAAATCTCCACGAAAAAGTTCCAATTTTCGCGTCCGCAGACGTGAAATGATCTTGATTGTTATTTCTGACGACAAAAGGTGAATTGCCGCAGCGCGGCAAGAGAAGTCGCCCTGAGGCGTGCGCGTCAGAAATAATACTTTGCGCGAAGAGGAAATTGGCGAAGCGCCGCCGGTGGCGGAAGAAGCGAGCCAGTTTCGAGGAAGCGGCACGATCGGCGCGCCTGTAAGGGCGCGGGAATCGTAACGCCGCGACGGTGCAAAGTCGAATTGTCCGCTTAAATCGGACAACCGAGGCGCAGAACGAAGCGAATCTTTACAAAGAAGTGGCACAGCCACTTCTTTGTAAAAATCAAAAGAGGGGCAGCTTTGCTGTCCCTCTTTTGAAATCTTTATTTGTGCGGTACATGCCAGATCGTATCCGCGTACTGCGCGACGGCGCGGTCGGCGGCGAAGATGCCGCTGCGGGCGATGTTGATGAGCGACATGCGGTTCCATTCCTCGCTTCTTGCGTAGGTGTCTGCCATGCGCTGCTCGGCGGCGCAGTAGGACGCGAAGTCCTGCAAGAGCATGTATTCATCGTTCATCAGCAGCCGCGAGGCGAGATCGTCGTAGGAAACGCCGTCTGAGAAGCCCGCCTTGAGCTTGTCGATCACCGCGCGCAGGTTCTCGTCGCGCGCGTAGAGCTTCTGCGGGGCGTAGCCCTCGCGCTTGAGGCGCACGACCTCGTCGGCGTGCAGGCCGAAGAGGAACATGTTCTCGTCGCCGAGCCTCTCGTGCATCTCGACGTTCGCGCCGTCGAGCGTGCCGACGGTCAGCGCACCGTTCATCATGAACTTCATGTTGCCCGTGCCGCTGGCCTCCTTGCCAGCGGTGGAGATCTGCTGGCTCACCTCGCTCGCGGGCATCAGATGCTCGGCGAGCGACACGCGGTAGTTCTCAAGGAACACCACCTGCAGCCTGTCGCGGCAGATGGGGTCGGCGTTGATCTCAGCGGCAAGGGAGTTGATGAGGCGGATGATGCGCTTGGCGACCGCGTAGCCCGGCGCGGCCTTCGCGCCGAACAGGAACACGCGCGGCTGCATGGCGCGGTTCGGGTCGTTTTGCAGCTGTTGATAGAGGTAGATGATATGCATCGCGTTCAAAAGCTGACGCTTATACTCGTGCAGGCGCTTGACCTGCACGTCGAAGATCGCGTCGGTGTTGAGCACGATACCCTGCGTCTTTTTGACGTAGGCGGCAAAATCGAGCTTATTCGCGCGCTTGATCTCGCCGAGGCGGTTCAGCACCGCGGTGTCGTCTGCATAGGCCTCGAGCTTTTTAAGCGCTTCGGGGTGCAGGAGGTATTCATCCCCGCCCGCGAGCGCGCGCACGAGCTCGTCGAGCCGCGGGTTGATCTGCGCGAGCCAGCGGCGGTGGTCGATGCCGTTGGTGACATTCTTGAACTTCTCCGGCTCCATCGCGCACTGGTATTTAAAAACGTCGTTTCGCAGGATGTCCGAGTGCAGAGCGCTCACGCCGTTCACGGCCATGCCGCCCGCGATGCACAGGTTTGCCATGCGGACCTGGCCGTCCCAGATGATGGCCAATTCACGCGTTTTGGCCTCGTCGTGGTAGTAGTTTTCGATTTTTTCCTGATAGCGGCGCGCGATCTCGGTGATGATCGTCCACACGCGCGGCAGAAGCGACTGCATCAGCTCCTGCGGCCAGCGCTCCAGCGCCTCGGAAAGCACCGTGTGGTTCGTGTAAGCGACGGAGTGCGTCGTGATGTTCCACGCCGTGTCCCAGTCGAGGCCCGCATCATCCATCAGGACGCGCATGAGCTCGGGGATGACGAGCGCGGGGTGCGTGTCGTTGATCTGGATGACATTCTTTTCGTGGAAATTCGTGGCCGTGCCGTAGACCTCGATGTGCTTGCGCACGATGGACTGCACGGTCGCGGAGACGAAGAAATACTGCTGCTTTAAGCGCAGGCTCTTCCCCTCGGGATGGTTGTCCTCAGGATAGAGCACCTTCGCGATGGTCTCGGCCATCGCGTGCTGCTCCTGCGCGCGCAGATATTCGCCCTGTGAAAAGAGCGACATGTCGAGCGGCACGGGGGACTTTGCATCCCAAAGGCGCAGCGTGTTCACATGATCCGTGCCGTAGCCCGCGATCTCCATATCGCAGGGGATAGCCAGCACCTCGGTCGCGCCCTCGGGCACAACATGCAGCCGCCCGTCGTCCCAGAACTGGCGGACCGTGCCGCCGAAGCAGACGGTCTCGGTCTCCTGCGGCTTGGGCAGCAGCCACGCGCCGCCGAGGTCCTTCCAGTTGTCCGGCAGCTCGACCTGCTGGCCGTCGACGATGCGCTGGCGGAAAATGCCGAGCTCATAGCAGATGGAATAGCCCGCGGCGGGGATGTCGAGCGTCGTCATCGAGTCGAGATAGCACGCGGCCAGGCGGCCGAGGCCGCCGTTGCCGAGACCCGCGTCGGGCTCGCTTTCAAAGATGTCCGCTGCGCGGAAGCCCAGCTCGTCGAGCGCTTCGGTCAGAATTTCGCCGACGCCTAAATTGAACGCGTTTTTCATCAGGCTGCGGCCCATCAGAAATTCCATCGACAGGTAGTGCACCTGACGGCGGTGTTCCTCGCGGGTCTCGCGCATGGTGTCCACGCTGCGCTCGGCCATCACGTCGCGCAGGACAAGGGCGCTCGCGCGCATCATCTGCGCGTCGCTCGCCTCCTCCACGGTGCTGCCGAAGCTGACCTTCAGCTTTTCGCACAGCGCGTCTTTCATTTTCTTCACAGAGTCAATGGTCATAGATCGTTTTCCTTTTCTTTATCGGCAGATGGTTTCGTAAATGTTGCGGTATTCCTGCGCCGAGCGCGTCCAGCTGAAATCTGCGGTCATGCCGCGCTGCTGGAGCATCGCGTAGGCGCCCTTGTTGTCATGGTAAAGGTCAATGGCCTCGCAGATCACGTGGCACATGTCGCCAGCGTTGTAGTTGGCAAAGGTGAAGCCGTTGCCCTGTCCGTTCCAGGCTTCATACGCGTGGACAGTGTCCTTTAATCCGCCGGTCTCGCGCACGATGGGCACCGCGCCGTAGCGCATCGCGATCATCTGCGAGAGCCCGCACGGCTCGCTCTTCGACGGCATCAGGAAGAGGTCTGCGCCCGCGTAGATCTGCATGGCGAGCTGCTCGGAATAGCCGAGGTAGACGGCCATGCGTCCGCCGTAGCGCTGCTTGGCGTACTCAAAAAACGTCTCGTACTTCGCGTCGCCCTTGCCGAGCACGACGAACTGTACGTCCTTGCCCATAAATGCGTCGAGCGTTTCGCACACAAGGTCGAGCCCCTTGTGGGAGACAAGGCGCGTGACCATCGCAAGGATCGGCGTGTCGGGCCGTTCCTGCAGCCCCAGCACGCGCTGGAGCGCTGCCTTGTCCTTCTTCTTTCCGGCAAGGTCATCGGGCGAATACGCCGCTGCGAGGCTCTTGTCGCGCGACGGGTCATAGCGCTGCATGTCGATGCCGTTGAGCACGCCGTGGAGCTTGCGCGCATTCATGCTCATCACGTTTTCCAGCCCGTGGGCAAAGTACGCGTACTTGAGCTCCTGCGCGTAGGTCGGGCTCACGGCGGTCACGGCGTCCGCCGTGACGATCGCGCCCTTTAAAAGGTTCACATCGCCGCCGAATTCGATCGTGCCGCCGTCGAACCAGCCATGGTCCAGGCCGAACAGGTCTTCGACCGTGCGGCTGCCGTAGCGGCCCTGATATTCGATATTATGCACCGTAATGACGGTTCGGATCCCCTTATAAAAGTCGTCGCGCACGGCTTCATCCCTGATGTAGATGGGCACAAGCGCGCTCTGCCAGTCGTTGCAGTGGACAACGTCGGGCTTTTGCGGCAGGGACTTGAGCAGTTCCGTCACCGCGCGGGAGAAAAAGCCAAAGCGCTCGCCGTCGTCATAGTAGCCGTAGAGCTCGCTGCGGCGGAAATACGTCTCATTGTCGACAAAGTACCACGTGACGCCGTCGCGCTCGAGCGAAAAGAGCCCGCAGTAGACGCTGCGCCACGCAAGGCGCACGAACGTCCACTTTTCAAAGTGGAGCTGCTCACCCCACTTGTCCTTCACGCGCTCGTAAAGCGGCAGGATGACGCTCACGCGGTCTCCGTTTGCCGCGAGCGCCTGCGGAAGGCTGCCGGCCACGTCGGCAAGGCCGCCCGTCTTGCAAAAGGGGACCGCCTCGCTCGTCACATACAAAATGTTCATCTGCAAGCTCCTTTCTTCTGTTTGCTGCTTTTATACAATGCTGCCCTTGCTCACGGCAAGCGGGTAGCTCTCGTGTCCGATCAGCGTGCCGCCGCGGCGGATGTGGACGTCCTTGTCGGCGATGACGCAGCCGAGCGTCACGCCGTCCTCCACCACGGTATTCTTAAAGAGGATGCAGTTTTTGACTTGACTCCCCTTGCCGACCTTGACGCCCGGGAAGAGGATGCTCCCCTCTACGCTGCCCTCGATCTGGCAGCCGTCGGCGATCAGCGAATTGACACAGCGCGAGTCTGGCGCGATGTACGACGCCGCCTCGTCATCCTCTTTAGCGAGGATGGGCCGCTCGGCACACAGGAGCTCGGAACGGATGGCGGGGTCTAAGAGCTGCATGCTGCGCTCATAGTATTCCTGCACCGTGCGCAGCTGCGCGGCAAATCCGTCCCACAGGAAAGCGCGCAGGTCGAGCTTGTCGCCCATGGCGCAGAGCACATCGCTGCGAAAGCTGTATTTGTCCTGCGCGGCGCACTCGTCCACAAGGGAGATAAGAAGGTCGCGGCTCAGAAGGTAGATCTCCAGGCTGCGGCAGCCACTCGCCTTGTGCGGCGCGCAGCGCGTCTCGGTGATGCGGCCCGCTTCGTTGACGGTGAAATACGTGGCGTTTTCCACAAACTGGCCGCTCTCGGTGCAGACGCAGGTGATGTCCGCGCCGCTTTCGATGTGCGCGTCCAGCACCTTCTGCAGCGGCAGATTGATGATAAGGTCGCTGTCGGACAGGACGACGTACTTCTGCCGGATCTCGTGCAGGTACGACCGCACGCCCGAGAGCGCCTCCATCTTGCCGCGGAATTCCTCCACGCCGAACTTGCGCGCATCGGCAAAGGGCGGCAGCAGCTTGAGACCGCCGTTCTTGCGCGCCATGTCCCACGTCTTGCCGCTGCCGATGTGGTCGAGCAGGCTTTGATAGTTGCCGTGCAGCACAACGCCGACGTCTGTGATGCCCGCGCCCGCCATGTTGGAGAGCATGAAGTCGACCACGCGGTAGCGCCCGCCGAACGGCACAGAGCCGGGCATGCGCGCTTCGGTCAGCTCGCGAAGGCCGGGAGCCTTTTCATAGGCAAAGATGATGCCGTGCAGTCCGTTCATCGTACCGTCTCCTTTCCGTCCACGCTGCGCATGCGGTTGGCAGGCAGCACATAGTCATCCGCGACCGCCGCGCCGGGGCCGAGCACCGTGATGCCCCACTGCTCCGGCGGCACCGCCTCGGGCGGCGCGCCGACAAAGGCGTGCTCGCCGACGACGCCGTTCTCGCCGATGATGGCGTAGGAGACGCGCGCGTCCTTTTTGACGACCGCGCCGGGCATCAGGATGGAGTACTGGACGCTTGCGCCCTCCTCCACCGTGCAGCGCTCAGAGAGGACGGAGTTCTCCGCCTCGCCCTCGACCGTGCAGCCGCGCGCGACGACGCTGTGCTCCACGTGCGCGTTGACGCCTAAGTACGCCGGCGGCGCGGAGACGGAGCGGCCATAGATTGGCCAGTCCTTTTCGAGAAGATCAAGTCCGCTGCCGGTCGCGAGCATATCCATGTTCGCATCCCAAAGAGAGTCGAGCGTGCCAACGTCCTTCCAGTAGCCGGAGAAGCGGTACGCCGCCATCTTTTCCCCGTTTTGCAGCATCTTGGGGATGATGTTTTTGCCGAAGTCGTTGCTGCTCGCCTCGTCGCTCTCGTCCTCGATGAGGTATTGACGCAGCTTTTTCCACGTGAAGACGTAAATGCCCATCGACGCGAGGTTGCTCTTGGGATGCGCGGGCTTTTCCTCGAATTCCGTGATCGTGTCGTTTTCGTCCACGTTCATGATGCCAAAGCGCGGCGCATCCTCCCAGGGCACCTCCATAACGGAGATGGTACAGTCCGCGCCCGCTTTTTTGTGGTGGGCGAGCATCTTGGCGTAATTCATCTTGTAGATGTGGTCGCCCGAGAGGATGAGCACATACTCGGGGTCGTACATGTCGACAAAGCCGATGTTCTGGAAGATGGCGTTGGCCGTGCCCTTATACCACGACGCACCGCCCGCGCTCTGATACGGCGGCAGGATGTGCACGCCGCCGTCCGCGCGGTCGAGATCCCACGGCTGGCCCGAGCCGATGTAGCGGTTGAGCTCCAGCGGGCGGTACTGCGTCAGAACGCCGACGGTGTCGATGCCAGCGTTGGCACAGTTTGAGAGCGGAAAGTCAATGATGCGGAACTTGCCGCCAAACGGCACGGCGGGCTTCGCCATATTCTCCGTGAGCACGTAGAGACGGCTGCCCTGGCCGCCGGCAAGCAGCATGGCGATACATTCTTTCTTCACGCTTGTTCTCTCCTCCTTGTTTCGTTGCCGTCCGGTCACACCTCGGGCGGCTCGTTGGTTTTCTCCTCTTCCTGCCATTCGCCCTCGCCCGCGAAGAACACCGCACCGAGCGGTGGGATGGTCACGCACAGCGAGCAGGGCTTGCCGTGCGAGGGGATGGACTCGGTCAAAAGCTCTCCTTCGTTGCGCCAGTCGCCCGTGCCGCCGTATGCGGGAAGGTCGGTGGTAAACACCTCGCGGTACGTCTTTTTCGGCGGGACGCCGAAGCGGTAGTCCGCGCGCCCGACGGGCGAAAAGTTGACCGCCGCGATGAGCTCGCGCCCTTTCCGGTCGCGCCGGACGAAGACGACGACGTTGTTGTGGTTGTCGTCGGCGACGAGCCACTCAAAGCCCTCCCATGAAAAGTCAATGTCCCAAAGCGGGCTCTGCGACAGGTAAAAGCGGTTGATGTCCTTGAAAAACCGCTGGGTCTGCTGATTTTCTTTATTTTCGAGCAAATACCAGTCGAGCTGCGAGGCAAAATCCCACTCGTGCCACTGGCCCAGCTCCGCGCCCATGAACGTGAGCTTCTTGCCCGGATGGGCGAGCAGGTACGCCGTAAACGCGCGCACCCCCGCCAGCTGCCGCCAGTCGTCGCCCGGCATCTTGCCGCGAAGCGACCCCTTCATGTGCACGACCTCGTCGTGCGAGATCGGCAGGACGAAATTCTCCGAAAAGGCGTACATCAGCGAGAACGTGATGTCCTTGTGGTGGAACTGGCGGAACCAGGGGTCAAGCTTCAAATAGTGGCACATGTCGTTCATCCAGCCCATGTTCCACTTGAGGTTGAAGCCGAGGCCGCCATCCTTGGCGGGCCGTGTGACGAGCGGCCACGCGGTCGACTCCTCCGCGACCATCAGCGCGTTCGGGTCGACGGAAAACGCAGTCTCGTTGAGCGCGCGCAGGAAGTCGATGGCCTCTAAATTCTCGTGCCCGCCGTTGATGTTTGGCGTCCAACGGCCATTTTCGCGGCCATAGTCGAGGTACAGCATCGACGCGACCGCGTCCACGCGCAGGCCGTCCACATGGAACTCGCGCAGCCAGAACGCAGCAGAGGAAAGGAGAAAGCTCTTCACCTCGCCGCGGCCATAGTCGAACACACGCGTTCCCCAGCCCTCGTGCTCGCGCTTATTGGGGTCGGCGTATTCGTAGCAGGGCGTGCCGTCAAAGTCGATGAGGCCGTGCGCGTCCTTGCAAAAGTGCGACGGCACCCAGTCTAAAATGACGGAAATGCCCTTTTGGTGCAGATGGTCGACAAAGTACATAAAGTCCCTGGGCGTGCCGTAGCGCGACGTTGCGGCAAAATAGCCGGTGCACTGATAGCCCCAGGAATCGTCAAGCGGATACTCGGTGACGGGCATGAGCTCGACGCAGTTGTAGCCAAGATCCAGAACATAGTCTGCCAGCTCATGGGCAAGCGTGCGGTAATCGTAAAAATCACCGTTCTCGCGCCGCCGCCATGAGCCGAGATGGACCTCGTAAATGTTGAGCGGCGAGCGGTCGAGGGGTGCCTTTGCGCGGCTCGCGCGCCATTCGTCATCCCCCCAGCGGTAGCCGCCGAGGTCATAGAGCTTGCTGGCCGTACCGGGGCGGGTCTCGGCGTGGAAGGCGTAGGGGTCGGCCTTGAGGACCGTTTCGCCCGATTGTGCCGTCACGGCGAACTTGTAGGTATCGTAGCGCTTGAGGGACGGCACAAAACACTCCCAGAAACCGTCCGCGTTCTTTTCCATCGGGTGGGCGTAGCCGTTCCAGCCGCAGAAATCGCCCACAACGGACACATGCGCGGCGTTCGGCGCCCAGGTGCGGAAGACGTAGCCGTCTTTCCCCGACCGCCGCGTGCGGTGCGCGCCGAGATAGCGGTAGGCCTCGCTGTTCGTGCCGCCGTAAAAGGCTGCGGCGTCAAATCGTCTGCCGGTTTGTTTCATGCCTCTTGTCCTTTCTCCTCATAGAGCGTATGAGAGCGGCGCAGCATCTTATTCCTCATCCGGTGCGCGCTGCACTGCCGCGCCGCCGAGGCCGAAATCGTCCTCCACGCTCGCCGTGTCGCGGCGGAGCATATTTTCCATCACGCGGATATCGCTGTCGATGTCCATCGCCTCGTTGCGGTACAAATCGTCGAGCTGCTTGTCAAAGCCCTTGATGAGGGCATCCATCGTCTCTTCGATGCGCTCCTGCGCGCGGGAGAGATTCTCGCCCTCGATGCCCGCCTCTTCAAACTTGGCGTAGCTGTCAAGCAGCTTGAGCGTCGTGGGCAGGTAGTAATTGAGGAACGTCGCGGCCTGCTGCTGCTTTTCGGGATGCTCCTCGACCTCGCGGAAAATTTTGCCCGCAACGGTCTCGAGATGGTCGATCTTCTCGCTCAGCACGGGGTCGGCGATGCGGTCGTTGGCCGAGCGGATGGCGCGCAGCGCGCCCGCATAGCCCTCGTTGGCCTCCTTGGGCGTGACGTTTTCCTTTTTCGCGGTCGCATTCGCGTAGTCGGCAAAGGCGTCGGCGCTGCGGAAGAAGATGCCGCGGCCGCTGTCTAAGTACGCGCCCGCGCCGAGCAGACCCTTTTCGACCATGTAGTCAAGGTCACTCTCGATCTTTTTGCGGCTCTTGCCCGTCACGGCGCAGAGTTCGTCCACAGCAATGTAGCCGCGCTTGCCCATCACGGCAAGGTAGCGCGCAACACGTGCGCTGCGTCGCTTCATCCGCTGCCCGGCGACGAGCATGGCAACGCCGCCGGCAAAAAAGCCGCACATAGGGAAAAGCTCTTCCATCATGTAGGAATACCAGCCGTAGGCGATGACCTCGCCCAGCATGGTCACAAGGCTGATACCAAAGATCGCAGTGATGGCAGCGCCCACGATCGAGAGGATGCGGGAGGTCTTGTCCGAAGCCTTCGGCGCGCGGTTCATCTTCTTCGCCGTCTTTACGACGGTCTTTTCTACCTTGTTCGTACTGCGCGCCGTAACATTCGCGTTCGGACTGGTGCTCGTGCGCGTGCCGCTGCGCGGCGAACTCACCTTTTTCGGCTTGTCCGAGAGCTTGGAGATGAGCGCGATGAGGCCGATGGGCCACAGGCCGAAGGCAAACAGCGCCGCAATGATGATCCAGCCGCCGACGTCGACATCGTTCTTTTTCTTCGTTTTTCCGCCGCTCTCGTCAAAGCGGAACGAACCGGTCTCGGGATCGTATTCAAAATCCTTGCTCATTTATCTGTTCTCCTTTTTCTTGCCCGCTCTCGCGGCGCGCTCGCGCTCAAAGTCGACGATCTTCGTCTTTTTACCTGTCTTTTCGTCCAGCACATAGAGCGTATTGAGCTGGGATTTTAGGTTCGCCTTCACCGAGTCGATGTAGTCGCGGCGCAGCTGCGCCTGCTCCTCCTTCTCCTCGTCGGTCAAGCCTTCAGCTTTGGCCTTGTGCGCCAGCGCGTTGATGCGCGCGATCTTTTCATCCATCGTCATTGTTTGATTCTCCTTACAGGTATCGGCGCAGAAGCAGCGCCGTTCTTCCTTTTTTACTCAGGCCGCCGACCTCGGCGACCTCGAACTTGCCGAGGCCGCGGGCGGAGATCACATCCCCCTGCGCGACGGGGGCGTCGCTCTTGAGCGTTTCGCGGTAGTTGAGCTGCACGCGGCCCGAGGAAATGAGCTCCTGCGCCTTGCCGCGGCTCATCGAAAAGCCGCTCGCCGCCACGGCGTCGAGCCGCAGTGTCGAGACCGTGTCGCGAATCTCCTTGACCTTGAGCTCGGGGACGCTCAAGTCTGAAAGCTCGATCTCGCTGACCGAGAGCTTCACGCGCCCCGCGCTCGTCACGTTTTGCAGCAGATACGGCGCGATATCGCGCGAGACGATCAAATCGCACGAGCCCTCCGACACCAAAATGTCGCCGAGCTTTTCGCGCGTGACGCCCTGCGCCATCAGCGAGCCGAGAAAGTCGCGGTGCGTCAGCGTATCTTCCTTGCGATACGTGCAGCGGAGCGCCGTCATGTACTCGCTCTCGTCGGCCTCCTCCTGCCAGTCGGGCAGAAAGAGGAGCATTCTCCGCTCCGCGCGCTCATAGCCGCCGCGAAAGGCGCAGCCGTCATGAATGGCGGCGGCGTGCAGTAGGTCCTGCGCGCTGCGCTGCTCAGCGGGGCTCAAAAAGTCCGTCGCCGACGGGATATTGCGGTTTCTGCTCTGCTCACACTTGTCCAGAATGTGCGCCAGCAGCACGCGCTCATCGCCATTGCGCGCGGCGCGATCCAAAAGCTGCCGTCTGTCCATCATGCTTTCCCATTCTGCGTGCGCCAGAGGGACGCATACTCGCCGTTTTGCGCGAGCAGCGCCTCGTGGCTGCCCTGCTCGGCGATGCGGCCATTCTCGACAACGAGGATGCGGTCCGCCGAGCGGATGGTCGAGAGGCGGTGCGCGATCACAAGCGTCGTGCGCCCACGCGCGAGCTCGTCGAAAGCGTGCTGAATTTTGACCTCCGTCACGCTGTCGAGCGCGCTCGTCGCCTCGTCCAGAATGAGGATGGGCGGGTTTTTGAGGAAGATGCGCGCGATGGACACGCGCTGCTTCTGTCCGCCGGAGAGCATCGTGCCGCGCTCGCCGACATAGGTGTCGAAGCCGTGCGGCATGGCCATGATATCATCGTAAATCTCCGCGCGCTTCGCCGCTTCGACGATCTCCTCGTCCGTCGCGTCGGGGCGGCCATAGCGGATATTCTCGCGCACCGTGTCGGCAAAGAGGAACACATCCTGCTGTACGATGCCGATGGCGCGGTGAAGAGACGACTGCGTAAGAGAGCGCACATCTTCCCCGTCGATACGGATCGCGCCCTCGCTCACCTCGTAAAAGCGCGGGATGAGCTGGCAGAGCGTCGACTTGCCTCCGCCGGAGGGGCCGACGATGGCGAGCATCTCGCCAGGCCTTATATGCACGCTCACGTCGTGGAGCACGCCTTCATTCTCCTCGCCCTCGTAAGAAAAGCTCACATGGTCGACGTCGATCTCGCCGCGGCAGTGTTCGAGCTCCTTCGCGTCCGGTGCGTCCTTGAGCGCGGACTCGACGCGCATGAGTGCCGTGAAGCGCTCAAGACCTGCAAAGCCACGAGCAAAAATCTCAGAGAAATTCGCGAGCTTTCGCACGGGGTTGATGAACGTTGCGATGTAAAGGGAAAACGTGATGAGGTCAATGTAGTTCATCTCGCCGCGCATGATGAGATAGCCGCCCACCGTGATGACGGCGGCGGAGAGCAACGTCATAAAAAATTCCATCGTCGCGTTGAACACACCCATCTCGTGGTGGAATTTGCGCTTGGAGACCTTGAATTCCTCGTTCGCCGCGTTGAATTTGTCGATCTCCTCTTCCTCGTTGGCAAAGGCGCGCGCCGTGCGGATGCCGGAGAGCGACGACTCGATGCCGACGTTGATGGCGGCAGTCTTCTGCTTCTCGCCGCGCGAGGCTGCCGTCATCTTGCTGCGGCGCGACATGATGACCGCGATGAATACCGGCAGGATGCACGCCACGACCAGCGCGAGCCGCCACTCGATGGAAAACAGGATGGCGAGCGCGCCGACGATCGTCAGCGTCGAAATGAGCAGGTCCTCGGGGCCGTGGTGGGCGAGCTCCGTGATCTCGAAGAGATCGCTCGTCAGCCTGCTCATGAGCTGGCCCGTGCGGTTGTGGTCAAAGAAGCTGACGTCCAGCTCCTGCACGTGCGTGAAAAGGTCGCGGCGGATGTCCGCCTCCACCAGAATGCCGAATGTGTGTCCCCAGTAAGAAATGACATAGTATAAAAGCGCGCGCACAATGAACGCCGCCATCATCACGCCCATCACGATAAAAAACGTGCGGTACTGCTGATTCGGCAAAAGGTCGTACATCGACTTGCGCGTCACGAGCGGGAAGGCGAGATCGATGAGCGCAACGACCGTCGCGCAGACAAGGTCCATGATAAACAGGCCGCGGTGCGGCTTGAAGTAGGTGAAGAGAATGGAAAGCGGCTTTTTCTGCTGAAATTCACGGGTCGTCATATGGTCGATAGCTCCTGCAAATACTTTTTCAAGGTAATTGTAGCACAGGCGGGCAGTGCTTGCAAGGAAAGCCGCCCCTTTTTGCGTAAAAAAAGAACGGCCCCCGGCCGTTCTTTTTTCTCTTTACTTGATGCGCACCGTGATGGTCAGCACCGCGCCGCCAACGGTGGCCGTCACAGTCGTGGTACCCACCTTGGCAGGCGTGATCAAGCCGTCCGCCGAGATGGACAGGACGCTCGCGTCCGCCACCGCCCAGGTCGCGGCCGCGTCCGTGCCGGAAACGCTCAGGCGGATGGTCTCGCTCGGCTTGATCGTGCAGTCAAAGTTGCCGTTTCCGTCCTTGGGCAGCGTCGTACCGACGTTCGTCTTGATGCTCAGGGCCGAGGCATCCACCGTCGGGGTGGATGGGGTTGTCGTGGTGCCGGGATTGGTGGCAGTTGTGTCGCTGCTGTTTGCAGGATCATTTGCGTTCGGCTCATCACCGGTGTTCGGGTCAGTGGTGCCGCCGTTGTTCGCGTTCGGATCGTCCGTGTTCGTATTGCTGTCGTCGGGCGTATTGACATCGTCCTGCACGCCGGGGGTATCGTCGTCGTCGGCGGGCGTGATCTTTGCGACGATCTTGTCACCAAAGAGCGACCAGCTCAGAAGCAGCAGCACGACGACGAGCACCGCCGCCATCGCGCCGCGGACGGACTGCGTCTGCTTTTTATCCGAAACGCGCCGGCCGCCGCTCTGTTTGCTGGAGTTGTACTTGATCTTACGGGGATGGTCTCCCTCCTCGCAGAACGGGCATCTGCGATAGCTGGGGGAATATTCTTCGCCGCAGCGCGGGCACTTGAGAAGATTCATGCCGACGCTCCTTTCTTTTGTCAAAATAGAGTCTCTGCGCGCGAGCACACACGGTGCCGCGTTCCTTTACATAATACTTGCTTTTTTGTCCCGCGTCAACCGAAACACGTAAATTTTTGCCGCATTCCGCCGCGCGGCCTTGCTTTTTCGCCAAAGTCTTCCTATAATCGACTTAACAACAAACGATTCATGGAGGGTCTGGCGATGAACACCATCTTCATTGGCATTGCAGGCGGCACCGGCTCGGGCAAAACGACGCTCACCGAGCATCTGAAGCAGCACTTCGGCGACGATATCAGCGTCGTGCACCACGACAGCTATTATAAATATCAGGACAGGCCCTTTGAAGAGCGCTGCAAGCAGAATTACGACCACCCCCGACGCTTTCGAGACCGATCTGATGGTCGAGCAGCTTAAGGAGCTCAAGGCGGGCAAGGCCATCCGCTGCCCTGTCTACTCCTACGCAGACCACCAGCGCACAAGTGAGACCGAGCTCATCCGGCCGAGCAAGGTCGTCATCGTCGAGGGCATCCTCATTTTCCAGGACCCGCGGCTGCGCGAAATGCTTGACATCAAAATTTTTGTCGAGACCGACGCCGACGTGCGCATTCTGCGCCGCGCGCTGCGCGACGTGCGCGACCGCGGCCGCACGCTCGAGAGCGTCATCACGCAGTATTTGACGACCGTCAAGCCCATGCACGAGCAGTTCGTCGAGCCGAGCCGCAAGTATGCCGATATCATTGTGCTTGAAGGCGGCCACAACTTAGTCGCCCTCGACATGATCATGCAGCGCATCGCCAGCCACATCGCCTCCGCCGACTAACGCAGCGGTTAAAAAAGTCTCGCAGAGTTTTACCCGCAAGGGGTACGCGGCATCCGTAAGGCGGCAGAGCCGCCAACGGCTGCCCAGGCGTCCGCAGACACGAAATTAATTGGAATCCGTTTTTCCGGCGGCGTGTACGCCGGAAAAACACTTCTCGCTCCGCGCGTGTCGCAGCCGCCTTTCGGGCGGCAAGGCGCAAAGCGGAACGCATCTTTCTCAAAAAAGAGGGACGCAGCTTTCAGCTGCGTCCCTCTTTTTTGAATATCTTTTACACTCCCGCGAAGTGGAACACGACGCCGATCACCGCGGAGACTCCGATAAAGACGATCGGGTGCAGGTCCTTGGTCTTTTTGATGTAGCGCGTGAAGACGAGCAGCACCAGCGCAAGGATGATGCCGCGCCAGCTGATCGCGCCGTCCCACGAGAATTTCATCAGGATGGAATCCTCCTGCGACGCGCTCGTGATCCCGGCGATCACCTGAAGCATCACGCCCGCGCAGGCCGCGCCGATCAGGCCGGTGGAGGCGGGACGAAGGCCGTAGAATGCGTTGGCGACATACTGGCTGTCGCGGAATTTGGCGAGCATCGCCGCAACGATCAAAATGACGATGATCGACGGTGTCACCTCGCCGATGGTGGCGACGATCGCGCCCGGCACGCCGCCGGCCGTATAGCCGACATAGGTCGCCATGTTGATGCCGACAGGACCCGGCGTCGATTCCGACACAGCCAGCATGTTCATCAGGTCCGTCTGCGAAAACCAGCCCGTGGTCGCCCCGATATCCTTAAGGAACGGCAGCGTCGCCATGCCGCCGCCGATGGCAAACAGGCCCGTTTTGAAAAATTCCCAGTATAAGCGAAGATACAAGGTCATTTTGCCGCCCTCCCCTCAAGATTTTTCAGCACGATGCCGGACATCGCCGAGAGCAGCACGAACCACACCGGCGAAACGCTCAGCAGCATATTCCCCAGCAGCACGATAACAAAGATGACCGCCGTGCGCTTATCCACGACCGACTTTTTCAGCAGCTTGAGCACAGCGTTCAGGATGAGCACGCATACACACACCTGAATGCCTGCAAAGGCGTTCTGCACCCAGGCAAGGTGGGCAAAGTTCGTAATGAGTCCCGCCAGGATCGTGATAATGACGAGCGAGGGGAATACCACGCCGAGCGTCGCGGTGATGCCGCCCATCGCGCCTTTTCTCTTCTGTCCGACAAATGTCGCCGTGTTGACGGCGATGATGCCCGGTGTGCACTGACCGATGGCAAAATAGTCCACCAGCTCTTCTTCCGTTGCCCAGTGCTTATTCTGCACCACCTCGCGCTCGAGGATCGGCAGCATCGCCATACCTCCGCCAAAGGTCATCACGCCGATCTTGGCAAAGGTGAGAAACAGTTCCAAAAGTTCCTTCAAAACACTTTCTCCTTACTCCACATATCCGTAAAGGCCGCGCACGGACACCTCACCCGTGCGGACGGTCTCGACCGTCCCGTTTTCGCGGCGCACGATGAGGCCGAACTCCTCGTCCACGTCAAGCGCCGTGACTTTCTCCTTCGTATCCTGCCACAAAAGCTGCACCTCGCGCCCGATGGTCACGCAGCGGCGGCGGTATTCGTCGAGATACCCGCTCGTCTCTCCGGATCTGAGCGCCGTATAAAGCGCATCGAGCTCCTCGATCATCGCCGCGGACAGCTCCGCGCGCGAAATGAGCCTGCCCGTCTCGCGCAGGATGGACGTTGCGATCTTCGAGACCTCGCCGGCGAAGTCCTCCTCGCGCTGGCTGACGTTGAAGCCGATGCCCGCCACGACATACTGGAGCTCGCCGGTCTCACCCTCGACGCTCAGCTCGGTCAAAATGCCGCAGAGCTTTCTGCCGTTCAGGATGAGATCGTTTGTCCACTTGATCTGCGAGTGCGTCCCCGCCACGCGGTCGACCGCGCGGCTCATCGCAACGGCGATGAGACCCGTGAGCGGCATCAGCTGCGACGGCGCAAGCTTCGGACGCAGCAAGATCGACAGGTAAACGCCCTTACCCGCCGCACTCTGAAAGCTGCGGCCGCGGCGACCGCGGCCGCTCGTCTGCTCCGCCGCGACGGCGACGGTACCGTCCGGCGCGCCGTCGAGCGCAATGCGCTTTAAGTAGGCGTTTGTCGAGTCGATGGAATCAAAGCAGTCGATGCGCTTGCCGACGGTTTCGACAGGTCCCAAGTAGCTGCGCACGGTCTGCTCGGTCAGCGTGTCGGGCAGCGACTTGAGGCAGTAGCCGCGTCCCGTGACGGCGTCGATCTCGTACCCCTGCGCGCGCAGGGCGGAAATGCTCTTCCAGATGGCCGCGCGCGTGATGCCGAGCTCGGCGCTGACGGCCTCGCCGGAGACGAAGTGTCCCTTTTCCCGCAGCAGCAGCGCCAAAACAGTCTCTTTTCCCATAGCGTCCTCCGTTACAAAATGTAACCGAAATTGTTACCCTTTTGAGGTTGACAGTCGGCGGCTTATCGCTTACGATTGACATAAAATATCAAACGCTGCGTTTTTCGCAGCCGCCGTCTTAGGATTGTAGCACGCTTGCCGCCGCATGTAAACCAAAATCTCATGTTTTGGCTTACCCGGCGGTTTCTTGACGAATTCCTGATTTTTCCATTGCCGCGCTCCGCCCCGGCGTGTACAATAAGACGCTGACAAATTATGACAGGAGTTTCCCCGTGAGCTTTTCCGACCTTACGTTTCTTTTTTATTTTCTGCCGCTGTTTTTCGCGGTCTATTACATTCTGCCCTTTCGCTTCAAAAATGCTGCGCTCGTGCTGGGCAGCTTTGCCTTCTACTTCATCGGCGCGGGCGCGCGCGACACACTGCTGCTGTCCGGCGTGCTGCTTCTGCACTACGCCCTCGCCCGCGCAATGGCGCGGAAAGAAGTCCGCACGCGAAAAGCACTGCTGATCATCGCGCTGGCGGCGGACCTCTTTTGCCTCGTGTATTTCAAGTACGCCGCATTTATTCTGGAAAATCTGGGCAAACTGACGGGGACGGCGTTCTCCCTTGTCGAGCTTGCGCTGCCGCTCGGCGTCAGCTTCTACCTCTTCCAGAGCGCGGGGTACCTCATCGACGTCTATCGCGGCGAGGAGGCGGAGAAAAACCTCATCGACTACGCCGCTTTCACCATCGCGTTCCCCCAGCTCACGATGGGGCCGATCTTACGCTGCCGCGAATGGCGCGGCGCACTGAAGGAACGCACGATCACGCGCGAGGACGTATTCTCCGGCTTTGAGCTCTTTGTTGTCGGCCTGTGCTTCAAAGTGCTGCTCGCCGACCAGCTCGCGCCGCTGTGGGCATCGCTCGAGCGCATCGGTTACGAATATTTGTCGACGCCGCTCGCATGGCTCGGCGCGGTGAGCTACAGCTTGCAGCTCTACTTTGACTTTTCCGGCTATTCTCTTATGGCGATGGGCCTCGGGCAGATGCTCGCGCTGCCTGTGCCGCGCAACTTTGACCTGCCCTACACCGCGCGCTCGGTGAGCGAGTTCTACCGCCGCTGGCACATCACGCTCGGCACATGGTTTCGCGACTATGTCTACATCCCGCTCGGCGGCAGCCGCAACGGCAATGCCCGCACGGTGCTCTCGCTCACGGTCGTGTGGTTTTTCACCGGCCTCTGGCACGGGGCGAGCTGGAATTTTGTCCTCTGGGGTGTGATGCTGCTTGGATTCATCCTGCTCGAAAAGTTCTGTATCGGCGATTTTCTCAAGGAGCATAAAGTGCTCTCGCACGTCTATCTCCTCTTCGTCATCCCGCAGACGTGGGTCATTTTCCGCATCACGCGCTTAAAGGATGTCGGCGCGTATTTTTCCCGCCTGTTCCCGCTGTTCGGCGCACACAGCGCCGTGTCTGCGCAGGATGCGCTCAAGCTGCTCTCATCCTACTGGTGGCTGCTGCTGCTCGCCATCTTCTTCTGTCTGCCGCAGCCGCGCCGCTTTTATGAAAAGCACCGCGGCAGTTTACTCGTCCAGCTCCCGCTGTTTCTGCTCTTCTGGGTGTGCGTGTACTTCATCGCCACCTCGTCGGGCAACGCCTTCCTCTATTCCCGTTTCTAAGGAGACCTTTCATGTCCTCTCGTCCCTTTTTCCTGCTGCCGCTGTGCTTTGTCAGCGCGCTGGCGCTCAACGTTTACGCCGCGCTCGATCCCACCGGCGTATATCAGGACTATCTTGAAAAACTGGATGCCGCGACGCCACCCGTCGCGGCAATGGCCACAGCGGCCGCAGACGGGGTCTACCCGTGGAGCGAGCCCAAAGCGCCCGAACCTCCTCCCGTCCCAGACCCCGCTCCGCTTCCGGACCCGGAACCGGAGCCCAAACCGGAAGAGCCCGACTCCCCCTTCACCACGGTGGACGCGAGCTACTTTGACGACGCGCTGTTCATCGGCGACTCGCACACCGACGGCTTCAAGGACTATGCGGGCCTCAATAACGCCGACTACCTCTGCCACAACGGCCTGACGGTCTGGTCGGCGGTCGAAAAGGCGGAGTTCCCCGGCAAGCAGACGCTTGCGCAGGCGCTCTCCGACAAGCACTACGGCAAAATTTACCTGATGCTCGGCATCAACGAGCTCGGTACCGGCACGGCGGAGAGCTGGGCCGCACAGTACAAGGTCCTGCTCGACGAAGTACGCGAGCTCCAGCCTGACGCCATCATCTTTTTGCAGGCCATCTTCCACACGACGCAGGAAAAGTCCGACGCGACGTTCTTTAAGAATTCGACCATCGACGCACGCAACGCCGAACTCCAAAAGCTCGCCGACAACGAAACGGTCTTCTACATCGACTGCAATCCCGTCTTCGACGACTCTACCGGCGCGCTGACGCCGGAATACTCTGGCGACGGCGTCCACGTCAAGGCCGCGTACTATCCGATGTGGAGAGACTATCTCTTCCAGTTTGGCGTCGTAAGATAGCTTCAAGAAAGCGGTGAAGCCGCTTTCTTGAGAAAGTTTCGCTGCGCTCTGCGCGGCGCAAATTTTACGAGACTTGATACGTTAAAAAAGGAACCGCTCTTCGAGCGGTTCCTTTTTTGCATTGCTTCGTTTTATTCGTGCTTGACCTTATAGCCGCGGTTCAATCTCATTTCGAGCGCGTCGAGCTCTTCGTAGAGCTCAGGCGGCACCTTGCCGATCTTCTCGTAATACTCACGCGCGTCCTCGCACTCCTGGAGCCAGAGCTCGCGGTCGACCGAGAGCAGGCGGCGCATGTCGTACATCGACATTTCAAGCCCCTCCATGTCGATATCGTGGGTGTTGGGTTCGTAGCCGAGCGCGGTCTCCGCCGCGCCGATCTCATCGTCGGCGCGCGAGATGATCCATTGTAAAACACGCATATTGTCGCCAAAGCCGGGCCAGGCGAAGTTGCCGTCCTCGTCGGTGCGGAACCAGTTGACGTTGAAGATCTTCGGCGGCTTGGGGATCTTCTTTCCCATGTCGAGCCAGTGCTGCCAGTAGTCGCCCATGTGGTAGCCGCAGAACGGCAGCATCGCCATCGGGTCGCGGCGCACGACGCCGACGCGGCCCGTCGCCGCGGCGGTGGTCTCCGACGCCATGATTGAGCCGATAAACACGCCGTGCTGCCAGTTGAAGGACTGGTAAACGAGCGGCGCGGTCTTCGCGCGGCGGCCGCCAAAGACAATGGCGCTGATGGGCACGCCCTCGGGATTGTCAAACTCGGGGCTCAGACACGGGCAGTTGCGCGCGGGCGCGGTGAAGCGGCTGTTGGGGTGCGCGGCCTTTTCGGGGCTCTGCGGCGTCCAGGGACGGCCGCGCCAGTCGATGGCGCGCGCGGGCGGCGTCTTGTTGAGTCCCTCCCACCAGACGGTGTTGTCGCTGAGGTCAAGCGCGACGTTCGTGAAGATCGTGTCCTTGTGCGTAGAGATGAGCGCGTTGGGGTTCGACTTCATGGATGTGCCGGGCGCGACGCCGAAAAAGCCGTTTTCGGGGTTCACGGCCCAGAGTCTGCCGTCCTTGCCGACGCGCAGCCACGCGATATCGTCGCCCACGCACCAGACGCGCCAGCCCCACCGCTGCAGGCCCTCGGGCGGGATGAGCATGGCGAGGTTCGTCTTGCCGCAGGCGGAAGGGAAGGCGGCGGAGATGTACTTGATCTCGCCGCGCGGGTTCTGGATGCCGAGGATCAGCATGTGCTCGGCCATCCAGCCCTCTTGACGGCCGAGGTTCGAAGCGATGCGCAGCGCGAAGCACTTCTTGCCCTGAAGCACGTTTCCGCCATAGTTCGAGTTCATCGAGATGATCGTATTGTCCTGCGGGAAGTGGACGATGTACTTGTTGTCCTTGTCGAGGTTGCACTGGCAGTGCAGGCCCTTGATAAAGCCCTCATCGTCGCCGAGCGCGTCGCACACGGCCTTGCCGATGCGGGTCATGATGTGCATGTTGAGCACGACGTAAATGGAGTCGGTCAGTTCAAAGCCGTATTTGGCGAACGGAGAGCCGATGATGGACATGGAGTACGGGATGATGTACATGGTGCGGCCCTTATAGGCGCCGTCGGCCAGAGCGTACATTCTTTCGTACATTTCCTTGGGCTCTACCCAGTGGTTCGTGGGGCCTGCGTCCTCTTCCTTTTCACAGCAGATGAACGTGCGGTCCTCCACGCGCGCCACGTCGTCGGGGTCAGTGCGGTGCAGGTAGCATCCCGGGAGCTTGTCCGGGTTGAGCTTGATGAGGATGCCCTCCTTGACGGCCTGCTCGCGCAGCGCGTCGAGCTGTTCCTCTTCCCCCGTGATCCAGACAATCTTGTCCGGCTTGGTGATGGCGGTCATTTCGTCGATCCACGACAAAACGGCCTTGTTGTTCGTCAAATTCGTCATTTGTTCTTTCCCTCGTAGCATGTTCACGGTGTAATGAAAAAGAAAAATTTTGCACCGCGTCTTGTGTGGTGTGCTGTGCCGCTTTGGGGCGGCAGGGAGCTAACCGATGCACAGGAAAAATGGCTGCTATTGAGTTTGACTCCTTTCTGCCGAAAATTGTAGCAGAATGTCTTATCAATAGCAACCATATGGCTTATCAATTTTTTAAATAGATGATACTGCGTTATCACACTAACGCATGGATTGCCTTCGCCAGCGCGGCGAATTCACTGAGCCCCAGCCGCTCGCCGCGGATGTTGGCCTCTAAGCCGCAGGACGTGACCGCCTGCGTGACCTGCTCTTTTGTGAGCTGGCTTCCGAACGCCGTCATCAGGCTGTTGACAAGCGTCTTGCGCCGCAGGGCGAACGCGGCGTACACCACGCGGAAGAAGAACTTCTCGTCCTCGACCTCGACCGGAGGCTCCCTGCGCACGACGGCGCGCAGCACGGCGGACGTGACCTTCGGCTGCGGCTCGAAGCACTCGCGCGGCACGGCGAACAACAGCTCCGGCTCGGTGTAATACTGCATGAAGACGGAGAATGCGCCGTAGGCGCTCGTGCCCGGCGCGGCGCAGAGGCGCTCGGCGACCTCCTTCTGCACGAGCACCGTGATGCTCTCAAAGCACTTCGACTCGATGAGCGCGGTAATGGCGGGCGTCGTGATGTTGTAGGGCAGGTTTGCGCACACGATGGGCGTGAGGCCTGCGAATTTTTCACGCACAAGCGCAGGGATATCGGTTTTCAAAATATCGGCGGACACGACCTCGAAGTTGTCAAAACGCGCCATGGTCTCGTCCAGGATCGGCAGCAGCGTCTTGTCAAGCTCCACGGCCACCACCTTGCCCGCGCGCTCGCAGAGCTCGTGGCTCAGTGCGCCGATGCCAGGGCCGATCTCGAGCACGCCGTTCTGCTCGTTTGCGCGCGAGCTCTCGGCGATCTCATAGGGGATGGCGGGGTCGATCAAAAAGTTCTGCCCCATGGACTTTGAAAAATGAAAACCGTGGCGCTTTAAGAGCGCCTCGATGGCAGCTTTGTCATTGCGTTCCATAGCGTGGTTCCTTTCTGCGCGCTGGGCGTAAAAAATTGTAAAATGATTCTACCATATTTTGCGCAAAAGAGTAGTAAAAATTTTTCCCGTGTGATAAAATGCAGAAATCTCAGAAAAAGAGGGAGACTTTCATGGAGCTCACACCGCAAATTCTGATCGTTGTTCTGCCGCTCATCTTTCTTGGCGGCTTTGTCGACTCCGTCGCCGGCGGCGGCGGACTTATCACGCTTCCCGCCTATCTGATGGCCGGTATCCCCGCGCATCTTGCAATGGGGACAAACAAGGTCGTCAACGGCACCGGCACGGCGCTCGCCTCGTTCAAATACTTTCGCGGCGGCAAGGTCCTGCTGCGTCCCGCCATCGTCTCGGGGATCGGCGCGCTGCTCGGCGCGGCCATCGGCACAAAGATCGCTCTGCTCATCAACGAGGACATTCTGAAGATCATGATGCTCGTCGCGCTGCCCTGCGCGGCGATCCTGCTGATGCTCAAAAAGGACTTCGGCAAGGAAAATGACGCACCCGCGCGCGAGTACACGCCGCAGCAGGAGCTGACGCGCGCCGCGCTCATCGGTTTGGGTCTTGGCTGCTATGACGGGCTCATCGGCCCGGGCACGGGCACGTTTATGATCATGGCGTTTACGATGGCACTTTCGATGGACCTCCTCACGGCGTCGGGCTGCGCGAAGATCGCAAACCTCTGCTCCAACGTCGCCTCGGCGGTGCTGTTCATCTTCAGCGGCAAGGTCTGGTGGCTGCTGGCGCTCCCCGCGGCGGCCTGCAATATGCTGGGCGCCTACTGCGGCGCGCGCTACGCCATGAAGGGTGGCAGCAAGCGCGTGCGCGGCATGATCTTTGTCGTGCTGGGGCTTCTCTTCATCAAGATGGGCTACGAGCTGCTGTTCTGAAAAGACGAATTCTATATAAAAAAGCGGACAGTCAAGGCTGTCCGCTTTTTTCAGTTCTTCAGGCTGTGCAGCGGCGCGGGAATTCTGCCGCCGCGCGCAATGAACTCCGCGCTCGAATAAGGGTGGACCGCCTGCACCGGTGCCGAGCCGAGAAGTCCGCCGAACTCCACCGTATCGCCCACCTTACAGCCAGGCGCAGGGATGACGCGCACCGCAGTCGTCTTCATGTTGATCATGCCGATGGCCGCCTCATCGGCGATGATGGCAGCAATGGTCTCTGCGCTCGTGTCGCCCGGAAGCGCGATCATGTCAAGTCCTACGGAGCACACGCAGGTCATCGCCTCCAGCTTGTCGAGCGTCAGCGCGCCGGACGACGCCGCGGCGATCATGCCCTCGTCCTCGCTGACGGGGATAAATGCGCCGGATAAGCCGCCCACCGAGGAGGACGCCATCACGCCGCCTTTTTTCACCGCGTCGTTGAGCAGGGCGAGCGCGGCGGTCGTACCGTGCGTGCCGCAGACCTCAAGCCCCATTTCCTCCAGAATGCGGGCCACGCTGTCGCCGACGGCGGGCGTGGGCGCAAGGGAAAGATCGACAATGCCAAACGGCGTATCGAGCCTGCGGCTCGCCTCCTGCGCGACGAGCTGACCCATGCGCGTGATGCGGAACGCCGTTTTCTTCACGGTCTCCGCCACCACGTCGAACGGCTGGCCCTTGACGCTTTGCAGCGCGTGATACACAACGCCCGGCCCGGAAACGCCGACATTGATCACTTTCTCCGGCTCGCCCACGCCGTGGAACGCGCCCGCCATGAAGGGGTTATCCTCTACCGCATTGCAGAAGATCACAAGCTTGGCGCAGCCAAAGCCGCCCTGCTTTTCCGTGAGCGCCGCCGTCTTTTTCACCGTCTGCCCCATCAGGGCGACAGCATCCATGTTGATTCCCGCCTTGGACGAGCCGACGTTGACTGATGAGCACACAAGGTCCGTACAGGCCAGCGCCTCGGGGATCGCAGCGATCAGCTTCCGGTCGGCGTCCGTCATGCCCTTTTGCACAAGCGCCGAAAAACCGCCAATAAAGTTAACACCGACATTTTTGGCCGCGCGGTCAAGCGCCTTGGCAAACGGGACATAGTCTTCCGTCTCCGACGCGGCGGCGACCAGCGCGATGGGTGTGACGGAAACCCGCTTATTGACGATGGGAATGCCGAATTCCCGCTCGATCTCTTCTCCCGTTGCGACCAGGCGCTCTGCATAGCGGCTGATCTTGTCGTAGATCTTTTCACACGCACGCTCTGCGCTTCTGTCCGCGCAGGAGAGGAGCGAGATGCCCATCGTGATCGTGCGGATATCCAGGTGCTGCTGGTCGATCATACGGATCGTTTCCAGAATATCATTGCGGCTTAGCATGATTCTTTCCCTCCCCGCTCAGATCTTGTGCATTGCGTTGAAGATGTCCTCCCGCTGCATGCGGATCGCAATGTCCATCTCCGTGCCGAGGGCGCTCAGCTTTTCCGTCAGTTCCGTAAAAGAGAGCGAACAATTTTCGAGATCCGCCAGCATGACCATGGTGAAATTTTCCTGCAAAATCGTCTGGCTGATATCCAGAACGTTCACGTTCCACTTTGCCAGCAGCGAGCTGACGCCCGCGATAATACCGACCTGATCTTTCCCCAGTACCGTGATAATGGCTTTCATCCTGTGTTCTCCTTTCAGTTCCTTCCGGTAATTGTATCATGTCACTGCAATAAAGTAAATGTTCCGGATGCGCAACATACGCATCCGGAACATACATTTATCGTACTATTCGACAAACCGCCCCGCTCAGTCGAGGAAGTAGACCGTCGAGTTCTTCTGGCGGCCGAATTGCTTGCACTCCTGATAGGAATTCATATAGAGGTCGATCGCCGCGCCGCGCACGCCGGTGTCCTCAGCCACAGCGTTGCCGTAGGTGTAGCCCGACGAGCCGACGATGAACATCTCGGTACCGAGGGGAATGACCTTCTTATCCACTGCGACGGTGCCGACGTGGACCGTCGTGCCTGTGGCCGTTCTGGTGCCCACGCCGCCGTAGCCCGCGGTATAGGCCGTGCAGGTGACCTTCATCGAGCCGGAGAAGTGGACGGAATCGCCGGACTTCATCAGAAGATAGCCGCTGCCGTCGCTCTCGGTGACAACGGACTTGACCGTGTCGCCGCTCTGCGCCTTGTCGACGAGCGTGCCGGTGTAGGTGATCTCCGCGACGGAGGTGTCGTTCTTCTCCTCCACCGCCTGGCGGGAGACAAACTGGCCGTCGGCATACACGACCTCATAAACGATGTCGCGCGTGCCGTCGATGCCCTGCTGGACGACCTGCGTCTCGCCCTTAGGGATGCGGTACGACGTGGAGGTCAGCGTGGTGTGGGGAGCCGCCTCGGTGGCGGTCTCATAGTAGGTGAAGTCAGAGGCAACGGTGATCTCGACCTCTTCCTCCGTGACGTCGACCAGCACCATCTCAAGCGGGCTGACCGAGATCTGCAAACGGCGCAGCAGCTCGCTGACGCGCTCGCCGTTTCTCGTGGTGGCGTACTCGATATCGTCGCCGTGTGTCACCGTCACCTTTTCACCGGCAGGGAGCGTGACCTCCGCGTCACCGCTCTGCGCGCCGGTGACAATGACGCGCTCCTGCGGGATGTCCGTCGTGCCGTCGAGCACGCTGACCGTATCGCCGTCGGCGATGAGGTACAGCGCGTCCGCGCGCAGCTCGGGCGAACTGTTCAGCAGCATCACAGCCGCGAAGAGCAGAAAGAACATCGCTCTGCGGCAGCGCTGAGCTGTGAACAAATTTTTCAAAAACTTCTGCATGGGATACTCCCTGTCTCTTATACACATCTGACGCTGCCGACGAAGGCTTAGGTGTAGA